>ERZ773059.590-NODE-590-length-19424-cov-4.525479_pt1 | contig 19424 bp, 16 predicted proteins | sample MGYA00580514_ERZ773059 | MGnify/ENA primary metagenome ERZ773059 (study PRJEB29015, sample SAMEA2737981) | human oral metagenome | biome: human oral; feature: human-associated habitat; material: dental | place: China | collected 2056 ...
TTTGAACCATGCAAAACAATAGATTAAAAGGAAAATCAAGGAAGCTGTTTTTTATAGTTATAAGTATATTAATAATTGTTGGAATTATATATCCTTTATTAATAGTATACACAGTTAGAACTTCCGGAAAAGAATTTGTTAAAGTTATGAATTCTCATGATTTAAATAGGTATGATAGATATTTTTTACCTGATACAATATTCATAGTTAATGGAAAAAGAATTAAGTATTCTGATGTTCGTGAAAAGATTGTGGAAAAAGAGTTCTACATAAAGGAAGATAGCTTTTATGCGCCAGCGGATGTACCATTTGACACAGAATATGTGGATTACTTTAAAAAAGCAGAATTTCAAGTAGGGTTACATGGGGGGATTGTATCAAAATATGGAGAAAATAATAATATTGAAGTCAGTATTGACGGTATCTTAGTTTTAAAAAGATATGGATTGGTTTTAAGAGTGGAAGAGGTTAGTTTAAATGATGTTACTGATAAAGGTTCAGAACAATATAAAGTATATGATTATATATTTTTGAATTAAGATGCGGGTGTTTCTCTTAAAGTTTTTAAAACATGATAATACATTATTTTTGCTTAGTGTCATATGGAGTATATGAAATACAGAAGAAGACCTACTAAAGTTGGTAGCTGTTTTGTAGAATAGGAGAATATTTATGCCGGATGTATTGACTTTGATTCACACAGCCGTTACCGGTATGACTCATTTTATATAACCATTTCACAAAATAGAAAATTCACTTCAAATTAGCGTACTTATAACAATTCTAAATAGACTGCTAATTAGCGTGGGTTGCACCGGGAACTTGTTCATGTTATATATTACTGTATGATGTCTGTTTGGGAGTAGCAGCCCTACTCCCCCAGTTCCTTTACAAATTTATCTATATAATAAACTGCCGCTCCCACAGCGGAAGCCTCAGTTTTGTAATGGCAAACCTTTATATAAGAGGCATCCTTTTCAAAGGGATTTAATTCAGAGGCTTTATTTCTGAAGGTTTCTATATGTTCGGACATATATGCACCTACATAGCCTCCAAGTATCACATCACAGTCATAGCACATTCTAAGGTTATGAACTGCTATGGCAAGGTAGTCCATATACTCATCAAAGGCATTTATAAGACCTTTGTTCTTGCCGGCTTTCACCTCTTCAAAGAAGGCATAGAGATCTCCGCCTGTAAAATCTGACAAAATAGAGGCGCAACAATAAGCGTCAAGACAGCCCGCCCTGTTACAATAACATTTGCGTCCTCTTGGAACTATAGTCATGTGACCGAATTCACAGCCTCTGCCGTGCTTTCCGGTATATATGCTGTGTCCGTTCATATTGGCACCGCCCACGCTGCTGCTAAGGGATAGATATACTATGGGTTCACTGCCGCTTTGTCTCCAGCTTTCAGCAAGCCCTGCCGAATTTGCATCATTAAATAAAAGCAGGGGGAAGTTTAAGTACTTGCAAAAAGTATAGTAGATATCGGCTGAAGCATTTATGACCTCGGCATAGGATATACTTTTTTGGTCGGAGCTTATTATAACGGGAAGCGATATACCTACGCCCAAAATCTTTGAAGTATCCGAAACATAAGCCGTCAATATCTTTTCAAGCTCACTTTGTAAAGTTGAAAAGTAAGTATTATCCTCTTGATAAGACATTCTTATCCTACTATGAGCTATTATATTCAAATTCAAATCTATAAGCACTATGGAAATGTGATTTTTTGTAATATCTATACCTACAGAAAAAAATTTATCGGCTACACAGCTGAATATAGTGGCTTTTCTGCCGCCTGTAGACTTAAAATTTCCTGCTTCATACACATATCCGTTTTGTAAAAGTTTAGACAGGTTTTGGTTAAGTGTAGGCAGACTTATAGAAAGTGAAGAAGCTATATCCTGTCTTGAAGATTCTCCATTTGCATATATATATCTGTAGATATCACCCATATTTTTTGAAATGCTTTTCAAAGTATCCATAGTATTCTCCAAAATTTTCAGCTATAACGATATTATAAATTAATCAAGTGTAAATGCCTAAAATGCATTAAACAAGTATCAATACAATGCTCAAAGCGTATTAAACAAGTATAAATGTTCAAAGCACATTAATTAAGCATTAACACCTAAATAGTATTGACCAAGCAGTAGCGAATTCTAAAGATATACTAACTCATTATTAAAAGACAGTCAATGTATAGACGACATAAATAAAGTATTTTACAAATGTAAAAGCTTCAAAACTTAGTTTAATTAATAACAAAGCTCTTGTTATATGCAAAGTCAACAAAAAATGCAGTGCAAAATAATATATTTAGCACAAACTTTTGTAAAAAGATTGATAAAAGATAAAAAATGTTTTATACTTGTCTGACTGAGGAATAAAACTATATCCACTTCAATAACTTTCAAAGGAAATAGGTATTATGGATAAGATAAAAATGAGGCTTAGCAAAATCGAAAAGTCCTTTCCGGGTGTAAAAGCACTTGACGGTATAGAGTTTTCGGTAAGGGAAGGTACGGTTCATGCTTTATGTGGTGAGAACGGTGCAGGAAAGTCCACACTTATGAAAATTATTATGGGACTATATAAGGCGGATAAGGGAAGCATCTTCTTAGATGAAAAAGAAGTTGAAATCAAGAGTCCTATACAGGCAAGAGACTTAGGTATATCTATGATAGCACAGGAGCTTAGTTATGTACCCGAGCTTTCGGTCGAAGAGAATTTGTTTTTGGGAAGATTGCCTGTAAAGGGTTTCGGTATGATTGACTGGAAGAAGATAAGGCAGGAAAGTAAAAAATTTTTGGAAGAAGAGAACTTACCTTACAAGCCTTGGCAAAAGCTTAAAACACTTACGGTTTCAGATATACAGATACTTGAGATCATAAAGGCGGTTACCAATAACGCCAAGATAATTATTATGGATGAGCCGACCTCGTCTATAACACAGTCCGAGGTGGAAAATCTATTTAAAAAGATAGAGGAACTCAAGCAAAAAGGAGTATCAATAATCTATATATCCCACAAGATGGATGAGGTATTTAGAATAGCGGATGATATAAGTATATTAAGAGACGGTAAGGTGGTGGCATCGAAGAAAGCCTCCGAATTCGATCTTGAAAGTGTTATTTCTTTAATGGTAGGAAGAAAGATTGAAAATGCCTATCCTAAAGAAGAGGTGGAGCTTGGTGAGAAGGTTTTAGAGATAGATAAGCTAAGCAAGGATAAGTTATTTGAAGATGTTGATTTTTATGTTAAAAAGGGAGAAATAGTAGGTTTTGCAGGGCTTGTGGGAGCAGGAAGAACTGAGGTCATGAGAGCGGTATACGGACTTGACCACAAAGACAGCGGTACTGTTAAGATAAAGTCCAAAGAGGTCAATATCAAAAACCCTGCGGATAGTATAAAAGAAGGTTTGATTTTACTGTCAGAAAGCAGAAAAGATGACGGTATAGTTCCTGTAAGAAGTGTTATGGAGAATGCCAGTCTGGCAAGTTTACAAAAGTTCATATATTCGGGCTTTGCTCATAGAAAGAAGGAGAGGAATGCCGTATATGAAAGCTTTATGAAAATGAATGTAAAAACTCCCACACTGGACACACCTATATCAAGTCTATCGGGAGGTAATCAGCAGAAGGTTCTTTTATCCAGATGGATGCTTAGCGAACCGGATATACTTATACTTGATGAGCCTACCAGAGGTATAGATATAGGAGCGAAGTTTGAAATATACAAGCTTATGACGGATATGGTAAAGGAAGGAAAGGCTATAATTATGGTATCTTCCGAACTTCCCGAGCTTATAGGTATGTGCGACAGGATCTATGTGATGAATAAGGGGCATATAAGCGGTATGCTTAACAGAGACGAGTTTTCTCAAGAAGATATCATGAGATATGCTACCGGATTATAGTGCTTACAGTTTGGTATAAAGTGTTTTAAATATCAGTTTTGCTAAAGAAGTTTTTTAATTAGCATTTTAATTTAAAATAAACTGCTTATGGGCATGAGTTATACCGAAGATCAAAACCAAAATACGGAGAAAGATAAAAATGAAAGATAGAGTATCCCATTTTTTACAAAAAACAGGAATATTTGCAGTGCTGGCGCTTATTTTTCTGGCGTGCAGCTTTATCAGTAAGGACTTTTTAAAATACAACAACCTGATCAATGTTACCAGACAGCTTTGTGTAGGCATACTTATAGCATACGGAGAAATGTTGCTTATCATAAGCGGTTTTTTGGATCTGTCGGTAGGTTCCGTGCTTGCACTTTCAGGTGTAGTATCCATTATGGTATTTAAGTCAAGCGGCAATATATTGGCGGCTTTAGTAACCGCTCTTTTGATAGGAATAATATGCAATATAGTTAATGCCTTTTTTGTAGCCCAGCTTAAAGTGCCGGCATTTATAGCAACACTAGGTATGATGCAGGTGGCAAGGGGTATAGCTCTTTACATAACCGGAGGAAAGAATATACTGCAGCTTGGTAACTATGTTAAGGTAGGTCAGGGTATGTTAGGACCGGTTCCTGTACCTGTAATAATAGTAGTATTTGTAACAGCCTTGGTATGGTGGCTGCTTAATCATACAAGATACGGAAGAAGTTTATATGCCATAGGCGGTAACAGAGCTGCGGCAGAGGCAAGCGGAATCAACTCAAAAAGAAGTATATACTTGTCATATATTATTAACGGTGCTATGGTAGGACTTGCAGGAGTTATATTTATGGCAAGAAATAACGCCGGACTGCCTAACGGAGCTGTGGGTTATGAAATGACCGGACTTACGGCTGCTATAGTTGGAGGTACTTCATTTACAGGAGGTATAGGTAGTGTCAGCGGTACGGTTGCCGGTGCCTTTATCATAGGTTTTCTGGAAAATGTTATGAACCTTATCGGTGTTAATGCTTATATACAGCAGATCATAGAAGGGTCGATCATTGCACTTGCGGTAGCGGTGGATATAACTGTTAAGCTTAGGAAATCGGGCAGAGTTATTATAGTAAAAGAAAAAGATAAAAGTAATTAGTGGATAGTGAAAACTTACCACTGCTTTAATAAAGGAGGAAGAAGGATATGAAATTAAGAAAGTTAGGCAGTATGGCATTGGCAGCTTTTATGGCTGTATCACTTGTTGCGTGCAGTTCATCAGGCACAGCTTCATCAGCGGCAGGAGATAGTGCTGCAAACTCGGAAAGTGCGGCAGCAGACAGTACCGGCAAAAAAAGGGTATGTTTTGTTGCAAGAGCGAGTGCGGATACATTTGCGGCATGGCTTATGGACGAAATGAAGAAAGAGTCTGAAAAGTACCCTGAAATAGAGCTTACCTGCGTAAGCGGTGAAGGCGATGACAACAAGGAAAACGGTCTTTTGGAAGACTGCATTACCAAGGAATACGATCTGGTAATAGTTCAGTCTAACAATAACGCTGCACAGGCACCTTATGTGCAAAAACTTTTAGAGGCGGGGATTCCTGTAATTACAACCAACCCTACCACACATCAAAGTGATCTGGACGGAAGCGACAATCAAAATGTTATGGAAGGAACAGGTACAGTTGACGCCGACCCTATAGAGCAGGCTAAGGTAAGTGCTGAAAGAGCGGTAAAAGAAGTACCTCAAAATGCCAATGTGGTTATACTTAACGGACCTTCAGGAAACTTCCATGCAGACAAGAGAAGAGAAGCGTGGACAGAGTATTTCCTTTCAAAAAGACCTGATGTAAAGGTTTTATATGAGGACTATGCAAACTGGAACAGTGATGAGGCACTTACACTTATGGAATCTTGGGTACAGGCAGGCACACATATAGATGCAATAATATCTATGAATGACAATATGGCGGCAGGTGCTATAGAAGCTATAAGAGACAACAAAGAGTATATAGGTGATGACGGCAAGGCTAAGTTCTTGGCATACGGAGTTGACGGAACCGCTCAGGGCTGTCTGCTTATTAAAGAAGGTCTGCTTACATCTACAGCATTGCAGTCAGCAGCAGATCTTGCAAAGAAGAATATGGAGTACGCAAGTAAGGTTGTAAAGGGTGAACTTAAGGTAACTGAAGTAAATGATTATGTAGATGCACCACAGATCAATGCGGAAAATGTTGATGAGTATCTTAAGATATATGTAGAAAACGGAGAGATATCAGAGGCTGATATAAAGTAAAAAAGGAGGAAGCTTATGAAGATGCAAAAGGCTGCTTTTATGAGGGGAACTGACAAAATGATACTTAAGGAGATAGAAGTTCCTTCTATAAAAGATGATGAGGTATTGGTTTCATTGGAGTATGTAGGTATATGCGGATCAGATGTGCATTACTATCATCATGGAAATTGCGGTGCATATAAGGTTGATTTATCACAGGATTATATGCTCGGGCATGAATGTGCCGGTACTATAAGCGCTGTAGGTAAGAATGTGAGTGATTTAAAAGTGGGAGATAAGGTAGCACTGGAGCCGGGTATTACCTGTGGAAAGTGTGAGGCTTGTAAGTCAGGGCATTATAACCTCTGTCCTGCTGTGGTATTCTTAGCCACACCTCCTGTACAAGGCTGTAATGAGGAATTTATAGCATTCCCGGCTGATATGTGTTTTAAGCTTCCTGAAAATGTGTCTACAAAGGCAGGAGCATTGATAGAGCCGCTTTCCGTAGGATTTTATGCAGTAGAGCAAAGTGAGATGAATACCGGTGATACTGTAGTTATACTGGGTTCAGGCTGTATAGGTCTGGTTACCTTACTTGCAAGTAAGGCAAGGGGTGCCGGTACTATAATAGTAGCCGATCTTGTTGAAGCAAGACTTAATAAGGCTTTGGAGCTTGGTGCAACCCATGTGATCAACTCAAAAGAAGTTGATGTATTTGAAAAGGTTAAGGAGATCACCGGAGGAAGAAATGCCGATATAGTATTTGAAACTGCCGGTTCTGCGGTAACTATAGCTCAGACACCTTTCCTTACAAGAAGGGGAGGAACTGTAGTTTTAGTCGGTATAGCCGCACAGGAAGAAATATCTTATAACTTTGCACAGGTTATGGATAAAGAGCTTACTATCAAATCGGTATTCCGTTATAAAAATATCTTCCCTAAGGCTATAGCGGCAGTAGGAAGTGGTGCAATAGATGTTACTTCTATCGTTACACATGAATTTGCGCTTGATGATATCCAAAAAGCGTACGATGAGGCTGTTAATAATAAAGAAAACCTTGTAAAGGCTGTAATTAAGGTAAAGTAATGTATTGTGCTTACAGTTTAGCCGGATTATTCATCTTCATCAAAAAACTGAAAATGTTTAATTTTTATTTATAAATCAGACGAAGATGAATGCCGGAAGAGTCTTGTATATATGTAAGCTACCTGAACTCTAAACTATTGTGCTATCGGTGGCTATAGGGGCATTGGTTCTGATACCCCTGCTACATTAAAGACAAAATAAAATACTGTTACATAGTTTTAACTAAGGTAATAAAAGCTGTTGCAAGGAGTAGGTAGTTTGTTTTGCAGCAGCTTTTATATTTGATAAAATTTGTCTGAGAATAAATGCGAGGTGTATGTATGTTTGTAGGCATAGATTTGGGAACTTCGGCAGTTAAGCTTTTGCTGATGAATGAAGCCGGAAAAATAGAAAAAATCGTATCAAAAGAGTATCCTTTGTATTTGCCCAAGCCTGAGTGGTCGGAGCAAGATCCTGATGATTGGTATGCCAAGACGGTGGAAGGAATTAAGGAACTTATACAAGGTTTTGAGGAAAGGGTTAAGGGCATAGCCGTTGCCGGTCAGATGCACGGTCTGGTGGTACTTGATAAAGAAGATAAGGTCATAAGACCTGCCATACTGTGGAATGACGGTCGTTCTAAGGCTCAGACCGATTACCTTAATAATGTAATAGGCAAGGATAAGTTATCACAGTATACCGCCAACATAGCCTTTGCCGGTTTTACAGCTCCCAAAATCCTCTGGCTTAAAGAAAACGAGCCGAAAAATTTTGAAAAAATAAATAAGATAATGCTTCCTAAAGACTATATAGTTTATAAGCTTAGCGGAAATTTCACTACAGATTATTCCGATGCCTCAGGTATGCTTTTACTTGATGTAAAGTCTAAAAAGTGGTCAAAGGAAATGCTTTCAATATGTGATATAAATGAGGAAATGCTACCTAAGCTTTATGAAAGTTATGAAAGTGTAGGTGCCTTAAAAACCGATATTGCGTCAGAGCTTGGCATAAAGCAAAAAGTTGAGGTGGCGGCAGGAGCTTCCGATAATGCAGCAGCGGCTGTAGGTACAGGAATCATAGCCGGTGCAAGTTGTAACATATCTCTTGGAACCAGCGGAACTATGTTTATCCCCGCCTATGAATTTAAAGTGGATCCTAACAATGCACTACACTCATTTGCACACGCAGACGGTTATTATCATCTTATGGCTTGTATGCTAAGTGCCGCCTCCTGTAATAAATGGTGGATGAAAGATGTGTTAAATACTAAAGATTATACTAAAGAACAGCCTAACTTTGATAAGCTTGGATTTAATGAGGTATTCTTTTTACCCTATCTGATGGGTGAACGCTCCCCGCACAATGATACTAAGGCAAGGGCTGCTTTTATAGGTATGAGTATGAATACGAAAAGAGAGGATATGACACAGGCGGTCATGGAGGGAGTGCTTTTTGGGCTTAGAGACTCCTTGGAAGTGGCTAAAAAACTGGGTATCAGCTTTGAAAGAACCACACTTTGCGGCGGCGGTGCAAAAAGTAAGTTATGGAGGCAGATGAGTGCCGATATTATGAAGCTTGAGGTTGATTTGGTAGAGACTGAAGAAGGACCGGCTTATGGTGCTGCCATACTTGCAGGGGTTGCCTGCAAAGAGTTTGAAAGTGTAAAGTCGGCTTGCAAGGCTCTTATAAAGGTAAAAGAGCATATAAGCGTCAATAAAGAAGCTGCAAAAAGATATGATGAAAAATACGAAAGATTTGCAAAACTGTATCCGGCACTAAAGGGACTGTTTTGTTAAAAGCAGATAAATATTATAAGCTAAGTATAGCTTTGTAAACTTATGTAAGACGGTAGAAGTAAAAAACTACCGTCTTTTTTATCGCATGGGCGGTGTAGGGAAACTATCGCCTTGCAAGCGAGTATAGGGTTAAAGCCTCCCGTAATGAAAAAAGATATCCAAAGCTTAAAAGTACTCTGCAAGTGAGTATTGGGATAAAGCCTCTCTAGTGTAGTGTATCATTGATATTTAATTAATATCTGTATATAGTAGAGTGAATCTCAAATTCCTTTATATGTATTTGTTACAATTTATTAATAAAGTAGCAATAAGGCTAAATATAAGCGTTGCTGTACACCGGTCGATTTAAGAAAAGATATATCGGGAATAAGTGACAGATAAAAGGGTATTTTCACTCTTATATTTATAAAAATACTTCTTAAATTAGGCAATTATTACATATAAGTAAACAAATGATGATGATATAATGAAATTAATATGCGAAGGGCTTATTTGCATATAAAATAAATAAGGAGGAGAGCGGATGTACTATACGGTAACATTAAATCCTGCCATCGATATGCTTACAAAGGTTGAAAATTTTGAACTCGGTAAGCTTAACAGAACGGGTGAAGCAAGTTATGTTGTAGGTGGCAAGGGAATAAATATTTCCTTATTATTAAAAAATATAGGTAAGTACAGTAAGGCACTTGGATTTATTGCCGGATTTACCGGATATTTTATAAAAGAGGAATTAAAAAAAGAAGGTATAGGTTGTAATTTCGTAGAAACAGAAGGTTTTACGAGAATCAATATCAAGCTGACCACTGAGACTGAAACTGAAATAAATGCTCAAAGCAGTAAGGTCAGTGAAGAAAATATCAAGGATTTCTTTGCAAGTCTTAATGAACTTTGCAGTGAAGATACTGTATTTTTATCCGGAAATATTATCTCAGGTATGGAAGCTTCGGACTTTGTTAATATAGCAAAAAAAGTAAGGGAAAGAGGTGCTGAACTTATTGTGGACAGCAATAAGGATATGGTACTGGATACCTTAAAATATGAGCCTTTTATAGTAAAACCTAATGAATTTGAACTGGGAGAGATGTTTGAGGTAAAAGTGGATACTACTGAAGACATAATAAAATATGCAAAAAAATTACAGGAAAGGGGGGCGAAGAATGTCCTTGTATCAAGGGGAAGCAAGGGTGCTATATTATTTGCACAAAATGGAGAAGTTTTCAGTGCAAATATAGCAAAAGGCAAGGTAGTATCAACTGTTGCGGCAGGAGACAGTATGCTTGCCATGTTCGTGGCAAAGTATGATGAAAGCAAGGATTACAAACTTAGCCTAAGGTATGCTTCCGCAGCCGGCGGTGCTACTTCATTTTCAGCCGGGGTAGGTAAAGGAGAGCTTATAGAAGAGTTGTTGCCACAAATCAAGGTAGAAAAGATACTGTAGTTGTTTTAGCACAGTATTTAAAAATAATTTAACTGAATTGATATTTTGTATACTTGTGCTTAAGTTTATACTGATAAGCAGACAGTATAATATACAAAAATATTTGCGTATAAGTGTAAACCTGAAAGCTATTATGTAAATAAATTAAAGTCTATGGAATTATTAAAGTATAATATTCTAAGATTATTGCTAAACCTGAAAGCTTTTATGTAAATACAATAAAGTCTATGGGATTATTAAAGTATCTTATTATAAGATTACTGCTAAACATAGAAGTTTTTATGTAAATACACTAAAAGATAAGGCTTTATAAATTGAGACTTTGGAATAAGCTATAGCAGTTTATTGATATTTATAAAGGGGAGTTTTTGTGAAGACGGTTTGATTATTTAAGAAATACCGTATGGGGAAAATCAGGAGGAAAGATGAAATTAACACAACTTATTCAATTTGATTTAATTAGGTTTAATTTCCCAGCTAAGGATAAAAAAGAAGCTTTGGATAAATTAACCGATATGCTGGTGGAAAAGAAGGTGATAAAGAGCAAGGATGAGTTTTTTAATGCTCTTTTAAAGCGTGAAAATCTTTCTACTACCGGAGTAGGTGACGGTATAGCCATACCTCATGCCAAGGCAAGTGATTTTGAAAAAGCAATGATAATATATGCAAAAAGTGATGAAGGTATAGAGTGGGCAAGTTTTGACAATCAGCCGGCTAAGCATATTTTTATGATATGTGCTCCGGCAAACGGAGCGGATGAACATCTAAAGGCTCTTGCAACCTTGTCTACAGCCCTTATGAATAAGGAGGTTAAAGAGGGGCTTGATAAGGCAACTACAAAAGAAGAGGTAAAGAGTATATTTGAGGATTTTGTCAAGTCTACAGAGGAGGTAAAAGAGCCTGAGGCAGAAAGCAAGAGTAAGAGTGAGGGTGAGAAGAAGTATATAATAGCTGTCACAGCCTGTCCTACAGGTATAGCCCATACATTTATGGCGGCAGAGAAGATAAAAGAGGCTGCCAAGGAAATGGGACTTGATGTCAAGGTCGAAACTAACGGACAAATCGGAGTTGAGAATAAATTAACAAAGGCTGATATAGACAGGGCGGTAGGTATTATAGTTGCTGCGGATAAAAAGGTTGAAATTGCAAGATTTGACGGGCATCCTACTTTATTTACCAAGGTGGCAGACGGAATCAATAAGCCCAAGGAACTTATACAAAGTGTTTTAGACGGTAAGGCAGGTATTTACCATCACCAAGGAGCTGATAAAGGAAGCAGCGAAAGTGCTGAAGGCGAGAGTGTAGGTCGTAAGATCTACAAGTACTTGATGGAGGGTGTAAGCAATATGCTTCCCTTTGTGGTTGCCGGAGGTATACTTATAGCACTGTCATTCTTTTGGGGAATCAATGCCTTCAATCCGGAAGATCCAAGCTACAATAAGTTTGCGGAACTTTTGTTTGTTTTGGGTAAGTTATCATTTAGTATGATGTTACCTATACTTGCAGGTTTCATAGGAAGAAGTATAGCGGACAGACCGGGATTTATAGTCGGTATGGTAGGCGGTATATTGGCAGATCCGAGTATACTGGGATTACAAAGTGCCGAGTGGCTAAGTTACACTCCCTCAGGCTTTCTTGGTGCTTTGGTAGCCGGATTTTTGGCAGGCGGTATTATATTTGCACTTAGATACGCATTTTCATGGATACCCCGCTCACTTGAAGGTGTTAAGCCGATATTCTTATTCCCGGTGCTGGGTTCTCTTATAATGGGTATACTTATGCTTTTTGTGGTAAATGCACCTATGGCAAGCATAATGACAGCTTTTAGGAATTTTATAGAAAGTCTTAGTGGTAGCGGAAAGATCCTTCTGGGCTTTGTGGTTGCTTCCATGATGGCTATAGATATGGGAGGTCCTATAAACAAGGCTTCTTATGTTACCGCAACCGCCCTGCTTACCTCTTCAGGTGCAGCAGGAAGTGATGTTATGGCAGCGACTATGCTGGGAGGTATGATACCGCCGCTTGCAATAGCCCTTTCAGCTAATATTAATAAGAATTTATGGCCGAAAGCACAAAGAGGAAGTGCTTTGGTAAACTATGTAATGGGATTTTCTTTTATAACCGAGGGAGCTATACCGTTTGCGGCAAGTAATCCTTTAAGAGTAATACCGCCACTATTTATCTCAAGCGGTGTTGCCGGTGCTTTGAGTATGATTTTTAGTTGCAGGTCAAAGGCTCCGCACGGAGGTATGTTTGCGGTCTTGGTAGGAGCTGTAACCAACCCTATGATGTATATGCTTGCTATGATTATAGGAACTGTGCTTGGAGCGTTTTTATTGATAGCTTTTCTTAATATGGGAAATAAAAAAGAGGTGAAATAGTTGTATAGAATGACTGCAGTATTGGAGTATAAAGGATATCATAGCAAAATATTTTTTGATGAAGATGATATGATTCTTTATGGAAAGATAGAAGGTATAAGAGATTTAGTAACTTTTGAAAGAACAGGTGCTACAAATATAGAGCAAGAGTTTCAAAATGCAGTTGATGATTATTTGAAGTTTTGCGAAAAAATAACAAACTACCGGATAGAGAGAACAGCAGTACTATTTGATTTTAGGGTAAGTTAAGAATTACTTTTGGAATAACCATTGCAATAAGAAACTGCCACTTAGTAAACCTAAGGAGGCAGTTTTTTGTCGCAGGGGCGGTGTAAGAAAATTATTTCCTTGCGGCTACACCTTCCGACAAGATAGTACGGGGCTAAAGCCACCCTACTCGGTTTTGCATGAAAATACTCTCTCATACTTTTCTTCCCGCTACTTTTATGCTATATTAATAATTAGATTATTGATAATTTGATTATTAATAAAAAACTTATTAAGGAGGAAGTTATGGCAGTTGCTGACAGCAGTATTGACCCGAAGCTTTTAGAAAGCGCAAAGAAGGAGTTTCTTGAAAGAGGTTTTGAACTTGCCTCGTTAAAGGACATTTGCGACAGGGTACAGGTAACCACCGGAGCCTTATACAACAGATACAAGGGCAAGGAAGAGCTTTTTGCAAAGGTAGTTGAAGAAACCGTATTAAGTATAGAAGAGGCGAGAAGTAAACGCTCAAGTATAGACCTTGAAGCGGCAAGCGATGAAGACTTAAAAAAGATGTGGAAGATGAATAAAGAAGGTTTGTACTGGTGGTTTGAGTTATTTGAAAAGCATAAAGACGGAGTGATACTGCTTATCAGATGCTCCTCAGGAACAAGATATGCCAATTTCAAGCATGACTTTGTTGAAGTGGTTACGGAAACCTCGTATGAAATATATGAAGAGATGAAAAGGCGCAAACTCACAAGTAAAAATATATCAAAAAAAATAATGCATACAGTTCATTCGGCTTATTTTGAAATGGTATATGAGCCTTATGTGCACGGTTTTTCATGGGAAGAAATCTGTGAGATCATTGATGCGATGATGAATTTATTGGATTTTGAAAAATTTATCGGAATAAAATAGGAGGTTTTATGTTAAATATTATTTTGAAGTACGGAATCAAAGAAAAGAAGTTTACTGTAAGAGCTGCAATATATATGCTTATAGGAACTATATTCAGTATATTTCCTTATTTTTTCTTATACAGAATGATAGACAGCCTGTTAAATAAGGGAGAAATATCATGGAATCAGGCATTTAGCTATATCGGAGGGATATTTATATCACTGTTACTTTTTGGTGTCCTGTATACCTTAGGCTTAAAAAACTCCCATATTGCAGCCTATAATATTTTAAAAAATATAAGAACAAGCCTTCAGCAAAAACTTGAGAAAAAGCCCTTAGGCTCTATACAGGAGTTAGGTACAGGTAACTTGAAGAAAATGTTTGTGGATGATATCGACTCTATGGAGCTTTTGCTTGCACACGCACTTCCCGAAGGCATAGCCAACTCCTTAGTACCTATACTTTTGTATATAGCCATATTTATAGTGGATCTTAGGCTGGGGCTGCTCTCACTTATTACTCTGCCTATAGGGATTTGGGCTATGGGAACTATGTTCAGCGTAGGAACAAAGTACATGAATGATTACTATACGGCAAGGGTAAAGATGAATAATACTATTATAGAATATATAAACGGTATGGAAGTGGTCAAGGTTTTTAATAAGGACATGGACTCTTATAAAAAATATAGGGAAGATGTGATTAATTACAGAGATTTTACCCTGTTTTGGTATGGGCTTTGCTGGACATGGATGGCACTTTATACGGTAGTTCTTCCGGCACTTGCACTTTTTATGCTGCCTGTCGGGGCTTGGATGTGTATGATAGGCATACTTTCTCCATCAAAACTCATACTTGCTCTTTGCCTGTCTTTTGCTGTGGGAGTGCCTCTTCTTAAGGCTATGAGTTTTATGGGAGTAATACCTCAGCTTGCAAAAAAAATCGAAAGCCTTGAGCAGATGATGGACTTAAAGCCGCTTAAACAAGGGGACAATGCATTGGCAGCGAAAAATTTTGACATAGACTTTAAGTCTGTAAGCTTTGCTTATAAAGACACAAATGTATTGCAGGACATTAATCTGCATATAAAAGAAGGCACTATGACTGCATTGGTAGGAGAGTCCGGCTCGGGAAAAAGTACACTTGCTAAACTTTTGGTACATTTTTATGATGTAAATGAGGGTAGCATAATTATAGGAGGACAGGATATTACAAGTATAAATCAAAAAGAACTTAACGAGCAAATCTCCTATGTGGCACAGGAGCAGTTCCTTTTTAATACAAGTCTTTATGAGAATATAAAGATAGGAAAACCTTCCGCAAGCAAGGAAGAAGTACTTGAGGCGGCTAGAAAAGCACAATGCATGGAGTTTTTGGAGCGTTTGGAAAAGGGTATAGATACCATGGCAGGGGATGGAGGAAAGTCTTTATCCGGAGGTGAGAGGCAAAGAATCTGCCTTGCGAGGGCTATATTAAAGGATGCACCTATTATAGTACTGGATGAGGCTACAGCATTTATAGATCCTGAAAATGAAGATAAGCTTAATTTGGCTATCTCTGAAATCATAAAGAATAAGACGGTTATAGTTATAGCTCATAGGCTTAGTTCCATACAGTCAGCCGAGCAGATCTGTGTACTTGCCGAGGGCAAAATAATAGCCTGTGCTACCCATGATAAGCTTATAAAAGATTGCAGCGAGTATAAAGCCTTGTGGGATAAATCAAATGAAATTATGAACTGGAAAGTAAATGCGGGAGGTGTGGAATATGCTTAAATTTATGCTGAGAATATTTAAAATGTCCGGAAAATATAAAAAAAGTCTTATACTTGCCATATTTATAAGCTTTATAAAGGCAATGATGATGAAGGTGCCGGTTATAATGACGGTGGTTTTTATAGGAGCTGTATACAGTAAAACTCTTAATACCGCATTTTGCATAAAAAGTGCCATAGTGCTTACGGTTGCACTTGTTTTACAATATCTTGCACAAAATATATCAGACAGGTTACAGGCTTCTGCCGGTTATAAAATCTGTGCAGACTACAGATTAAGACTTGGTGAACATTTAAGAAAACTTCCCATGGGTTACTTTACAGAGGGCAATATGGGGAAAATAAGCTCGGTTTTATCTACAGATATAGTATTTATAGAAGAAAGCAGCATGAATGTAATGGCTGATTTGATAAATTATCTTTTTGCAGCTATCCTTATGATTGTTTTTATGTTTAATTTTAATATAGAGGTAGGAGCGGTGAGCTTAATATGCTCTGTACTTATTTACCTTTATGGAATTTATATGAGAAAGTCCGCCATGGCTGATTCCGCTTTAAGACAGGAAAAAAGCGAAGAACTTACCGAATCGGTACTTGACTTCGTATCAGGCATAGGAGTTATTAAAAGCTACAATATGCTTGAGGAGTCCTCGGAAAAACTAAGTGGTATATTTGATGACAGTTGCAAGACAAGTCTTAAGTTTGAAGCCAACTTTACGCCTTTTGTTTGGGGTCTGCACTTTATATATGCGTTAACAACCGCTATGCTGCTGCTCAGTGCTACGAGGGTATATATGAACGGGAGTGTATCAATAGTTTACTATATGGGAATATTACTCTTTGCTATAGATATTTTTGCTCCCTTAAAGGCATTTTTCCAGCAAATCTTAAGACTTACAGTTATGGAAAGCTGTCTTAACAGAATGGACGAGGTATTTTTGGAAAGGCAACTGCCTGATGAAGCTGATTACACACTTGATGAAGCTAAAGAAAATACTAAAGAGATTGAGTTTTGTGATGTGCATTTTGCTTATGATAAAAAAGAAGTACTGCACGGTATAACATTTGACATAAAGAAAAATACCATGACTGCTTTAGTAGGACCTTCCGGAGGGGGTAAGTCAACCATAGCCTCTTTAATCAGCAGATTTTGGGATGTAAGCTCGGGTAAGATACTTATAAGAGGAAGGGATATAAGTAAAGTTTCCCTTGCCGAGTTAATGAACAATATAAGTATGGTATTTCAAAGAGTGTATCTGTTTCAGGATACGGTATACAATAATATAGCTATGGGAAGACCGGGGGCAAGCAAAGAAGAAGTTATAGAGGCGGCTAAGAAGGCAAGGTGCTACGAGTTTATAAGCAAGTTGGAAAAAGGATTTGATACGGTTATAGGTGAGGGAGGAGCCACTCTTTCAGGTGGTGAAAGACAGAGAATCTCAATAGCAAGGTGTATATTAAAGGATGCACCGATAGTTATACTTGATGAGGCAACGGCAAGTGTAGATGCGGATAATGAAAGACTTATACAAGAGGCGATATCCGAGCTTTGTAAGGGAAAGACTTTGATAGTTATAGCTCACAGGCTTAATACCATAAAGGATGCAGACCAAATACTTCTTGTCTCAGACGGAAGCATAGCGGAGAGGGGTACGCATAAGGAACTTATGGATATGAACGGTATTTATAGGAGGTTTGTAGAGCTAAGACAGAGGGATAGGGGCTGGACTGCAATTAGATAGTTAAGCACTACACCTATGTTTTTTGATGTACACACTCAGAAAAAATACATTGTTTTTTGTATACATAAACTTATTTTTAACTTGTAATAAATGCCTTGATTTTAACAAAGTTTGTATTTACATGGGCTATGAAAAAGCTTAAACTTAAGGTACAATAAATGTCGCAATTATTCTAAACTGATTGTCAAAACAAAAGGAGAATACTATAAAGGTGAGTTATACAAAAAAAATCAATGTAAAAAGATGTATAATAAATACATTAAAGATAGCACTCTCGGCAATAGTTGCCATAGAAATAGCGGAGTTTTTTAAGCTGGACAGCTTTATATCGGCAGGGATTATAGCCATATTAAGTGTACAGCCCAATACCAAGCAGGAGACTCTAAAGGCTGCAATTGCTAGGATCTTAGCTTTTTTAAGTGCGCTTTTGATATCCTATACCTCTTTTAAGCTCTTGGGATTCAATTCCTTAGGTTATGGGGTGTATTTGCTTTTAGATGTGGGTGTATGTGTGTTTTTCGGCTGGACTGCGGCTATAACTATTAATGCCGTACTTATTTCCCACTTTTTACTTGCAGGAAGGATGGATACGCAAATACTTATTAATGAAAGTTTGCTTTTTGTGATAGGAGTAAGTACAGGTTTTACTGCAAACCTTCATCTTAGAAAAAATATTTATCAGATGGAAGAGCTTAGGGACAGCACAGATTCAAGTATATTGAGATATTTGGTGCATATATCCAAAAGTGTGGCAAATAAAAAACTTAGAGAAGAAGGAGAGGAGCTTTTTAACAGATTAAACTCGGATATAGAAAGGGCTAATTTTGTAGCCGAGGAGAATTATAAAAATCAGTTCAACCTTGATGACACCTATGATTTGGAATATATAAATATGAGAAGGAATCAAGCACATCTTCTTTACGAAATGGACAAGATAGCAAGAAGTATAAGTCTTAAAACCATAAGTACGGACAGGGTGGAGGATTTCATAAAAAAACTTGCCTTGGAAAGAAGAAATTATGAAAGGGCAAGTGAGCTTTTGGAAGAGTTTTATGAGCTTGATGCATCAATGAAGAGTATACCCTTACCTGTAAGCCGACCGGAATTTGAGGACAGGGCAAGGCTTTTTGCCATAATGCGACTGCTTGAAGAATTTTTGCAGGCGAAGTCGGAGTTTGCAAGTAATAATAATTAAGGTAGTATAAGAAAAAACAATAGGGCAGGGACTGCCCGAATTAACGCCTGTGGAGATAGTAGGTTGCGAGGTCAGCGAAGCAGGAAGCCCATAGGCTTTAGACTATGGGTAGTTCACGCAATAGTCCTTAGTCTGCCCCGGCAGTAGGAAGGCTATAGCCTAAAAAAGTGTGTCCATCGTGAAGTGGAATCTGAAGAAAGTCGGATGAAAAATCTTTGGTATGACGAATATAAATCATGTAAGGATGCAGCTAATGATAAAGCCGGTGAACAAACCGAAGTCCAATAACTACTTGGAATTGTGGAGGATTATCGCATGAAAGATGAGAATGCTTTGATACTTATGGATGAAACAAATATCACTGATCTGATTTATACCATTCGTGGGAAACAAGTAATGCTTGACCACTACAAATTATGCCAGCCCTGATTTATATAAAAGAGTATTGGGGGAAGTTGTCGACTTATTTACTAACGAAGTAAAAATGGATGGAACAGAGGCAAGTAAAGATTTATTGTGCCGAACATATGAATATTGTATTGCTCAGTTTGCTGCATATGAAGGAACAAAGGACGGTGAATTTTATACGCCTTCAAGCATTGTAAAGACTATCGTTGCTATATTGAAACCATTTAATAATTGTCGAGTATATGATCCATGTATGGGGTTTCGTGTCATAATAATGACAGTGCCAAATAGTCAAGTAAATACACAATGTCATTAACTTAAGAGTAGTGAGAAAAATATTACAAAAAGAT
>ERZ773059.597-NODE-597-length-19349-cov-3.425054_pt1 | contig 19349 bp, 17 predicted proteins | sample MGYA00580514_ERZ773059 | MGnify/ENA primary metagenome ERZ773059 (study PRJEB29015, sample SAMEA2737981) | human oral metagenome | biome: human oral; feature: human-associated habitat; material: dental | place: China | collected 2056 ...
CCAGGACCGCCACGGCGAAATCGACATCGTCGTGCTCGGCCCCACCGGCCACCTGCTGCTCATGGAGATCAAATCCGGCGGCATCCAGCTGCGCGACGGCGAACTCTTCAAACTCTACGCCAGCCGCGAACACGACGTGCGCCGCCAGCTGGCCGTCCAGCGCGCCGCCCTGCTGCACCGCCTGAAGGAAGCCGGCCTGCACGCCTTCGTCAGCCACTGCCTGGTGCTGCCCGACTACCGGCTGGAGGCCGGCGACATCGTGGCCCTGTCGCGCGACCGGATCATCGACGCCGCCGACTTCCCCTTCCTGGGCACCCGCGTGCAGGAACTGATGCGCCATGGCGACTCGCAAAGCGACATCGAGTCGCTGCGCCGCTTCCTGTCCAACGAATTCCAGGTCTCGGTCGACCTCTCGGCCCTGGACCAGCAACTGCAGCGCACCACCCAGCGCCTGGCCGAGGGGCTGGCCACCTGGGTACCGCGCATCCAGGCCCCCAATGGTCTGATCCGCATCCAGGCCACCGCCGGCTCGGGCAAGACCCAGCTGGCGCTGCGCCTGCTCAACGATTCCGTCACCCAGGGTGGCCGGGCGCTGTACGTGTGCTTCAACCGCTCGCTGGCCGACCACATCAGCCGGCTGGCCCCGCCCGTGGCGGATGTGACCAGCTATTCCGAGCTGTGCGTGACCTACTACCGGCGAAACTACGGCGAGCCCGATTTCGCCGCCCCGGACAACTTCGACCTGCTGGCACGCGTCTACTGCGAATCGGCCGAGGAATGGAAGCCCACCTACGACCTGATCGTCATCGACGAGGGGCAGGACTTCCAGCCCGCCTGGGTCGAGAGCCTGCTGCCGCAGCTGAAGGCCTCCGGGCGGCTGTACCTGATGGAAGACGACGCACAGCGCCTGTATGACCGCGCCCGCTTCGATCTGGCCGATGCCGTGACGCTGACCTGCAACGACAACTTCCGCAGCCCGCGCATGGTCTGCGAGGTGATCAACGCCCTGCACCTGTCCGACCAGGCCATCACCCCGCGCAGCCCCTACGCCGGCGAGCTGCCATCATTCCGCGTCTACGAGAACGAGAAGGGGCTGGTGCGCGAGACGGCTGAGGCCGTGCGCAACCTGCTGCACCGTGGCATCGCCATGAAGGACATCGTGGTGCTGAGCGGCCGCGACCGCTTTGCGTCCACCATCCTGAACACCCGCTGGCTGGGCCCCTTCGAGACGCGCCGCTTCAGTGGCGACTACACCCCCGACGGCGACCCGATCTGGACCCACGGCGACGTGCTGGTCGAGACCATCCACCGCTTCAAGGGCCGCAGCGCCGCCGGCGTGGTGATCACCGAGCTGGACTTCGAGACGCTGACCGAACGCGAGCGCCGCGCCCTCTTCGTGGGCATGACCCGCTCGAACCTGGCGGTGGAACTGGTGCTGTCGCCGGCCGCCGAAAGCTGTCTGGCCATGCAGCTGGCCGCGTCCTGAGGGAGCGTCCTGAAAAAGCATCCGGAGGGCGCATCCGCCTGACGGATGCCGTCCCGACACCCTCGTCAGCCCCCTCCTGACCGACTCTTCCAGCGCTTGCTGGAGGCCCTCACCGTCCGGTAGCCGGGCCTTGTGCAGGCTGCCCGATCCAGGGCCAGAGACGATAGCTTTCAGCGATTGTCCCGCAACCAGGCTGCCCGGGACGCGAACCGCTGCCTGATCACCTGCGCCAGCCCGGGCAGCTCGGAAGCGGCCTGCAATCGCGCCGGATCGGGGCGATGCTCCCGCTGCAACGCCAGCAGATCCGCCAATGACATGGTGGCATTCGGCCGCTCCACCAGCACGACCTCATCCCCTTCCCGCACGCGCCCTGACTCCAGCACACGATAGAGCCATCCGGTCAGCCCGTGCTCGTGGATGAACTTCGCCAGGCCGCTCACCTCGAAACGGTGATCGATCCGCCAGCAGACCGTGCGCGGCTGCGTGATCTGCAAAAGGCAGGTCCCCAGCCGCACCACATCCCCCACGAAGACATCCTGCTCGCACAGGCCGGACGAGGACACATTCTCGCCCAGACAGCCCGGAACAAACGCCTCCCGCAAGGCAGGAAAGGCATCGGCCAGCCGTGCGTAGTTCTCGACCGGATACTGATGCAGGGCCCGATCCGGCCCCCCGTGATAGCGCCTGTCCACCTGCACATCCCCGGCCACGCCCTGCAAACCCACATCGATGGTGCGAACGCGCGCCTTGAAGATGCCCGACAGATCCCCGTCCTCCCCCAGCGGCTTTCCTTCCCCGATGAACAGCGCATCGGCCGAAGCAGCACCTGATCTCTGCGATTTCACCAATCTCCTCACAATATTCTCCATGGCCGTCCTATCATCACAGGCCTCGCCGGTACTTCCAACTACCTTGAATCTCGGCTCAAGCCGAGCTTTTCCCGACTGAACCTGGTTCGGTCCGCTTTCTGAAGGGACATGCTGATGTTTTATGCAATCGTGGCCGTCAAGCTTATTCTGGGCCTTCTGGCCCTTGTACTGGTCATCAATCTGACCGGCAAGGGCAATCTCGCGCCCGCCTCGGCCAGCGACCAGGTGCAGAACTATGTCCTTGGCGGGATCGTCGGCGGAGTCATCTACAACAGCGACATTTCCATCCCCGTCTTCATTGTCATTCTGGCCATCTGGTTTGCAGCGGTCCTGTCGCTTCGCTGGCTGAAGAAGCACAACAACCTGGTCAAGCAGCTGGTGGACGGGAAGCCCGTCATGCTCATCTCGCGCGGCAAGATCGATGTGGAAGCGGTGCGCAAGGCAGACCTCTCGGCGCACGAGCTGTCCTTCAAGCTGCGCATGCAGGGCATCTATTCCGTCAAGGAGATCAAGCAGGCCATCCTCGAACAGGATGGACAGCTCATCATCACGTCCTTCGGAGAAGAGAATCCGAAATATCCGCTGATCACCGACGGAAGCATTCAGGAAAGCACGCTTGAGATGATCGACAAGGACGAAGCGTGGCTGAAGGCCGAGCTCAAGAAGCTGGGAATCGAGGATGCCAGCGACGTGTTTCTTGCCGAATACGACAGCGGCAAGATTTCCATCACGAAATATGAAGAGAAATAAGGAAATCGCCTACCGCCCGATCCGTGGGCCCGCCTCGCCGGGCTCCCGCTCCTGCCGCGGCAGCGGCCGCGTGCCCACGTAGGCCGCACCCAGCACAAAGAAAAGGCCCACGCCCAGCGCCAGCAGCCAGGATGGCCGCGCCCCGATCCAGAAGATGACATAGCCTGCCGCCATGCCGGCAAAGGCCATGCGCCGCCCCTTGCGACTGATGGCGCCCTCTTCGCGCCACTGGCGCAGCGGCCGGCCAAACCGTGGATGCTCCAGCAGCCAGCGCTCGAAGCGTGGCGAACTGCGTGCAAAGCACCCGACGGCCATGATGAGGAAGATGGTGGTGGGCATGACCGGCAGCATGGCGCCGATGAAGCCCAGCGCCACCATCAGCCAGCCGGCCGCGAACCAGAGCCAGCGCATGAATGCCTCTCCGGATGGATCAGGAATGGACCGGACATGCTACTGCATGCGTCCGCCCCCTGGCATACGCACTGAACGACAGGCCGACCGATGACTGCCTCCGCACTTTCCCCGGACTGTCGCCCCCTCTGATGCCCTCGCCCAGTCATTCTGCGTCCTGCCGCACCATCCTGCGCCCGAAGTCATCGATTTCAGGCAGAATCCGGGTCGCGCAAGGCTGGCCACCGCGCCGACCCGGCCGGGCCGATCAAGAAAGTGCCCCATCGCCCCACGTCGTTCGCCCGTTGTTCTATAGTTATACAAGTCACAACGAGAACCCTCCTGCATGTCCTCGTCCAACGAGCCTACGGCCCAAGGGCCTTCCAGCGGCCCGGCATCCACCGGCGGTGTTTCCTCTCCTCCTGCAACGGCTGGCGGCGAGACAGGTGCGGCCCCGGCCACCCCGACCCCTGCCCCCTCACCGATTGCAGGCAAACCTCGCGTCACGGTCGCTGCGTCGGCACATGCCGACGTGCCCGTCCCGCCGTCCGGGGCCACACCCACTGCCTCTCCCCCGCCCCCCAAGCGCCCCCGGCGCTGGAAAGCGCTCGACAATGACCTGAAGCGCATCGGGCTGCTGGAGCAGGCCACCGCCTTCGTGGCCCGGCCGCTGGTGGCGCCGGGCATCGCGCTGGCCTTCGTGGTGCTGGTGGGCGCGGCCGCACTGGGGCTCACCGGCGTCCAGCCCGGCACCTTCATGGTGGTGGTGGCCACTGTGGTGGGGGCCTACATGGCGCTCAACATCGGCGCCAACGACGTGGCCAACAACATGGGCCCGGCGGTGGGCTCCAACGCACTCACCCTGGGCAGCGCACTGCTCATCGCGGCCATCTTCGAGACCGCTGGCGCCATGCTGGCGGGCGGCGAGGTGGTCAACACCATCGCCTCCGGCATCGTCTCGCCCGAGGTCGTCCAGAACGCCGACACCTTCATCCTGCTGATGATGGCGGCCCTGCTGGCTGCTGCGCTCTGGCTGAACCTGGCCACCTACATCGGTGCTCCCGTCTCCACCACCCATGCGGTGGTCGGCGGTGTGGTGGGCGCCGGCATCATGGCCGCCGGCTCGGACTCCATCCACTGGTCCAGCATGGGCGGCATTGCCGCCAGCTGGGTCATCTCCCCGGTGCTGGGCGGCATCATCGCCGCCATCCTGCTGGCCTTCATCAAGGCCCGCATCCTGTACCGCGACGACAAGATCGCGGCCTCCCGCTTCTGGCTGCCCATCCTGGTGGGCTTCATGGCCGGCACCTTTGCCACCTATCTGGCCCTGAAGGGCTTCTCGGCCCTCATCCACATCAGCCTGGGCGTCTCGGTGCTCATCGGCATCGTTGTCGGGCTGGCTGCCTGGAAGCTGTCGGTACCCATGGTGCTGCGCCAGTCCCAGGGCCTCGAGAACCGCAAGAAGTCGGTGCGCAAGCTGTTTGCCGTGCCGCTGGTGTGCTCGGCAGCGCTGCTCTCGTTCGCCCACGGCGCCAACGACGTGGCCAATGCCGTCGGCCCGCTGGCTGCCATCGTCCACACCGTCCAGGCAGGTCGTTTCGACGACTCGGTGTCCATCCCGTTCTGGGTCATGGCCATCGGTGCGCTGGGCATCAGCTTCGGCCTGATGCTGTTCGGTCCCAAGCTCATCCGCCTGGTGGGCAGCGAGATCACCAAGCTCAACCCCATGCGCGCCTACTGCGTGGCACTGTCGGCCGCGCTCACCGTCATCCTCGCCTCCTGGCTGGGTCTGCCGGTCAGCTCCACCCACATCGCCGTGGGCGCCATCTTCGGGGTGGGCTTCTACCGCGAATGGCACGCCGCACGCCGCTCACGGGCATTGGGTGCCGTGCAGGGCAAGGTGCTGGCCCCCGAAGAGCGCAAGCGCCGCCGCCTGGTGCGTCGCTCGCACTTCATCACCATGGCCGCCGCCTGGGTGGTCACCGTGCCCGTCTCGGGCGTGCTCTCGGCACTGCTGTTCCTCATTCTGCAGCAGTTCATGGCGTGAGAGGGTCCGGGCGGCTGCCGTCCGGCAATACACGATGGAGTGCGCGGGCCTCGGGCTTCTCCACTGAAGAAGCAGAAGAAGCCTTTTAGCCGAGGTGCGACGCGCAATACGCGCAAACAAGGCGTCTGGCCTCCCGCTGGTCGATCACGATGACGTGATCGACCAGTCGGAACAGTGGATTGTCGAATAAAAAGAAGCAAAAGGTGCCGAGAACTATTGACAGACCAAAAAGGAGGACCACATGAGCAGCATCTTTACCAGAATCATCAACGGCGAGATCCCCGGCCGCTTCGTCTGGCGCGACAGCGAATGCGTGGCCTTCATGGACATCCAGCCGATATCCAGGGGGCATCTGCTGGTCGTACCGCGCCAGGAAACCGACCGCTGGCATGACCTGCCCCCCCAGACGGCCGCCCATCTCTTTGCCGTGGCGCACAAGATCGCCACCGCCCTCGATCGGCTTTCCGAACGCAGCCGAGTCGGCCTGATGATTGCGGGTTTTGACGTACCGCACACCCACATCCACCTGATGCCGGCCGACAGCATGGCGCAGTTCGATCCCAAAAATGCCGACAAAAACGCCCGGCCCGAGGATCTGGATGCCATGACCAGGAAGATCCGCGATGCCCTGCGTGCGCTTGGCCATGGGGCGAATGTGCCCGAAGACTAAAGCTGCAAGGGGGTCGGTCGAGATCTCGGAAGGACAAGGCGATGGCATAGCACTGGATTCAGGCCGCCCTCATGATGACCCGCCCTTCTGCAGGTCTCGCTTTCTGCCCCACCAGACTCCGGCAACAACAAGACTCCCACAAAACAATGAATAGATCAGGGAGACCGCGGCGACAGAACCGGCGCCCTGACCGGAGCGCACTGCCCCCCAGTAAAACAGACCCGTCAGCAGGAACATCACTGCAGACGCGACAAAGACAACGTGCAGGCCATGAGAGCGCTGCCTGAAATACTCAATGCACATCCCTCCAATGACCCCCGAACAGGCGGAAAAAAACATGGTCTCCTCCAGGCCAATCTGAAAGAAATTTACTCTTCAGCCGGGCCTTGCCCGGAGAAGCAGGATATCAATTTCCTTACAACAAACTCGATTGCAAATGCAAGCCCGACAACCGCACAAGTAAAAATATAACCATTCCTGTCACCCCCCAAATCCTTGGTCAGCAATACAAGCCTATAGGGGCGGTTCCCGGGCTCAGGCACTGGGAATCAGGGGCGAAGCGAGTTGTTAAGGACGAACTAATCCATACCTGCCCCCGAAGGAGGTTTCTTATTTTTTTCGCGTAAAAACACCTCCCTCACGACCAGAGAAGGCAACACCCCAGCGCAAATAGCCATAAAAACCATACCCGGGCTGGAAAATGGGTCAAACCCTCTACGCTTCATTGCAACAAAAGCAAATACAACAAAACAAACAAGCGACAGAAGCACTGACAATAAAACTCCAACATTAAATCTTGAAAAAGCATATCCACATAAAACAACAAGTCCGATATAAATATAATTAAAATAATCGAAATCCATTTCGCCCCTCACATTCACCAATCGACAAACACCCCCACGAACACCGTACCTGAGTAACATAAACTTGCCAAACAGAACAAATATTCGTGGAGGACCCATCAACCTAATAACTGATTATTCAATCAGCAGAAGTTGCAGCATCATATGCAGAACCAGCAGCCCCCGCGCCTACCCCCCTCCAAAAACACCAGCAATAGCATTGCCAGCAGTCCCAAGAACTCTGCCCGCAGGACTAAACGAGGTAACAGTACTACCAAACCCAGCACCAAAGGACTCAGCAAGCTGACGACCAGTCGCGTTACCCTCGGAGGTAGCATAAGTCATTGCAGCAGTTCCAAGACCAATTGCAATGGGAGCTGCAAGCCAAAGCCACGCCCCCTCCGTTTCCTTCATTTCCTTCTGAGACAACGCCGCCAGCTTCATCGGCTTGCCCGACGTCTCGAACATGCCATTGATATCATCTTGGCTGAAGGCGCTCAGTTTCTGCGGGTTCGATGCGGCCTTTATCCCGGCTTCGGCAGCGTATGCTTGGGTGGACAACAGGCCCGCAGCGCTCAGTGCCACGATGGTAGCTGCATGTTTGAAGGTGTTCATATAGACTCCTGTTTTCTCAAACACAACAACAAGACCTCGCGCGTCTCCCCTACCCCAGCAGAACTACACCTGCCCCCCACCCCGATAACGCAGATACTTCACCATCAACGCCGCCGACACGGCAAACGCCGGCACGGTCAGCGCCATGGCCACCTGTGAGAAGTTCCAGCCGGCGTTGAGCATCCAGGCGCCGGCAAAGGCCGAAATGATCGCCCCGGTGCGGCCAATGCCATGCATCCAGCTGTTGCCGGTGGCCCGGGCCGGCAGCGGGAAGAAATTGGTCGACAGCGCGTTCATGCCCGTGCCGCCCCCGTTGAAGCCCACGCCAATCAGGAACGCCACGACGCACATCGGGACATAATGGCCCGCAACGCTGCTCATCAGCAGCAGCATCACGGCGCCGATGGCGTAGGCCAGCGCCAGCATCCGGTGCGGGCTGTAGCGGTCCATCAGCCAGCCCAGCATCACCGAGCCCAGCGGCCCGCCCAGCTGGAACATCGCGCTGATGATGGACGCCTCATTGGTCTGCATGCCGGAGTCGCGGATCATGGTCGGCATCCAGCTGCCCAGCAGAAACACCAGGAACAGGTGCAGGAAGTACGCCAGCCACAGCATCAGACTGCCCAGCCGGTAATGGGCGTTGAGCACGATCCGCACGGGGTTGGTGGCCCCTTCCACCTTCGGCGGCTCGGGCACCACATAGGTGGTCTGCTCATCCGTGCAGCCGGGCGCGCAGTGCTCGACGATGCGGCGTATCTGCGCGCGGCTGCCGCCCCGATGCACCAGAAAGGTCAGCGATTCCGGCAGAAAGAATGCCATGACCACACTCAGCAGCAGGGGCACCACGCCCCCAAACACGAACACACTCTGCCAGCCATGATGGGGCACCAGCCAAGCCGACAGAAACCCGCCGCCCGCAGCCCCCACCGTAAAGCCCGCAAACACGATCGTCACCAGTAGCGAGCTGCGCGAGGCCGGTGAAATCTCCTTCGCAAACGTGGCCACCATCGGCATGATCCCACCCATCGCACAACCCGCGATGAAGCGGCAGACCATGAACTGCCAGCGGCTGTCGGCCATGCCCACCAGCAGCGTGAACAGCCCGAACAGCAGCACACTGGCACACAGCACCCGGCGCCGCCCAAAGCGGTCTCCCAGCGGCCCAGCCCCCAGCGCACCGACCGAGAGCCCCACCAGCGCCGCACTCAGCACCGGCGCCAGGTCATCGTTGGTCCAGCCCCAGGCTTCCTTGAGCGCCGGTCCCACGAAGCCCATGATCACCACATCGAAGCCGTCCATCACCACCACCAGGAAGCACAGCAGAATCATCCATTTCTGCCACCGCCCCACCGGACGGCTGTCGAGCAGTGCGCGCACGTCGATGGTGTCGCTCGAAGGCATGTCACCGTTTGTCTTCACCTGTTTTTCCCTCATCACGCCATGGCAGGTGCCCCTGCCGCAGACCCCGCGCACCGTTTTCCGCTACTGCGCACTTCATCCCCGGCAGTCCGTCCCCGGGCCATCCCCCACCTGGTCCCTGATTGATCTCCTGCCCGCTCGATTGATCCCCTGCCCGTTCAGTACGCAATCCGCGCCAGCCGGCGCAGCGTGGCGGCATCCGTCGTGGGCAGCCCGAACCAGGACAGGTAGGCCGGAATCTGCTCGAACAGCATGTCGGTACCCACCTGATAGCGGCAGCCCCGCGCCTTCACCGCCGCCAGAAACGGCGTGATCTCGGCCTTCAGCACCACCTCGCCCACAAAAGCGTCTGGCGAGATGCGGTTCACGTCCATGGGCATGGGATCACCGGCCTTCATGCCGAGCGACGGGGCGTTGACCACCACGTCGAACCCGGCCGGATCGTTCTGCCCCGGCGCCACCCGGAGCGCCGGATAATGGTGTGCCAGCCGCGCCGCCAGCCGCTGGCAGGCAGCCATGTCGATGTCGTACAGGGCCAGCCGGTCCACGCCGGCAGCCGCCAGCGAAGCCGCAATGGCCGACCCCACGCCGCCACACCCCACCACCAGCGCCGAATGACCCGCCGGATCGATTCCCCGGGTGCGCAGGCTGCGCACGAAGCCCTCCCCATCGAACATGTCCCCTTCCAGCCGGCCGTCGGCCCCGCGTCGCACCGCATTGCAGGCCCCGGCAATCTGCGCCGTGGCCGACACCCGGTCCAGCAGCCCGCAGGTGCTCACCTTGTGCGGCATGGTGATCAGCGCCCCCACCACATTCTCTGCCGTGAAGAGCGCCCGCAGCAGCGCCGGATAGCCGTCTGGCTGCGAGGCAAAGGGTACCACCACATCGAGGCCCGCCGACTGAAAGTAAGGGTTGTAGATCAGCGGTGCCTTGAAGGTTTGGGTGGGATAACCGATATGCGCGATGAGCCGGGTGTTGCCGCTGATGTCCATCGATGTCCACGATAGGGATGGATGAGGGGACCGAAGATGGCCCGTACCAGCATGCCACCCCCTCGACCTGTCATGCCTGCCTCCGGTACGGGCAAGACACGGTATTTTGCATCAAGCGGCGGCAAGAGAAATGGGGGGCTGGACCCGGGTACATTGTGGAGGCTACGCGGAATCGCCCTTCTGACGGTCGGGTTTCAGGGTAAACCATGCCACGGTACCGGCAAGCCCGCCGGTGAACAATCCAGACACCAGCGCCCTGATCTTTCCTCACTCCCGCTTCAGAATCCGGTACCCCAGGCCCGGCGCGATCCGCATCACCAGCCGCAACAGCCGGGATTTGCCCACGCAGCACTCATCGGTACCCCGCTCGATGGCCGTCACCAGCGCTTCGGCCACCGCCGACGGCGACATCTTGCCTGTGCCCCGCCCCGCCGTCATGCGGGTATCGACCAGCGGCGGGATCACTTCCTGTACCCGCACATGGGGTGCAGACACTTCCACCTGATAGCGCAGCGACCGCGTAAAGGAGCGCAGCGCTGCCTTGGTGGCACAGTAGACCGGCGCCGACTGCTTGGGCGCCAGGGCCAGCCCCGTGGTCACATTGACGATGGCCGCCTCGGGCTGGCGCGCCAGCAGGGGCAACAACCCGGCCGACAGCATGATGGGGGCTTCCAGATTCAGTGCCAGCTCCAGTGAGGCTGCGGCCTGAATCTGCGTCAATCCGGCCTGCATGAAGTCCAGCGCATGCTGGACGGCCGCATTGTTGACCAGTACGGCAAGATCGGGATGCGTCGACACAAGCCAGGCAATCAGGGCCTCGCGGTCGGCCGCCGATGCCAGATCACAGCGCCGGAACGACACCCTCGGCCCCGGCAGCTGCCCGGGTTCATGACGGGCACAGGTCACGACCTCGGCGCCACGCGCCACCAGCTGCGTCACGATGGCCGCACCAATACCCTCGGTACCGCCAGTGACGAATGCCTTTTTGCCTTTCAGATGCATGGGGTGCGTCTCCTTTGCAGAATCCGCTGCAGGGGCGCTGGTTCTGCGTCCTTGCTGCAGCGGGCATGTTAGCCCCTCTCTCGCAGGTAGCGGGCATGCAGATCACGCAGCGCCTGACTGGGTTCCGGCGGATCCATCAGGACACCGATGAAAACATCCCAGTCCCCGGCAGGCAAATCAGCGGCAATTTGGCAGGCGCCCCAGCGGTACGGTACAAGCCTCAATGGCCTCGATGACTTCGCAGGCGTTCTTCGGGCTATCCTTGGCTATGTAGTTCCCGATCTCACGCAGTTGCCGTCGTGCCCGCGGACGCCACAGAACCGGGCGTGGTGGGGGCAGCGATTCTGCGCTCATCTGCTCCCGGCTGCCTCAGCTGCCTCAGCGAGCGCCGTGTAATGCCGCTTCATCTCGGCCAGGAACACGCTGTTTTCAACGTATGGGCCACCTTCAGCACGGCTGGCCTCGACCTCAGCGCGAAGCCAGCCGTTATACGCAGCTTCCTGCTCGGCCGTCTCGAACTCGTAGATGAGGGGATCGCGAACTGTTGTGGCAGAAGTCATGAGCGCTCCGGTCAGTACGCCCTGCCATCATACGGATTCACGGCACTTCCGCCAAGCCTCCCTGGCCGCGCAGGACACTGGACTGCGGACTCTCCAGCAAAAAACCGGCCACCCCACCCCCACACGGGAGCAGAACTGACCGGTTTTCGTCCAGCGTCTTCCACCGGGCCACACAAGGCGACCCGGCAGGTTCAGCTGACGCCCATCAGGTGATCGAAGCCTCGTAGATCGACTGGATCGACTGGTCCAGCGCCTTGTTGAACTCGGCGTCGGACTGCTTGGCGCTCAGGCCCTCGGACAGCGCACGGCTGAAGCTGGCGATGATGCCCTTGTTGCGGGCCAGACGGCGGTTGGCCTCTTCACGCTCGAAGCCGCCTGACAGAGCGACGACCTTCAGGACTTTCGGGTGAGCGACCAGCTCATCGTAGGCGCCATCCTTCTCGGGGATGGTGAGCTTCAGGATGACCGGGGCGGACACTTTCTCCAGGCGAGCCAGGATGCCTTTCTTCAGCGTTTCCTCGATGGCGGCACGTCCCGGGGAGTTGATGTCGACTTCCGGCTCGATGATGGGCACCAGACCGGCGGCCAGCACTTCCTCACCCAGCGCGAACTGCTGGTCGAGCACGTCGCTGATGCCTTTCTCGTTGTTCTCGAAGACGACCGAGCGCTCTTTCGTGCCGAACACGCCCTTGGCCTTGGCACGGGCCAGCAGCTCCTTCAGGCCGGGAATCGGCTTCATCATCTGCACGCCGTTGGCCTTGGCTTCCAGGCCCTTGTCGATCTTCAGGAAGGGAACGACTTTCTTCTCTTCCCACAGGTACTGGGCAGCATCCTTGCCCTGGAACTTGCCGTCGAGCGTGACCTCGAACAGGATGGCGCCCAGCACACGATCGCCATTGAAGGCGGGGCTGGAGACGATGCGCTCACGCATCTTGTGCACGAGCTCGAACATCTCCTTCTCGTTGCTGTACTCGCTTTCGTCCACGCCGTACAGCTTCAGGGCCTTGGGCGTGCTGCCGCCGCTCTGGTCCAGAGCAGCGATGAAGCCCTTGCCCTTGGCGACGCGGTCGCGTTGTTCGGTGGTGATAGACATGACGGAGCTTTCTCCTCTTGAAGGAACTTGGATGGCTGCACGGACAGCCTGCAAAGAATTTTAACAGGCAATCCGTGCGGCTACCGGGATGACCACAACGGGGAAGTCGGGCAGGACCTTCCCCGACCCGATCGGATGATCAGCTGTGGCTGCCGATGCGGACGATCTTCAGGTTGTTGGTGCCGCCGGACTTGCCGACCGGTTCGCCCACGGTGATGACCACGAGGTCGCCGTTCTTGACCAGGCCGTTCTCCAGCATCAGCCGCTCCACGTCGGCCAGAACGGCCGGCATGTCATACGAGCGGTACTGCATGGCCACCGGGTGGCACTCGCGGAACAGCGTCATGCGGCGACGCGAGCTCTCTTCCGGCGTCAGCGCATAGACCGGAATACCCGAATCGATACGCGTGATCCACAGCGCCGTCGAACCCGACTGCGTCAGCGACACGATGGCGCTGGCCCGCATGTGGTGCGCCGCAAAGAGCGCCGCCATGGCGATGGACTGGTCGATGCGGGTGAAGGTGCGATCCAGGAAGGCCGCATCCAGGGTGTGCGAGCGATCGGCGCGGTCGGCCTCGGCGCAGGCAGCTGCCATGGCCGTGACGGTCTCGACCGGGTACTTGCCGGTAGCGGTCTCGGCCGACAGCATCACGGCGTCGGTACCGTCCAGCACGGCGTTGGCCACGTCCGAGATCTCGGCACGGGTCGGAACCGGCGCCTCGATCATCGACTCCATCATCTGCGTGGCGGTGATGGCAACCTTGTTCAGGCTCTTGGCCATGCGGATCATGCGTTTCTGCAGCGCAGGCACCGCCGCATCACCCACTTCCACCGCCAGGTCGCCCCGGGCCACCATGATGCCGTCAGACGACTTCAGGATCTCTTCCAGGTTGCCGATGGCCTCGTAGCGCTCGATCTTGGCGATCATCAGCGACTTGCCGCCCGCTGCCCGGTTGAGCTCGCGCGCCATGTACATATCGGCTGCATTGCGCGGGAAGGACACCGCCATGAAGTCGGCCTGGAAGCCCACGGCCGTCTTGATGTCGTCCATGTCCTTGGCCGTCAGCGCGGGTGCCGACAGGCCACCGCCCTGGCGGTTGATGCCCTTGCGATCGGACAGCACGCCACCCAGGATCACTTCGCACTCGATGCGGCTGTCGGAGACGCGCAGCACCCGCATGGTCATCCGGCCATCGTTGAGCAGCAGGGTATCACCCGGATGCACGTCGTTGACCAGATCCTTGTAGTCCAGACCGACCACGGACTGATCGCCGGACTCGCAATGGATGTCGAAGGCGAACGGATCGCCCGGATTCAGGTTGATCTTGCCCTCGGCAAACTTGCCGATGCGGATCTTCGGGCCCTGCAGGTCAGCCAGCACGCCAACGTCGGTGCCCAGACCCACCGCCACCTCGCGGACCAGCCGGACCGTTTCGGTATGCTGCTCGGCCGAGCCGTGCGAGAAGTTGACCCGAACGACGTTGACCCCTGCCTTGAACAGTCGGGCCAGCATCTCGGGCGAGTTGGATGCCGGGCCAAGCGTGGCAACGATCTTGGTGGCACGGGGAATGGTGATCATGGCGCAGCTTCCTCCCTAATATGACGGCGTAACGTCCAGACAACCGATGGCCCGATGCCACGGCCGGAGCCGGCATGTCGCTGCACGCAGCAACGTCCGCCGGGCTCCTGGACAACCTTGCGCCCCTCAATTCTGAACCAGAAACCATTATGCTGCAGAATTTCACACTATCGTCCTGTTGATTCGTCCGGCATCGCCCCCATCTCTTTCCAGCGGGCCGCCACCTTTGTCGGATATCCCCCACACCCCATAACCGACCAAACACAAAACATTCACCATGGTGATGGATACCGGCCGCTTCGCCATTCTGGACGACCCCGAAGAGCTGATGGAGTACGCCCGGCCCCTGGCCGGCGACCCAACGCGCCAGGAAGCCATCCTGGCCGTGGACGCGGTGCACTGCGCCGCCTGCACCCAGACCATCGCCGCCGCCATCGACGACGAGCACGCCCGCATCGAGGTCAACGTGGTCTCACGCCGCGCCCGACTGGAATGGGATCCCTCCCGACATGCCCTCAGCGCCCTGCTCGCCCGCATGGCCGACATCGGCTACGAGCCGCGCCCCCTGCCGCTGGACATGGTCGAGCGCGCCGATCCGCGCCCCCGCCGCCGGGCGCTCTGGCGCATGCTGGTGGGCATCTTCTGCATGATGCAGGTCATGATGTTCGCCGTCCCCCGCTATATCGGCGGCGACGCCATCCCGCCCGACCTGCAGAAGCTGATGATCTGGGCCGAGGCCATGCTCACCATCCCGGCACTGCTCTTTGCAGCCGGTCCCTTCTTCACGGCGGCCTGGCGCGACACCCGCCAGGGCCGCATCGGCATGGACACCCCGGTGGCACTGGGCATCGCCATCACCGTCATCACCAGCGTGGTGGCCTTCTACCAGGGACACGAGGTCTATTTCGATTCGGTGACGATGATCATCGGCCTGCTGCTGGTGGCCCGCTGGCTGGAATCCCGCGCCCGCGAACGCGCCGCAGCCGGCCTGGGCAACAGCCTGGCGCGACTGCCCGAAGCCGCCGACCGCCTGCGCGCCGATGGCAGCATCGAACGCGTCTCGCGCCGCCGCCTGCAGCCCGGCGACCGCATCTCGGTCCCGGCCGGCACCACCTTCGCCGTCGACGGCCGCATCCTGGAAGGCCACAGCGACGTGGACGAATCGCTGCTCACCGGCGAATCCGAGCCCCAGCCGCGCGGACCCGGCATGCTGGTCGTCTCGGGCAGCCTCAATCTGCGCAACCCGCTGATCGTGGAAGTCACCCACCGTGCCGCCGATTCCCGGCTGGCCGAGCTGAACCGCCTGATCGAGCGTGCCGCCACCAGCCGCCCCACCGTGCTGCGCACCGCCGACCGCTATGCGGGCCCCTTCCTCGTCTGCGTGCTGCTGGTGGCCCTGATCGCCGGCATCGTCTGGTGGTTCATCGACCCGGAACGCGCGCCCTGGATTGCTGCAGCCATCCTCATCGTCACCTGCCCGTGCGCGCTGGCGCTGGCCGCCCCCTCCGCCCTGCTGGCCACGCTGGGCGGCCTGGCGCGCCGCGGCATCATCATCGACCGCAGTGACACGCTGGAAGCCCTGGCCCGCAGCGACGTGGCGCTGTTCGACAAGACCGGCACCCTCACCACCAGCACCCCGGGCATCGAGCTGGTCGACACCAGTCCCGGCCTTTCCGGGGCTGACGCCCTGGCCTTGGCCGCCGCTATCGAGCGCAGCTCGCTGCACCCGGTGGCCCGCGCCTTTGCCGAAGCGGCACGCGCTGCCGCCTCGTCAGCGACTGCCCCTGGCACCGACAACGCCCCCACAGCCGCCCCACACTCGCTGGCCACTCGGGCCCAGATCCGTGAAGTCACCAACCTGCCCGCCGGCGGTCTGCAGGCCCGGCTCGACATCGACAACACCCCCTGGGATGCCCGCATCGTCCCTGATCAGGCATTCATCATCATGCAACTCCGGCCATCGCCACGGGAATATCAACCTGACGAGCACGCACGCACTCCCTCGCCAGAGCCGGATGCACATGCCGGACAGCACACGGTCTCACCCGAGGTCACCCCAGCAGTCGCCCACACCGCAGACATGGCGGCCACGTCTGCCGCCGCCCTGCACGCCCGCTTCCGCCTGACCGAAACCCTGCGCCCCGGCGCAGCCGAGACACTGGCCCGGCTACGTGCCGACGGCGTGCAGTGCCGCATCGTCTCGGGGGACCATGCCGATCGCGTGACCCACATCGCACGGCAAATGGACCTGCCTCCCGAGGCGCAGCGCGCCGGTGCCCGCCCCGAGGACAAGCTCGAGCTCATGCGCGAATTCCAGCAGCAGGGCCGGCGCGTCACGATGGTGGGCGACGGCGTCAACGATGCCCCGGTGCTCAGCCGCGCCGATGTCTCGGTCTCGCTGGCCAGTGCCGCCCCGCTGGCCCAGCACCATGCCGACATCCTGCTGCTGTCCGAACGCCTGGATGGCCTGCTGGCGGCCCGCGATGCCGCCCGTCGCGCCCTGCGCATCGTCCACCAGAACCTGATCTTCTCCTGCTTCTACAATGTCCTGGCCATCCCGCTGGCCGCCGTCGGCCTGGTACCGCCCTGGCTGGCGGGCCTGGGCATGGCCGGCAGCTCACTGGTGGTGGTGCTCAACGCGCTGCGCGCCGCCCGCTGATCCTCATCATGGACATTCTCTACACCCTCATTCCCCTGTCCGTCGTCCTGGTGTTTGCCATCCTGGCCGCCCTGGCCTGGGCCGTGCATGCCGGCCAGTTCGAGGATCTGGACGCCGAGGCCGAACGGATCCTGCTGGACGACGACCGGCCGCCCGCAGCACCATCGACAGAAGCCCCCGCCCCGACCACGGCCATGCCGAAAGCCGCCCCGCAGCCGGCCGCACCGCCTGCCGCCGGGCAGTGACACTCACGTTCAGGACAGGTTTTCCACCCGACCTTTCCGCCCGCCCCCTTCGGCCTCCCCTCCGAGCAGCCCTTCACCCGGTCGCCCTGCCCTACACTGTCGCACGGACAATACGTCTTTCACGTCTTTTCACATCGTGCCCAGCGACGACTTCCAGCCGTCCAGCGGCTTCACGCGCGCGCTGCGCCCTCGGGCGGACCTCACTTGACTTATATCAAGGCGATCTTTCAGATATAAAACATCATAGCCAGCAAGGGATTTTCTGAGCAGTTCGTGCAGGCTCGCGCATTCTTTCGCCAGGAGACATCCGCTCCAGCGTGGAAACGCTCCAGCCGCTGCCCGCATTTCTCCGAATATCACCGACAGGCCCATAGGGTGGCCTGGACAGGCGCCGCTCTCACCTATCGAGGGCAAGCAGTCTGTCCAGGCCTCCTTTTTTCATCGCCGTCCGCAACACTCATCGCGCCTCTGGCGCGTCTTCGCCGGCTTACTACGACATGACTACATCACCCCCCATCGCGTGGAACGACCGCGTCGTCCGCCAGTTTTCCATCATGACCATCGTCTGGGGCGTGGTGGGCATGACGCTGGGCGTCTACATCGCCGCCGAGCTTGCCTTCCCGGCGCTCAACATGGGCATTCCCTGGCTGAGCTTCGGCCGTCTGCGCCCGCTGCATACCAACGCGGTCATCTTCGCCTTCGGGGGCTGCGGCCTCATGGCCACCGCCTACCACACGGTGCAGCGCACCTCACAGGTGCCGCTGTTCGCGCCCAAGCTGGCCGCGTTCTCCTTCTGGGGCTGGCAGGCCGTCATCATCGGCGCCATCATCTCCCTGCCCCTGGGCTACACCCAGTCCAAGGAGTACGCCGAGCTGGAATGGCCCATTGACCTGCTGATCGCTGCCGTCTGGGTGGCCTTCGCCATCGTCTTCTTCGGCACCATCGTCAAGCGCAAGGTCAAGCACATCTACGTGGCCAACTGGTTCTACGGCGGCTTCATCCTGGCCGTGGCGCTGCTGCACATCGTCAACAACATCTCCATTCCGGCCGGCTTCATGAAGTCCTACCCGGTCTATGGCGGCGTGCAGGACGCCATGGTGCAATGGTGGTATGGCCACAATGCGGTGGGCTTCTTCCTGACCGCCGGCTTCCTGGGCATGATGTACTACTTCGTGCCCAAGCAGATCGGCCGCCCCATCTACTCGTACCGCCTGTCCATCGTCCACTTCTGGGCGCTGATCTTCACCTACATGTGGGCAGGTCCGCACCACCTGCACTACACCGCCCTGCCCGACTGGACCCAGTCGCTGGGCATGACCTTCTCGCTCATCCTGTTCGCACCGTCCTGGGGCGGCATGATCAACGGCATCATGACCCTGTCGGGTGCATGGCACCGTCTGCGTGAAGATCCCATCCTGCGCTTCCTGATCGTGGCCCTGTCCTTCTACGGCATGTCCACCTTCGAAGGCCCGATGATGGCCATCAAGACCGTCAACGCACTGTCGCACTACACGGACTGGACCATCGGCCACGTCCACTCCGGCGCGCTGGGCTGGGTGGGTCTCATCACCATGGGCAGCCTCTACTACCTGATCCCGCGCCTCTGGGGCCGTGACCGGATGTACAGCACCAACCTGATCGAGCTGCACTTCTGGCTGGCCACCATCGGCATCGCCCTGTATGCCATCGCCCTGTGGGTGGCCGGCATCACCCAGGGTCTGATGTGGCGCGCCCTGGAGCCGGACGGCACCCTGACCTACACCTTCGCCGAATCGGTGAAAGCCAGCTTCCCGTACTACGTCGTCCGCCTGATCGGTGGCGTGCTGTACCTGAGCGGCATGGTCATCATGGCCTACAACACCTGGCGTACCGTGCGCGGTGACACCACGGCGGCCCCGCTGCCGGCCGAGGCCGAAGCCGCACCGGCCGTCCAGCCCGTTCCGCAACTGAACACCGTCCAACAGGGTCACTGAACCGCCGCCAGCGCCCGCCCCGCCTCCGGTTTTCCCGCCACGGGCCGGTTCCGTCCGGCCGGTGCGGGGGGTGGTGCGCCCAAGGGTCCTTCAAGGAAGCTCCGATGAAACTCTCTCACGAAACCATTGAAACCAACCCCTGGCTGATGATCGTGCTG
>ERZ773059.598-NODE-598-length-19284-cov-12.288002_pt1 | contig 19284 bp, 15 predicted proteins | sample MGYA00580514_ERZ773059 | MGnify/ENA primary metagenome ERZ773059 (study PRJEB29015, sample SAMEA2737981) | human oral metagenome | biome: human oral; feature: human-associated habitat; material: dental | place: China | collected 2056 ...
CGGCAGTTGAAGGGCGCGGCGGAGCTGGACGTGGTGCGCGGCATTGAAGGCGATGCGGCGGCGCGTTATTTCGGCGTGTTCGGGCAGCTTTTGAGCGAAAAAAGCGGCTTTACTTTTGACGGGCGCAACCGCCGTCCGCCCAGAGACGGAGTGAATGCGCTGTTGTCGTTTGTGTACAGCATTCTGGGCAAGGACATCAGCGGCGCACTGCAAGGCGTGGGGCTGGATCCGCAGGTGGGTTTTCTGCACGCCGACCGACCGGGGCGCGATAGTTTGGCGCAGGATATTTTGGAAGAATTCCGCGCGTGGTGGGCAGACAGGCTGGTGTTGTCGCTGATTAACCGAGGGCAAATCAAACCACAAGATTTTGTTACCGAAGCAAGCGGCGCGGTAAGCTTAAAAGCCGAGGCGCGTAAGCTGTTGTTTCAAGCCTTGCAGGCAAAAAAGCAGGAGAAAATCGTTCATCCGTTTTTAGGCGAAGAAGTAGAAATCGGGCTACTGCCGTATATTCAAGCGATGCTGTTGGCGCGATACTTGCGCGGTGATTTGGCGGAATATCCGCCGTTTTTGATGAGATAAGCTATGTTAATGCTGATTACTTATGATATTTCTTTTGATGATCCAAACGGGCAAGCGCGATTACGCCGTATCGCAAAACATTGCTTAGATTACGGCGTGCGCGCGCAATATTCGGTATTTGAATGCGATGTCACGCCTGACCAATGGGTCGCGTTGAAAAACAAACTGTTGGAAACCTACGACCCTACATGTGACCGGGGAAATCACGGAGTAGGTCGAGTATTGCAAGCAGCCGCCTCCGTGCGGCTGTGTGTTGAAACCAACATAACCAAATTGTCTATTTTAACAAAATTTGCAGCCGCCTCCGTGCGGCTGTGTGTTGAAACTCTAGATTCTTTAGGTGTAATCAGTCGATTCACTGAGCAGCCGCCTCCGTGCGGCTGTGTGTTGAAACATTATGTTGATTACCTAAACAGTCTAGATAAACCGCAGCCGCCTCCGTGCGGCTGTGTGTTGAAACAAGACGAATATGCTTTGCGCATGGAATTGTTGCGCAGCCGCCTCCGTGCGGCTGTGTGTTGAAACAAGACGAATATGCTTTGCGCATGGAATTGTTGCGCAGCCGCCTCCGTGCGGCTGTGTGTTGAAACCGGATTGCGTAGGCCTTTCACGGCAGGTGGCATAGCAGCCGCCTCCGTGCGGCTGTGTGTTGAAACCGCGACAAGGCGATCGAGGTCGTGGCAAGAAAAAATGCAGCCGCCTCCGTGCGGCTGTGTGTTGAAACTAATGTGTTACCTAAATCGGCAACATGTACTGTTGCAGCCGCCTCCGTGCGGCTGTGTGTTGAAACTTGTTGATAAGGATAAAAGTTATATTATAGGTCAGCAGCCGCCTTCGCGCGGCTGTGTGTTGAAACCATTAAACGGTTTTGAAGATACTGCAATCAAAGGCAGCCGCCTTCGCGCGGCTGTGTGTTGAAACCCAAAAACTCGGCAAAGTCTCGGGCGGAGTAGTTGGCAGCCGCCTTCGCGCGGCTGTGTGTTGAAACAAACTATGTTATTTATATATCTACTAAACAAGGCAGCAGCCGCCTCCGCGCGGCTGTGTGTGGAAACTTTTTAGTCAAAGCTGATGTCGAGTTCCACTTGACATACTCCTTTAAAGGGGGTTTAATTTAGTTATCTTAGGCACCGGGTGGCGAAATGGCAACGCGGTAGGGCTGCAAAGCCCTATATACTGTAGGTTCAAGTCCTGCCCCGGTGCTTAAGTTATTTAAGGTTTTCCTTTCAGTACTATATACCCCACCTTTTATTGCCCCTAATACATCACCAAAGTTTTCGACTTTATAAGCATTGATAATAGCATCTACTTTCTCTTTAGGTGTTAATCTTCGCGGATTAAAGTCAGTAGGCAGCCACCTTTGGGTGGCTGTGTGTTGAAACTTTTTCGTCAAAGCTGATGTCGAGTTCCACTTGACATACTCCTTTAAAGGGAGTTTAATCTAGTTATCCTAAGCACCGGGTGGCGAAATGGTAACGCGGTAGGGCTGCAAAGCCCTATATACTGTAGGTTCAAGTCCTGCCCCGGTGCTTAAGTTATTTAAGGTTTTCCTTTCAGTACTATATACCCCACCTTTTATTGCTCCTAATACATCGCCAAAGTTTTCGACTTTATAAGCATTGATAATAGCATCTACTTTCTCTTTAGGTATTAATCTTCGCGGATTAAAGTCAGTAGGCAGCAGCCTTCGCGCGGCTGTGAGTGATGTTTTCGTGCAACAAGTTGCACGCTACGAGGGATATTGCATTTTCTAAGTCTTGCATTGTCAGTTGCGTTTAAACGTTTTAAAATCGTTTTGCTTGAGTTCAAGGTTAGTGTTGAACTTAATCTTAAATGTGATCGTTAAATTATCTGCCATGAGGTAACCTTATATGGATAAAGACATTGATGTCCGTTGGATTGGTTGGGTGGTTGTGTTACTACCATATGAAATCGGCTTATTGTTTATGCTGTTCGGTGTTATCACCTTCGGACAAGTGCTATTTTTCGGCACCTTGTTTTATGCCCTTCTGTGGGCAATCGTTGCTTTCTTCCGCAACCCTAAAGATGTTATCCTGATTTTGATTATCGGCTCAAAACTTTAAAAAATGACCGCACTTTTAAGGTGCGGTTAACTCGTCTAGATAGCCTTGCATCTCTTTCCCGCTATTTACTCCAAACGATACATCAATGGTTCTGTCTGCGCGTTCGCGGTGACGGCGAATTAAGGCAGCTGACTTTTGGGAGCCGTTTATTACATTTTCGTGCAACAAGTTGCACGCTACATTGATTGTGCATTAAGGTATTATATTTTTTTGAAATGAATGGAGGGGAGAGTAAAGTGCGGTCATTTTTTGCTTTATTTTTAATCCCTCTTATTCAATATCTCTAGCGACACAAATTTATTGTAAAAATCCACCGCACTTTCATGTGTCCTTTTTAAAATTGTCTTTTTAAAAATAAAAGCAATCGTTTGCGCAAGTACTGAAAATCCACTAAAATTTCGACCTTATTATTTTCTTATCACTTTCCCTTTCTAAGGATCCTCTCATGGAACATGAACAACAAACTGCGGAAGCGGATTTGGTCTATCGTTTAGAAGACAAACCGCCTTTTTTTAATGCTTTAATCAGTGCCATTACACATCTATTGGCGATTTTCGTTCCGATGGTCACGCCTGCACTTATCGTTGGTGGCGCCCTTGGTTTACCTGTCCACATGACGGCTTATTTGGTTTCTATGGCGATGGTCGCGTCCGGTATTGGTACTTATATTCAAGTGCATCGTTTCGGTTTTATCGGCTCCGGTATGCTTTCCATTCAATCGGTAAACTTCTCTTTCGTCAGTGTGATGATTGCTGTTGGACTTAGCATGAAAGGTAACGGCATTGACGAAAACACGATGATTTCCACCTTGCTCGGCGTGTCTTTTATCGGGGCGTTTCTTGTGTGTGCAGCGGCTTGGGTGCTGCCTTATTTAAAGCGTGTTATCACCCCAACCGTCAGTGGTGTGGTCGTGTTATTAATCGGCTTGAGTTTGATTGACATTGGCATCACCGATTTCGGCGGCGGTTTTGGCGCCAAAGGCACTGAGGCGTTTGGCTCGTTACAAAATATCGGTTTAGCTTCTTTAGTCTTGGTTGTTGTGCTCATTTTTAACTGCATGCGTAACCCGTTTTTACGCATGAGTGGCATTGCTGTCGGTTTAATCGCAGGCTACATCGTAGCATTAACCTTAGGCATGGTGGATTTTTCACCGTTAAAAGACGTGGACTTTTTCACTATCCCGATGCCCTTTAAATATGGTTTTGCGTTTGATTGGTCAGCCTTTTGGGTTGCGGCCATCATCTATTTGTTAAGCGTTTTTGAAGCCGTTGGTGATTTAACCGCAACGGCGATGGTTTCCGGTCAGCCTTATGAAGGCGAAGCGTTTCGTCAACGTTTACGCGGCGGAGTCTTTGCTGATGGATTAGTGTCTGTGATTGCTACCGCGTTAGGTTCCCTACCGCTGACCACCTTTGCCCAAAATAACGGTGTCATTCAAATGACGGGGGTAGCTTCCCGCCATGTGGGTAAATTTATCGCGGCTATTTTGGTGTTATTTGGTTTATTCCCGATTGTCGGTCGGGCTTTTACCACCATTCCAAGCCCGGTACTCGGCGGTGCTATGGTGTTAATGTTTGGTCTCATTGCCATTGCCGGTGTGCGGATTATCATGACTCACGGCATCAACCGTCGTGAAGCGGTTATTGCTGCAACGGCCGTCGGCGTGGGATTGGGTGTTGCTTTTGAGCCGGACGTATTCAAAATGTTGCCGGAAGTTTTCCGAAATGCCATTGCGGCAGGCGGAATTACGGCAGTGGTGTTAAATTTAATTCTGCCGCGAGATGAGCAGGATAAAAGCATTTATTTGACGGAAAAATAAACGAATAGGCGGTGAAAGTGCAGTGGAAATGGCGCCTAAAAAACGTTGGGATTTATCACCGCACTTTTTCTATGATCTATTTCAAATATTCCACATAAAGCCGTTTACAGCAGCTTTATTTTTTCGCTAAATTCATCTCTCATAATTTATTAAAACCTAAGGAGATATTATGGATTTAATTATCGGGTTAGTGGCGATTATTCTGGTCGCTTACTATATCGTGAAAGGCTATTCCGCGACGGGCGTGCTTATGTTCGGCGGTTTAGTCTTGTTATTGATTTCGGTGTTAATGGGCCATTCCATTTTGCCGGAAAACGTGAAAAGCACCGGCTCAGCCTATTTCGACATTCTTGAATATGTGAAATATTTGCTTTCCAACCGCAGTGGTGGGTTAGGCTTAATGATCATGATCTTATGCGGCTTCTCCGCCTACATGACCCACTTAGGCGCCAACGACATGGTGGTAAAAATCGTTTCCATGCCATTAAAAAATATTCGTTCCCCTTACGTGCTGATGGTATTGGCGTATTTTCTTGCCTGTTTGATGTCTTTTGCGGTTGCCTCTGCAACAGGCTTGGGTGTGTTATTAATGGCAACTTTATTCCCTGTCATGGTTAACATGGGCATTTCTCGTGGCGCGGCGGCAGCCATTTGCGCCTCGCCGATTTCCATCATCTTATCGCCAACCTCCGGCGATGTGGTGTTGTCGGCGGAGATTTCCAAACAATCATTAAGTGAATTCGCTTTTTCCACCAGCCTGCCGGTGTCCATTGTAGCGATTTGCGGCATTGGTACCGCCCATTTCTTCTGGCAACGTTATTTGGATCGCAAAGAGAAAGTGAACGCAAAACCGATCGATATGTCCGAAATCAGAACCGATGTACCGACCTTTTACGCCATTTTGCCATTATTGCCGATCATCGGCGTGATCCTATTTGATGGTAAATGGTTTAACTTGCCTGAGTTGCACATCGTTACTGTCATTATTCTTTGCTTTGTGATCACCGCAGTCATCGACTTCATGCGTAATTTCAGTGCGAAAAAAACCTTCGATAATTTAGTGATTGCCTATCGTGGCATGGCAGATGCCTTTGCCGGCGTGGTGATGTTATTGGTTGCCGCCGGCGTATTCGCTCAAAGTTTAAGCACCATTGGCTTTATCACTAATCTGATTAATTCTGCCCAATCTTTCGGTGGTAGCGGAATGTTTATGATGTTAGTCTTGGCGGTGATTACGATTTTAGCCACCATGGCAACCGGCTCGGGCAATGCGGCATTCTATGCCTTCGCCGAATTAATTCCAAAACTCGCTACCCAAATGGGCGCAAATCCTGCCTATTTAACCGTGCCAATGTTACAAGCCTCCAACTTAGGTCGCGGCTTATCCCCGGTGTCCGGTGTCGTGGTTGCCGTATCCGGTATGGCAAGAATTTCCCCATTTGAAATTGTCAAACGAATGTCAGTACCAATGGCGGTTGGTTTCATTTGCGTGATTATCGCCACCGAATTTTTCATTCCGGGCGCGTAATTTTCTGACTTAAAGTGCGGTGAGTTTTCACCGTATTTTGAGATTGAGAAAGGCGTTATTACTTATTTGAAGAAAAGAAAACGGCACACTGCATTAAACAGTGCGCCGTTTTTTAGTTTGTCATACCGATTATGAGGCAATGCCTTTATGACGCAATAACGCATCTAATTGCGGCTCACGACCACGGAAGTTTTTGAACAGCGTCATCGGTTCTTCAGAGCCGCCTTTGGTGAGAATTTCATCCAAGAAGGATTGACCGGTTTGTGGGTTGAAAATCCCTTCCTCTTCAAAACGGGAGTAGGCATCTGCCGATAAGACTTCCGCCCATAAGTAGCTATAATAGCCTGCCGCATAGCCACCGGCAAAAATATGGCTGAAGCTATGTGGCATTCTTCCCCATTCAGCACCAGGGATGACGGCAACTTGGCTTTTCACTTCGTGTAACATTGCTAACACTTGATTTTGCTTGCTCGGATCAAATGTGTGGTGCAAGCGGAAATCAAACAGCGCAAACTCTAACTGACGCAAAACAAACATCGCTGCTTGGAAATTTTTGGCTTTGAGTAATTGGCTGAGCTTTTCTTTTGGTAGCGGCTCGCCGGTTTGATAATGACCGGAAATGAACTGTAGAGCCTCTTCTTCCCAACACCAGTTTTCCATAAATTGGCTTGGCAATTCCACAGCATCCCAAGGCACACCGTTAATGCCTGCAACATCGGCTACATCAATTTGAGTCAACATATGATGCAATCCATGACCGAATTCATGGAATAGGGTAGTGACTTCATCATGCGTAAATAAGGCCGGCTGGTCGCCAAGTGGACGGTTGAAGTTACAGGTTAAATACGCCACCGGTTTTTGTAAGCTGCCGTCAATCTTTTTACGACGACCGATACAATCGTCCATCCAAGCCCCACCGCGTTTATGTTCACGAGCGTATAAGTCTAAATAGAAGCTGCCGCGAACCTCGTCTTTTTCATCAAGCAAATCGAAGAAACGCACATCTTTATGCCAGGTTTCAACGCCATGGCGTTCCACCGCGCGAATATTGAAAATGCGTTTAATCAATTCAAATAAACCGCTCAATACGCGATCTTCCGGGAAATACGGACGCAATTCTTCATCGTTGATGGCATATAAATGTTGCTTTTGTTTTTCGCTGTAAAAAGACAGATCCCAAAGCTCAAGTGCGGTCAAATTATAGTGCGTTTTGCAGAAGTCTTTTAATTCTTGCAATTCACGTTCGCCTTGCGCTTTAGAGCGTGTGGCGAGATTTTCTAAGAAATCCAACACTTGTTGCGGATTTTCGGCCATTTTGGTGGCAAGGGATAATTCGGTGTAGGTGTTGAAATCCAATAATTTGGCTAATTCCACGCGTAGGCTGAGGATCTCTTGCATAATCGCCGAGTTATCCCATTTGCCGGCATTTGGCCCTTGATCGGATGCGCGGGTGGCAAAGGCACGATACATTTCTTCGCGCAATTCACGGTTTTCACAATAGGTCATGACCGGAATATAGCTTGGATATTCCAAGGTGAAGCGATAACCTGTGACACCTTTGCTTTCTGCGGATTGTTTGGCCGCTTCCAGTGCGGATTCCGGCAAGCCTTTGAGCAGGCTGACATCTTCAACGATCTTTTCCCAGCCCATAGTGGCGTCTAATACGTTATTGCTAAATTGTGAATTCAGTTCGGATAAACGGGCAGCGATTTCGCCATAGCGTTTTTGTTTTTCAGCCGGCAAGGAAATGCCCGATAATTTGAAATCGCGTAAGCTGTTTTCAATGGCTTTCTTCTGCGCTTGAGTATAACCAGCAAACTCAGGACTATTTTTTAATTGTAAGTAGGCTTCATATAATCCTTGATGTTGACCGACCCACGTGCTGTATTCGGCTAATAATGGCAAACAGGCTTGATAGGCTTCACGTAATTCCGGGCTATTTTTCACCGAGTTTAAATGCGAGATTGGCGACCATACTTTGCTTAAACGATCACCGGCTTCGGTTAGCGGTAGAATGAAATTTTCCCAAGTAAAGTGCGGTTGATTTACCACGCGTTCTACGGTTTCGCGGTTTTCTTGAATAAGTTGTTTGATGGCGGATTCAATGTATTGCGGTTCAATTTTACTAAAAGCAGGTAAATCGGTTGGTGTAAGTAGTGGGTTTGACATAAAGACTTCCTTAAAAAGAAAAACGGATGGAAATAACGATTAAACGTTAAATAAATTGGGGAGGATTTTATGATTTCAAGGTTGAAAAATCCAGCCATTCAGGGATAATTGCGAATAATTTTTGTTTTGAGGTATCTATGAAGTATTTTTATATCACGTTAGGTTTTCTTTTTCTTATTCTTGGTTTGATCGGTATTGTGGTGCCGATTTTACCTACCACGCCATTTTTATTGTTAACCGTTTTCTTTTTCGCAAAAGGCTCCGAACGTGTACATAATTGGTTTATCGGCACGAAGATTTATCAAAACCATCTAAAAGATTTCCATGAACAGCGGGCGTTAACGAAAAAAGCGAAAATGACCATTCTGATGTTTTCCACCACGATGTTGATGATCGGGTTTTATTTTACGCCGAGCATTGTCGGTAAAAGCATCATCGTTGCTGTCTTATTGATCAAATATTGGTTCTTCTTTTTCTGGATTAAAACGCTGGAAGAAGAATAGGGTATCCTTGTTTCATAAAGTGATTTCCATGCATATTATTCACTTTCCTCGTTCTGCTTTTCGTCTTCTCCAATTAAAAAGTGCGGTGCTTTTTTGCTGCGTTTTTGCCTTGACTGCTTGTGATGAAAAGCCAAATGAGCCTGTTGTTTCCTCTCTTCCGGCGCAAACCGTACAGCCGAAGTCAACGTCGCTACCAACGCCGTCACAGAACAATCGGCATTTGTTGATTCGCGGAGGATATAAGGATTTTGTGTTAAATCCTGCGCAAGCCGAAGATGTCACACAAGTGGCACTTTTGCGTGATTTATTTGAAGGATTAGTGATTTACGATCTGCGTGGTAATGTGATTCCGGCGGTGGCGGAAAGCTGGCAAACGAAAGATAACAAAACATGGACATTTCGTTTGCGACAAGATGCCAAATGGTCGAACGGCGAACCGGTAACGGCGCAACAATTTGTGGCGAGTTGGCAAGCCTTAGCTACCTCGACGAGTCCATTAAAATCGTATTTGGCATATATGAATTTAGCCAATGCCGATGCAGTATTAAAAGGGGAGTTATCGGCTGATAAGCTTGGAATCGCGGCAGAAAATGACCGCACTTTGCTTCTTAGTTTAGATAAAGTGACGCCTTATTTGCCACAAATGTTAGCGCATATCAGTTTATTACCTCAGTATTCATCAGAACAAAAAGAGATTATTACAAATGGTGCTTATTATGTGACAGGGCAAGAAAATAATGTGATTCACTTAGAAAAAAATCCGCATTATTGGGCGCAAGAGAAGGTGTCGTTTCAGCAGGTGGATTACCAAAAAATGACGACACAACAAGCGCTTGGCGACTTGGATGTGGTGATTAATCCTACGCAAACTGAGCAAGCGCAATATTTTCCGCAACTTTGTACCTATTTCTACGCCTTTAATATGAAACACCCGAAATTGGCGCAAAGTTCGGTCAGAAAAGCGTTATCTATTATGGCCTCTTCTCGTCACGTGAATCTGAGTGACAAAAATTTTATTTATTTAAGTGATAATTTCTTGCCGATATCGATGCAAACAATAGAAAGCCATTGGGAGCAAACGCCAATGGAGCAGTTGTTAATTCAAAGTGATATTAATGAGAAATCACCGTTAAAGGTCACGTTAAGTTATGATCAAACCGAATTTCAACATCAAATGGCGCAGTCATTAATGCGTATGTGGGCACAATCGGATATGATTCGGGTTAGCGGAGAAGCACTGCCGAAACAACAATTATTAGAGAAGATGGCAAAAGGCGATTTTCAGATTGCTCGTGCCGGCTGGTGTGCCGATTATCACGATCCTGCTGCATTTTTAAGTTTGTTTTACAGCCACAGCCCGGACAATATAAGTAGTTACCACAATGAAGAGGTAGATCGCTTATTTGAGCAAAGTTTGCAACGGATTCCATCGTCAGAACGCACCGCACTTTACAGTCGAATCGAACAAATTCTGCAACAAGAAAATGTGGTATTGCCCTTATATCAAACTACGATCCCCATTTATCTTCATCCTACCCTAAACGGCTATGATTTATCCAATCCTACTGAGGTCATTTACAGTAAAGATTTATTTCGTAGAAATTTCTAACTATCACACGAAAGATTATGCGCATAATAAACCCCGTACCGTCATATTGTGAAAATAGAAAAAATCGGTAAACTATGCCAAATTTGATTATGAATAAGGAGTTATGATGCATTCATCTATTACGAAAGCCGTTTTATTTTCTTCGGTATTTTTATTTACCGGATGTTCATCATTAGAGTCTGCATGGAATTCCATGATCGGTGATGACTCACCAAAACCTTCTGCAACAGCTCCGCAGACGCAGAGTGAATCCCCTAAAGCGAAATTGCCAAAAGCGGAAATGGCTGAATCACAAAATGCCATAAAACAGGCAGAAAACTTACCGCGCTTTGAGTATATTTTACTGGATACGCAATATACGGCATTTTTGAATCCACAACCGGAACTCATTAAAGTCAATAAAGGCAGTGAAACGACGACGTTTGCCTATAAAAATGGCGCGCTCACGTTAGTTGAACATCAACAACAACGTTATCGTGCAGAGGATAAAAACATCCCGCCATCACTTGTTCAAGAAGGGGCGAAATTACAAAAAATATTGGGTTTAAATAGTGCAGATAAAAATGCTGAGAATATTAAAACCGGCAGCGATGCAAAATTAAATTATTTATGTATTACTAAACTGCAACAAGTGGCTCAAACGCAACGGGTATTCCGTAGTTCGCCAAATATGGCGAAAAGTGATTCTCGCTTAATTGCGGATGTGCGTTTAAACGGTAATCAATTTTATAAAATGGATTGTCAGTTAAGCGGTAATCGTGTTGCAAAATTAAGTTTAAGTAAAAAATAAAGGATAAATACACAATACATGAATGCCCAATAATGCCGTTATTGGGCTTAATAAATGAAGGAAGTCTAATATGAAAAGAGGGCTCATGATTGGTCTGTTATGCCTGAGTTTGACCGCCTGTTCATTCGGCATGGGCGCCGGTGGCGGATCAAATGGTGTAGGCATTGGTGTGGGAACCGGTGTACGATTTTAATTCTTGAATCAATCAGTCAAGCTAAAAGCATTGCTCATTGCAATGCTTTTAACGTTTAAGGGTTTATCAATACACCACTAATCGCTGTGGGCGAATCACGTTATTTTCATCAATCACCGCCACGCCAAGAAAGCGATTTTCATGGGAAAATAACCGCACTTGTCCTTGCAACCTGTTAGGGTTATCGAATTTTATCCGTTGACCAAATCCGATACCTTGTGTTTGGCTTTCATTTAAGGTTAACACCGGCAATTTTGCCACAGCAGTATCCATCGGCAATAATAAAGCATCTAATAAAGCCAAATCTTGCTGTTCTGCCAAGATTTGTAAAGCGTGCCAATCTAGCATTTTTTCTGTCGGATAATCCGCCACTGCTGTGCGACGCAACATCGTGACATGGGCGCCACAGCCCAATACCTCACCCAAGTCATTCACCAAGGTGCGAATATAAGTGCCTTTGGAACAATGCACTTCGAGGGTTAAATAAGGCGCATTGTATTCAATGAAGTTCAGTTCAAAGATCGTAATAGGACGTGCTTCCCGCTCTACCGTAATACCTTGACGGGCGTATTCATAAAGCGGTTTGCCATTGTACTTCAACGCCGAAAACATGGTCGGTACTTGCAAAACATTCCCACGGAATCTCTCAAGTGCGGTCAAAATTTCAGGTGTTTTGACGTTCACATCACGGCTTTCGACAATCTGTCCTTCTGCATCGGATGTGTCCGTACGTTCCCCAAGTTTTGCCGTCACTAAATAACGCTTATCGGCATCCAACAAAAACTGCGAAAACTTGGTGGCCTCGCCCAAACAGATAGGCAACATTCCGGTAGCCAGCGGATCTAACGCGCCGGTATGCCCTGCTTTGTTCGCCTGAAAAATGCGTTTCACTTTTTGCATGATGTCGTTGGAAGACATACCTTGCGGCTTATCCAACAAAAACACGCCATGAATATCACGCCCACGTTTACGCGGTTTGGACATTAGTCTTTGTCCTCAACGTGTTTTTTCTCATCTTCGCGCACAACATTTGTCACTAAGTTAGACATACGCATACCTTCGACCAAAGATTGATCGTAAATAAAACGAATCTCCGGCACGATACGCAGACGCATAGCTTTGCCTAACAACGTGCGAATATAAGGCGCGGCTTTTTCTAAGCCTTTCATGCCCTGCGCAATCGCTTGTTCATCGTGATCAAATAAGAAGGTGACGAACACTTTTGCATAAGCCAAATCACTGGACACTTCCACGTCTGACACCGTCACCATGCCGATTCGGGGATCTTTCACTTCGCGTTGTAAAATCACCGCGATTTCTTTTTGGATTTCTTGTGCGACACGGTCGCTACGTTTGAATTCTCGAGCCATAATGATTACCCTTTGTGATATAAGGGGCTTATTCTACTGGAATTCATGTCAATTAGCACGAAAAAGCAATGTGATACGCGAATCTGATTTTTGTGTTATCAGAATAGAAAGCAATGAATCGTATTTAAAAACCACCGCACTTTTTTTTCTTTTCCCTTTTCTTCATTGAGTTTTTACTAAAACTCGCTATAATTTCGCCTGTACAAAAAAACAGTATTTGTGAGTGAAAATAATGGATTTCGCAGAATTATTAGATGGTTTAAACGATAAACAACGGGAAGCGGTGAGTGCGCCGTTAGGCAATTATTTGGTCTTAGCCGGCGCAGGGAGTGGTAAAACCCGCGTATTGACGCACCGAATCGCGTGGTTGATTGGCGTGGAGGGTGTCTCCGAAGGGAGCATTATGGCGGTGACCTTCACCAACAAAGCTGCGGCAGAAATGCGTCATCGTATTGAATCCGTCTTGTCCGACGGCAATCAGCGTTTGTTTGGTATGTGGGTCGGCACCTTTCACAGCATTGCTCATCGACTTCTGCGTGCTCATCATCTTGATGCGGATTTACCGCAAGATTTCCAGATTTTAGATTCGGAAGACCAATTGCGTTTACTCAAACGCCTCATGAAATTACATCATTTTGACGAAAAAAGTTTCCCGCCAAAACAGGCCGCTTGGTATATCAACAATAAAAAAGACGAAGGCTTGCGTCCGAATCAAATTGATGATCATCACGATCGTCAAGAGCGTGAATGGATTCGAATTTATCAGATTTATCAAGATGCTTGCGATCGTGCAGGATTGGTGGATTTTGCTGAAATTTTATTGCGCTCGTACGAATTGTTTTTACATAAGCCACTGATTTTGCAACGTTACCAACAACGTTTTCAGCATATTTTGGTGGATGAGTTTCAAGACACCAACAAAATTCAATATGAATGGATTCGTTTGTTGGCGGGCAAAAGCGGCAAAGTGATGATTGTGGGCGATGACGATCAATCGATTTACGGCTGGCGCGGTGCAAAAATCGAAAATATTCAGTTATTTTTAAAAGAGTTTGCCAATGCACAAACCATTCGATTAGAGCAAAATTACCGTTCCACCATGAATATTTTGCAGGCGGCGAATGAGTTGATTTCCAATAACAATAACCGATTAGGGAAAAATTTGTGGTCGGAAGGCAATCAAGGTGAACCGGTTGGGATTTATGCCGCTTTTAACGAATTAGATGAAGCGCTGTTCGTTGCCTCACAAATTAAAACCTGGATTGAAGACGGCGGCAAACTAAATGATTGTGCCATTTTATATCGCAGCAACAGTCAATCACGGGTGATTGAGGAAGCGTTAATTCGTTCACAAATTCCCTATCGTATTTATGGTGGCATGCGTTTCTTCGAACGTCAGGAAATCAAGGATGCGTTGGCGTATTTGCGCTTAATTGCTAATCGCCAAGATGATGCCGCCTTTGAACGCGTTATTAATACGCCACCTCGGGGCATTGGCGATCGCACGTTGGACACCTTGCGTAATCTGACTCGCGAACATCAAATCACCTTATGGCAAGCCACCAATTTGGCGTTACAGGAAAATAAACTGGCAGGCCGAGCCGCGACCGCCTTGCTTCGCTTTATGGAATTAATCAATTCCCTGCAACGGGATACGGAAGAAATGCCGTTGTTTGCACAAACAGATTTTGTGATTAAGCATTCCGGTTTGTATGAAATGTATAAACAGGAAAAGGGCGAAAAAGGCGAAGTGCGTATTGAAAACTTGGAAGAGTTGGTCTCTGCCGCTCGCGAATTTATCAAGCCTGAAGAAGCAGAAGACATGACAGAGCTTACGGCTTTCTTGACGCATGCCTCATTAGAAGCGGGCGAAGAACAAGCGGCACCGCATCAAGCCTGTGTGGAAATGATGACCTTGCACTCGGCAAAAGGCTTGGAGTTTCCTCGGGTCTTCATGATTGGCGTGGAAGAAGGATTATTCCCAAGTTTCCGCTCTTTTGAAGAAGCTGGGCGTTTGGAAGAAGAACGTCGTTTGGCTTATGTGGGGATTACCCGTGCTAAACAAAAACTCACCATTTCTTATGCAGAAAGTCGCCGTTTATATGGCAAAGAAGAACGCCATTTGCCTTCTCGTTTTATCTCGGAATTGCCACAACAATGTTTGCAGGAAATCCGTCTACGCGGCACCGTTACCCGCGCCTTGAATCAAGCCAAAGTCGGCAGTGTTTCGCCGATTGCCAATGAAAGCGAATGGAAAATGGGGCAAAAAGTAAAACATGAAAAATTCGGTTTTGGTACGGTGATCAATGTAGAGGGGGCAGACAATAATTTGCGCTTACAAATCGCTTTCCAGAATCAAGGAATTAAATGGCTGATTGCGCATTTGGCGAAGTTGGAGAGACTTTAAGCCTCTCTGTTTTCCGGTCGATACCCTTCATCATGCAATGTCGGGTTCTCCGCGCCTTGTTTTGCCAACTGGTCGCAGAGTTCATTTTCACGGTGCCCGGCGTGTCCTTTAACCCAGCGCCAATCAACTTGATGACGGGCGATAGCTTGGTCTAATGCTATCCATAAATCTTGGTTTTTTACCGGTTTGCCACTACTGGCTTTCCAATTGTTTTTTTTCCAATTGAAAATCCATTGCGTGATGCCGTTTTTCATGTATTGGCTATCGCTGTATAAATGGATGTCGCAAGGCTCTTTGAGGCTATTTAACGCTTCGATGACGGCTAATAATTCCATGCGATTATTGGTGGTGAGGAAATAACCTTTTGAGAGGCTTTTTTCATGTTGTTTGTAACGAAGCAGAACGCCAATACCGCCGGCGCCCGGGTTTCCAAGGCAGGATCCGTCGGTAAAAATTTCGATTTGTTTACGCATATTGACTACTAATTTATTGTAAATGAGGCGATAATACCCGAAATTTTTGCGGATAAAAAGTGAAGTTATGAGTATTCAAACCCATCAAAATCGTCAGATCGTACTGGATACGGAAACCACCGGTATGAATCAATTAGGCGCTCACTATGAAGGCCACTGCATTATTGAAATCGGTGCGGTAGAGCTAATTAACCGTCGTTATACCGGCAATAATTTTCACATTTATATCAAACCTGATCGGCCGGTCGATCCCGAGGCGATTAAAGTTCACGGCATTACTGATGAAATGTTGGCGGATAAACCGGATTTTAGCCAAGTAGCGAACGAATTTATTGAATACATCAAAGGTGCCGAGTTATTGATCCATAATGCGCCCTTTGATGTGGGCTTTATGGATTATGAATTTCGTAAGCTGAATTTGCCGATAAAAACCAACGATATTTGCACGGTTACCGACACCTTAGTGATGGCGCGCCAAATGTATCCCGGCAAAAAGAACAATTTGGATGCGTTATGTTCCCGTTTAGGCATTGATAACAGTAAGCGTACCTTGCACGGCGCGTTGTTGGATGCTGAAATTTTAGCCGACGTTTACCTTGCTATGACCGGCGGGCAAACCAGTTTATTTGATGAAAACGAACAGGACGTGATTCAACAAGCGGTAACGCATCAGCAGGTAAAAAGTGCGGTGGCTTTTTCACATCATTTACGCTTGCTCACACCGACCGAAGAAGAACTGGAAGCCCATTTGGAATATCTCAAATTAATTAACAAAAAAAGCAAAGAAAATTGTCTGTGGGATCGCCGCACAAAAGAGGAAACCTTGCAGTAAAAAGAATCGTTCACTGATTAGACAAACAGACGGAAAAAAAACAAAAAAGAGTTGACGTTGCTATCCTTCAACATTATTATGCACCTCACCTGTGCGGAGTGGTAGTTCAGCTGGTTAGAATACCTGCCTGTCACGCAGGGGGTCGCGGGTTCGAGTCCCGTCCATTCCGCCAATTTTTATCTCAATTCTAATTCGGAGCGGTAGTTCAGCTGGTTAGAATACCTGCCTGTCACGCAGGGGGTCGCGGGTTCGAGTCCCGTCCGTTCCGCCACTTCTTAAATAGAGCCCTAGTTCAAAATTATCTGTTCGTTAATTTATGTTTTAAAATAGCAAGCTATTTTTTGTTAAAATTTTACAAAATGAATGACCTAGTCGTACATTATCTCTCTCTAAAACTTTCATCTAAGGTACTTTGTAATGGACTTAATAAATAACTAATTACCTTTCTTGTACCTGTTTTTATTTCAGCGGATACGCTCATACCTGCTGTTAAATTAATTTTTTGATCTTCATATATTAAGTAATCTTTGTCCATTTCTACAATAGCTGAAAAAACGAGTCCGAGTTTGTCATTTTCAATAGCATCAAAGCTAATTGACTTTACAATGCCGGTAATGTACCCGTAACGAGTATAAGGAAATGCTTCTAATTTAATAACAACTTTCTGACCAGGTCGAACAAAACCAACATCCTTGTTGCTAATTAGAGCATTGACTTCTAATTTATCTTCCTGGGGAACTACTACCATTAATGGTTGTGCTGCAGTGACGACACCGCCTATGGTATGGATACTCAGTTGCTGCACTGTGCCGGTAACAGGTGATTTTATTTCTGTTGTTCCATAGCGCTGTGAAGTTTTTTCTAATTCGAATTTAAGGTTTTCCACTTGTTCATTCGCTTGACGTAAGGCTTCTTGTGTATCTCGTTTAAAAGTATAGCTAAGCAGATCATTTTCTTCTCGAGTTTGCTCAATAGAGGCTTCAATTTCTTTTAAATGACTTCGTTGCGAATTTAGTTCATTATTGGCTTCATTCAATTTCATTTCTTGTGTAAAGTATTCATGTTTAGAAATAGCTTTAAGCTTATAAAGAGATTGAAGGTCCTTAAAGCGCTCGGCTTCTACTTTAGAAAGATTTTCATACTTTGTAATTTGTGCTTGAATTGAATTCAACTGAGCTTGTTTTTGATTAAATTGGGCCTCCATCTGTCTTTTTTGTGAGCGATAAGTATTAAATTGTTCATTAATGAGTTGCTGTGCCTGTAGTACATCTTTATTATCTTGTGGAATTTCTTCTGGTAAAGTAAGCTCAGGTAATTTATCTTGCTCAATGGCCTTTAACAATGCCCTTGCTCTTGCTTGAGCCAGTAACGCTAATTGTAAAGATTGTCGTGATTTCTCTTGATCCTCTTTAGCGCCCAATGCGGTTAATTCAAGCAATATCTGACCTTGTTCGACTTGTTGTCCCTCTTGAACAAAAATCTTTTTTACCATAGCAGTTTCAATAGGTTGAATTGTTTTGCTCTTTCCACTATAAGCTAATTTCCCACTAGCAACAGAAACAATATCTACTTTGCCTAAGATTGACCAAAAAATCGTAATGAGAATTAATAGTATAATGATTCTACCCGTCCATTTAGGTAGGGGAGAAATAGGCTTTTCTATTAATTCTAAATGTGCCGGTAAAAATTCGTACTCATCCTTATTACGCACGGCAGGTGTTAGTTCGGAACGTATTTTCCAAACTTTATAAAAATATCGAACATATCGACTGAAAAAGATTTTTATTCCATCACAATAAATTCCCATGTTTACCTCGTGCGCTGTAATTGATGAAGATAATAGTACAATCCCTCAGGATTACTGAGCAGTTCATCCGATGTACCAAATTCAGCGATTTTACCTTTATCCAACACGAGAATATTATCTGCTATTTGTACGGTTGAAAGGCGATGGGCAATAATAATTACTGTTCTATTTTTACAAATTGCCTTCATATTTTTCATAATAATATGTTCAGATTCATAATCAAGAGCGCTAGTTGCCTCATCAAAAATGAGAATACGAGGATTATTGACTAATGCTCTTGCTATTGCAATTCGTTGTCGCTGTCCCCCCGATAAACCAGTACCTTGCTCTCCGACGAGAGTATCATAGCCTTCACTTAGCTCCATAATAAAATCATGGGCACCGGCAAGTTTTGCTGCATACAATACTCTTTCCATAGGCATGCCAGGATCGGATAAGGCAATATTATCTCGTATACTGCGATTTAGTAAAATATTTTCTTGCAATACCACACCAATTTGTCTTCGTAACCAATTGGGATCAGCAAGTGAAATATCTTGTCCATCAATACGAATTTGACCGGACGTCGGAATATATAAACGTTGAACTAATTTAGCTATTGTACTTTTCCCTGAACCAGAACGACCAACGATTCCGATAATATTTCCTGCAGGAATCGAAAAAGATATATTGGACAGAATATATTTCCCTTCAGGTTTATATTTAAAACTTATATTCTCAAAATCAATTTGACCTTTAATTTCTGGTAATGCTAGATGACTTTTGGGCGTTTCTGTGATTGCATTAAGAATATCGCCTAAACGTTCTACGGAAATCCCGACTTGTTGAAAATCTTGCCAAAGCTGAGCTAATCGGATAACTGGTGCTGTAACTTGTCCAGCAAGCATGTTAAAGGCAATAAGTTGCCCGATACTTAAATCACCACTAATGACTAAATTAGCACCTAACCAAAGATTAATAACCATCACTAATTTTTGGATTAATTGAACCCCTTGACTTCCTATCATTGCAGTTTTGGAAACACTAAATCCGGCACTGACATAACCGCTTAATTGTTTATCCCAATGTGCTATCATTTGTGGAGAAACTGCGGTAGATTTAATCATATTCATTGCTGTAAT
>ERZ773059.599-NODE-599-length-19283-cov-2.986634_pt1 | contig 19283 bp, 5 predicted proteins | sample MGYA00580514_ERZ773059 | MGnify/ENA primary metagenome ERZ773059 (study PRJEB29015, sample SAMEA2737981) | human oral metagenome | biome: human oral; feature: human-associated habitat; material: dental | place: China | collected 2056 ...
AAGTCTATTGTACCATGTCTAAAGCGAATTGACACCATAGGTTTTAAAGTGTTAGCATAACTACAGTGTCAAAAAACTGTGTTAAAGGAGGTCGTAAAATGAAAATAGGCTTTATCGGTGACTTGCACATCGACTACAATGTTCACCACAACTTTACCCAAGCCTTTGAAAGACTTGTGGCAACCCTAGGGCTAGACTACCTTATTTTTTGCGGAGATACGACTACAGGTGCCTTTCAAACCCTTGATTTTTATGACCAACTAAGGGAGAAAATCCACCCTTGTCAAATTTTGGAAATTCCAGGCAATCATGAGCTTTATTGTCTTGGCGAAAAAAAAGCCAAAGATGTCTTTTTTTGTATGGATGCAGATGACTATCAAGACCTCATGCTCTTGCACAAAACCTACAGTCTCTACCTCAATCCCATCGTTTTTCAAGACTGGGTGATTATCGGTGGTCCGAGTTGGTATGACTATAGTCTTTACAATAAGTACGACTTTATGACAGCACGTAAACGTCACCATTTCTTGACCAAAAATCCAGAATACAAGTACATCCAAGACAGTCAAAAAGATCCCCATATCAATGAGCGTATCACCCAAAAAAGCCTTGCCCTCTTAGAAAAACAGCTTTCTACCATTAGAGCAAGTGAAAATGGAGCGAAAAAAAATATTTGCTCAGTTATCCACATGCTACCCTTAGCCGAGCTTTATCCAAAAAAACCCATCTTTAATACCACCATTGCCTTTATGGGTAGCAAGCACTATGGTGAGCTTTACGACAAGTATCAGGTCAAGCTCTGCGTCTGTGCGCATTCACACCAAAGGATGACCTTGGATAAACACCAGACTAGGTATGTCAATGTCTCCTTAGGGCATAACTTTAAATGGCGCTACAAGACCAACCTCTACCAAGAGCTTTTAAATACCATCTATGTCTTAAGTCTATAAATCAATTTTAGCCACGATAAAGGAGTTATTTCATGTCAGCTTATACCAATTATACAACCATTCATTCCCTCTCTACTTGCACAAAAGAGCAACTCAACCGCAAAGGCACCATGCACGGTGGGGAGATTACCAAACTGCTTGATGATATTAGCGGGCTTTGTGCCTTACAGTACAATGATAGCTTTATGTCCACACGAGTCATCCACTATGTCCAGATGTACCTCCCTGTCTTTCCAGATGAGCGTGTCAAGGCGACTGCTACCATCACTCGTACAGGTAAGACCTCCCTTTTTCTCAAGAGCTATCTCCATCGCCTAGAAGGAGAAGAAGCAGTCCTTGTTGCAGAGGCCGGTATGACCTTGGTCGCTGTCCACAATCATCGCCCCATCCCCGTCAAACCCTTGACCCTAACAGATGAGCGTGCTGAGGCAGAGGCCAAGCGTGCTGAAGAAATTATTGCCCTCTTTAAAGCCCATTTTTAAAGGATAGACTGATGAAAATACTCTTTTCCCCTTCTAAAACGATGCACCTCTCCACCCTACCTAGTGAAACTACCCCTCTTTTTTTGCCCCAAGCCCAAGCCATCCAAGATGCCTTGACAGAGACTTTAAAGACCACTTCCCTTGAGCAGTTTTATAAGTGCAGTGAAAAAAAAGCACAAGACATTGCCCCCATACTAAAAAACTTCAGCCTGCTAGGCACTAGTCCTGCCCTTTATAGCTTTAGCGGGCTAGCATTTCAACATCTCCATCCTCAGTCCCTCGATCAATGGGCAAGCGCCTATCTAAAAGACCATCTTCTCATTTTTAGCGGGCTTTATGGTTTGCTCCGTGCCTTTGATGGGATTAGCCCTTATCGGCTAGACTATGAAAACCCGCTCAAAATTGAGGGGCAAAGTCTCAAAGCCTACTGGAAAGAAACCCTCTACACCTCTCTCAAGGGTGAAGACCTCCTCATCAATCTAGCCTCCAAAGAATACGCCACCAGCCTCCTATCGTACAAGGACTTGAAGCTGGTGAGCATTGACTTCAAACTCAAACAAGGCGACAAACGCCTCTCTCGTGGCACAGAAGCCAAGATTGCTAGAGGTGAGCTTCTCCGTCTCCTTGCCCTAAGTCATGCAGAGTCAGAGGAAGATGTCATCGCCCTTTGTCCTTATGGCTATCGTTACAGTCACGAGCAGAGTGAGGCAAAAAATCTTGTCTTTATTAAAAAAATAGACTAAGCACACTACTATTTTCCCTCGCTTTTAAAAAGCCCTAGTCACTAAAGTGACTAGGGCTTTTTTTGTGCATTTTTAGAATAAAAAAACAGTGATTCACATTTGTGAATCACTGTTTTTGATTAAACTAGTTCTTCTTAGCGAATACAGTTCTGTCAGTACTTGCTTCTAAGACATCATAGTATGCCCAGAATCCGTCTTTAAGATCTTTATAGCGTCCAGCCTTACTATTGAGGTCTGCTTTATCCGGCGTACGTTCGATAAGCTTATTGACAACAGAAACGACTTCCGCTCTGGTAATCTTCTTATCAGGACCGAAGGTACCATCCGGATACCCACTCATCCATTCGAGAGCAACGGCATTATCAATATTTGCCTTAGCCCAATGGTCAGGTTTGACATCAGTAAAGTGTTTCAAACTGCTGACATTGGCAGGTTTGGCAAAATTATTGATCATCGTCGCAAACTCTGCTCTACTAATCTTGTTGTCAGGCTTAAAGGTACCATCTTGATACCCACTAAGGATACTGAAGCTTTCAAGGTAAGCAACATTGTTAGTATACCACTTACCAGCTTTAATATCACTAAACTTAGAGGTGTATGTGGTGCTTGGATCCATTTGTTTTGCTAAGATTCTAGCAAAAATAGAGGCAACCTCACCTCTGGTGATAGGGGCATTAGCACGGACGGTATCATCCGGGTAACCCGTGAGATAAGCAAACTTAAAGTTCTTGTTGAGTTCGACAGGATCGATTCTGCCACCCGGTTTGGTTGGCGTGGTTGGCTTATCAGGGGTAGTTGGCTTGCTAGGATTGGTTGGAGGTACGATAGCACCGCCACCTCCACCACCGCCGCCTCCTCCGCCACCGGATCCACCAATTCTTTCATAGTTTGCCTTGAAAGTGATGGTTTCTTCGTTGACAGTATAGCCGACAGGGTTAGCCGGACTCCAACCGGTAAACTTATAGTTGCTCGGTGCATTAATCGTCGGTACTTCGATATCTTTGATCTTTGTGCCTCTTTCAACCTTAATCTCTGCACTGCCTACAAGCGTACCCATACCCGGATCAAACTTGACAGTACTTTCAATAATAATTCTTTCAAATTGTGCTGTATAGGTCATATCACCTGTTGGGGTAGTGCCCACAGGATCTGGGCTCCAACCCTTAAATCGATAGCCTGTTGGCGGTGTTACCACAGGAAGATCAGATTTTTGAATCTTTGCACCTTTAGGGAAGTTAATTGTCTTACTTGGTTGACCGTTAATCGTGCCTGTACCTGCATTAAAGGTCAAAGCATTAGTCGTACCAGGTTGTTCCACAACTGCCACAAAGGTAGTAGGTGCATCAATCTTTTGACCGATTGGGTTGACCATAGCACCAGTATCTTTGTTTTTCCAGCCCTTAAACTCATAACCGCTTGGAATATTATCAACATTCGGTACATGGGTTGCATCAAGGATAGTACCAACAGCAACCTCAATCACAGCCTTAGCAGGTGGATTGATACCGCCAACAGGGGTTTCAAACTTGACTTCCACCTTATTGGTTGGATTGTTTTCATCAGTAATGACCACATTAAGGGTCACTTCAGCACCGGTTTGTCTGTGTTTTAACTTAAGGGTCTTTGGACCTACGTCTGTTGCCTTTAAAGTACGTTTGTCCGCACCACTGAGTTCAAGTGGACCTGTAGAATCAAGCACTTCAAAGTCAGCTAGACTGGTGTCGTATTCGTTACCATCGCTATCCACCAATTTCATCTTGAGTGGATTGCTTGGATCATTGGCAAGATTATCAAACAAGGTTGGTTGATCTTTTTCCAACTTAATCGGATTACCACTGACAATGTTAAATGAACTTACAGTCACTTGCTTGCCATAGAGTTCAGCAAAGTCTCTCTTACCACTTTCAAGGACAATAGCAGTGAGTTTTGCTGATTTTGCCTCCGGTGTACCTACCCAATGAGCAGTCATTTGGTGAGCAGCTTGATTGCTTGCTGCTTCTTCTTTGATCTTAAGACCGCTACCATCAAGGTCAGCAATCTCTTCACCGCTCATTACCCAAGCGACTCTAGCTGTCGGTGCGGTACCTAGTGCCACTGTAGCGTGAATATCAACTGTCGGAGCACTTGCTCTAAAGACTCTCTCTTCTGTCACATCAATGCCCGGTCCATCTGCTGTACCGGTGACAATCGCTGTGATCGTCTTGGTGACATTTGGATTGTCAGGGTGTTTAAAGGTAATCTTCGTCACCCCAATCGCCTTACCTTCGATCTCCTTAGTGCTGTTATTCGCATCAGCGATAGTCTGATCTTCAGGACTGATGGTCGGATCAACTGTTAGCGGTACGCCATTTAAGTCAACACGATATGGAACCTTGCCACCAACCGGTACCTGTACCACTTCACCAGGAGTGATAAAGTCACCTGTAAAGCCTGGTTGGTTAGGATCAGGTTGTGTTGATGGACGATTTGGATCAGCAGTGACATGAAGTTCACCGGTCGTATCGTCAACAACAGTGACTTCTACATTAGCAACAAAGCCGGCATAAGCTACTCTGACATTGGTCTTACCGGCAGTCACACCTGTGACTTCACCCTTGCCATTTTGCGCAACAACCGTTGCATTGGCATTATCCGTTGTAAAGGTTGCTGTAACAGGATTGATTGGGGATGTGCTGCTACTACCTTCTCTAATCTGAGTAGTAATTTCAGCTGTTTTTCCTACAAAGACGACAATCTTCTTAGGTTTAACAATAAAGGAACGATCCACAGATGGTGGTGTTGCCGTGCTATCATCAAACTCAAAGCTTTGAGATGGTGTCGCATTTGCATAAGAAGGTGCTTTATTACTAGCTGTAATACCAGTAGCAACCTCTCCTATCACCTTAGTAGAACCACTATTTGGTGTCTTATCTTTAAGGACACCATTACTTGCGACCTTAAATTTATCATTTTCTGATTTAGCTTCTTTTACAAAGGCAACAAGGCTGGCACCGGAGACAATCTGCTCAGTACCGTCCGGATAAGTGTATTTAAGCTTAACATCTTGTCTACCTGTTGCTTTTAGTTTTGCACCATCTTCAACTTCTACATCCTTAAAGGTGCCAGGATGAGCCGGATCTTCTTTTGGCTCGGTCACGACAAACTTCGCCGTTACACCATTAGGATCATCTTTAAAGATCGCCAACTTACCGATGGCTTCTAAGTTTTGTAGACCTGCCGGGGTATTGACTTGATACCTTACCACATATTGGGAAGCACCGGCACGTTTTGGTACAATTTTAAAGAGATTTCCATTGCCAGTAGTTGTGTCTTTTTCTAAATCCGCAGAACCGGAAAGGGTACCATAGTCAGCAGTAAAGTCCACCTTTTGGTGCTTGTCTGCATCACTCACTAAAGTATTCAAAGGAACTCTATCAACTGTTGTACCTTTTTTCTTCACTAAGGTAACATTTTGCAATTGAACAACAGGATTATCAGCATCTGCTTGACCAAGATACATTGCATAATCCGGAGTTTCTAAAGTATAGGTCACTTCTTGACTGGCATCAATAGGACTATTGGTGACTTGTACTTCACCCACTTTAGTACCATTATGCTTCACAATAACTGTGGTTTCCGGTGTATTTGGACTAGCAGGGTCATTGCTTCTCTTGACAAGTATCTTGCCATCAGCAGTTGTTTCAACTGTATTAGTCGTATCATTAGTTGTTGTACCTTTTTGAACTACTTCAAAGGTTAATTCTGACAATGGAAGTGGCTGATTTGTCGCTCTATCTTTAACGGTAATTTCCTTACCTGCAGTATCGCCCTTATAAAGGGTAATAGCATCCGGACTGACACTGACACCGGTACTGCCCGGATTAACAACAACATCGCCTTCAGCTTCTGCACTGCCGAGTTTTACCTTAAGCTTGGTCGTACCGACAGCCTTACCTTTGAGGAAGACAGCATCGCCTTTTGCTTTGCTGTAGCCATCGCTATCAGCTGCTTCCATAGTATTATTTTTGTACTCTGCCTTAGATGGATCTTCAAGTTTAAATTTCAAGAGTTTTGCCGGAACAACAACATCAGTTGCTGCTGATAAACTATACTTTAAGTGAACGCCGGCAGGTTTTTCATCCCCTACTTGCATTTCTACCTTATCAACTTTGATCTGACCTTCTTCATAGACATAAGCTGGTGCTTTGGCTTCTACATCGGTACCAGGAATCTTGGCACTAATCTTATCTGCACCACCGCCAACGGTTTTTTCTGCTTTAAACTTCGTTGGATCACTAGGCTCATCTTTGAGCAAGGTTGGATCATTTGAGCTAACTTCTTGGGTAATTTCCGCCTTCATAGCATCAGTTAGGGCAGGGTCACCACTTACTACCTTAGCCTTTGGTTTAGCAACGGTGTCGCCTTTTTTCACAAAGAGCGGATCAAGTTCAAGTGTGGTATCTGTTGGGATAACGATAACCTTACCTGTCGCTTCTTTACCGGCATATTTTACAGTAAATTCTTGGACACCAACCGTCTTACCTTCGACACGAATAGTTGGTCCAGTCTTATCACCAGTCTCTACTGCCTTAGCGCCACTACCATCCAGACCGGTAACGGTGTAAGTAGGGCGACTGAGATCAACTGTTGAGTTGTCACTTAATTTTGCCTTGACTTTAAGGGTATCAGAATTGGTCGCGCCCTTCTTCACAATAACTTTATTGGTAGAAAGCTCAATGCCTTGAACACTTGTTCCGGCAGCAGTCACGTTAATTGGGAAGGTGCCTGTGTAGAGCTTGCCATCTTTGTTGTAAGTCAATTTAAGATCCGTTTGACCAGATGCTGCTCCTGTCACCTTAAAAGTATTAGGTGCAACAGGTGTAACAGTCGCCTTAGCACTATCGCTCATGCTCGCTGAGGTATCATTTGTGGTCACAAATGGCTCATCAGCATCAGGCTGACCATTGCCATTCTTATCAAAGAAAGCCTTATAAGTTGCTTCACCGCCAATAGGAATAATACCATTGGTCTTTGGATTGCTTACTTCTACAAAAGTAAGTTGTCCATCAGCAGCGGCACCCGGATTGTTTTCATCATAGACAACAATGTCCGCTGTTGCTGTGAGGTCACCAAAGTTATACTTAATCGTTGTTGTTCCAGGTGCTGTTCCTTGAATTTCATCATTAGCTGCACCTTGTAAACTTGCCACTGCAGCAGAAGCAATAGTTGGCGTGATATCACCACTTGCTGCCGCAGAAAGCTCTTTATCATTGGCACCATTGAGACCTTTTAGAAGATACTTAACCTTCTTAGTACCTCCCACCTTAACCTTGATAGGGTTTGGTGTAATAGTCGCTTGGTAATTATTGCTAGTATAGTTACCTGCGGTAACCGTCACTTTACCTTCTACAGGAATATTTTGACCACCATAGGTTGCTTGATATCCAATATCAGCACCTGTAGCAAGACCTTTAACTTTAAATTCTTTATGGATTCTATTGGTATCTCTAGTATCAATCAGGAATTTAGTTTCATCAGCAGGCTTAAATTCATCCAATTGTGCAGGGAGAATAAACTCATCTCTAGTCACATTGGTAGTTGTATTTTTAATAATCGCTTTTAACTTAATTGGTGAACTTACTGTACCAGGTTCAACGGTAACATCCGGCACAATAAGCTTTTCAATTACTTCATTTGCTGCCAGACCGGCATCATTTTTTATTGTGATATAGATATCATCATTGATATTCGGATAGTCTTTAAAGCTGACACGAACCTTAGCAGTTCCTACAGCATCCGCTTTAAGGACATAGGTACCCTTAGAGGTGACTTCGCCGTTCTTAAGAATATTGCTTGGATCGCTAAGAACTTCCCATTTTACCAAAGAAGCACGATCTGCATTGTCTTTATCCTTACCGATATCTTTACCAAGATACTTCGGCTTGACTTCGCCATTTGCCTCTTCTTCATAGTCTTTCCAAGCATTGAAGACTAAGGTTTTTTCCTCACTGTCTGTCGTTGTCGCCGGGGTAGTTAATTCCACATATTTGGTATTATCAACTTCTTTTTCTCCAGCTTCAGACACAACGTTAATCTCACTACTGCCTGTCTTGCCGGCAAAGCGGAGATCACGAGCGAGAAGCTCAAGTGGCATGGTCGTACCTGCCGGAGTACGGATAACAGAGTCAACATTACGTTGGATCGCTGTTGCCGTCTTAGCACCTGTAAGGGCAGAACGGAAACCTTCCGGAACTGCATATTGTGCTTGATAATTCTCAAAGGCGACTACTTTATGCTCATTGTCTTTAACATGATCTTTATCCAAGACACCCCAAGCATCTAGCGGCGATCCATCCGGTAGATACTTAGTCACCCAGCTTTTAATATGATCACTACTATCCAGACTTCCTAAACGATATTTACCGTCCGGAAGAAGGATATCAGTGCCTTCCTCATATTGGTGATTATTTGCACCTTTATCAAGGAAAGGCTTAACCTTTAACTTACCGGCTAGGCTTTCTTTGATGCGCAAGTCAAGGTTAATCACATCAGCACTACCTTCCTTAACCTTAAAGTTAAGGACAGGATTATCATCATTATCTGTGCCTACCTCAGCTTTTTCAAGAACTTCAGTATATGCTGTACGACTTGGATTTGGATAATTGAAGTATAAACTACTTGTCCCAACCTTTGTAGCTTTGTTAGGGAATCTACCACCTTTAGTAGCATCATTACTATCATAATCCGCATCAATTTGCCAGATATATTTTTCTCTTTCTTTCTTTAAAGCTTCTTTTTGAGCCTCTGTCGCATTGGCAGGAATTGGTTGAGAAAAGGTAACTTTATAATTTTTTGTTCTGTCTTTACCATAACCTTGCGGAATAAACTTAAATAAGCCACCATATATTGAAGTCGCATTATTTCTACCTGTATCAAGAGGATCAATCTTAGCCTCAGCACCGCTGATACCCTCACCGGCTACCATAAGCTTGTCACCATTAAGATCACGCCAGATATCCGCATTGAGATTAACAGGGTTGACATATGGCAACTCAACAGGTACTTCTTTATGAGTAAATTTATATTCTTTTTTATAGGTATTACCGGCAGCTCCACCAGGAATTGCTGTATCGTCATCTTTCTTAGGTGCAACTACAGTTGTTTGATCTTCAACTGTGTATTCTAATTCAAAGGCATAAACAGGTGTAACAGAAGTCTCATTGTTGTGCACTTGGTTGTCATTTCTTTTTCCTGTTTGTTCAATAGGATCTAAAACAACCACATTTTGGACAGATTCCTCTTTTTTATTAGCTGGAATCTCATTACTAAAAGTTCTTGTCCAAACCTTGCAAAGAACATCCTTACCATTAATATTTTTAGTGACAGTACCTGCCTCTGGCACCCATTTTAGCTCCGCATTGTTGCCGCCTTCCATAGAGGAATCAGCTACCAAGTAATCAACTGGCAAATACATCTTAATCTTCGTACCTGGTTTAAGTTTCTTATTAAGCTTATTACCCATTAAAAGGTCAAGTTCAACTTTACCATAATTATTGGTATCATCAGCCACAACCTTATACGTTGGGTTATTTACCATAAGATATGGACCTTCTGGATTAACAACATCAATCGCTGCCCTACCATAAGTAACCCCTATATACATAGTCTGCTCTGGGAGTACAACACGTGGATTGTAACGAACAATATGCCCACTATCCCCAGGGCGAGAAGCTTCAGGAGCACCACCAGTTGCATGCCAAAAGTAATTTGTATCACTTTCTTGTGTACTTGTGGAAGCAATAGCAGACCAATGTCCTATTCCCAAATAATCAGCTAATTCAAAGTGTTCATCAGCTGATTGGTTAGTAGTCAAATTCGGAAAATTACGAGATTTATTTGGTTGTGGGTAAATAATCGCCGTTTGACGATCTGCCTCTGTTCTGTTAGTACTTAGAACATCACTCATTGTCTCTGAAGCATAAACAAAAGAAGGTACTTTATTTGTATAATTATTTACACCACCAGTAAAAACATTTTCATTGTTCGCTCGTGCAACAAAGCCCTCAGTTGTACCTGTTGGAAAACCCAGTTGAACTTGTGAGGCACTGAACTCATTTAACCCAGGACCTCTAAATGGTGCATAGTCACTACTAATAATCCATGTATCAACATTCCAAGAAGTCCCAAAGACTTGAGCTTGCTCTTTGTTAGTATTCTTTACTTTTAAAATATAGTTCGCCTGATCTGTTACTGGTACAAGAGTAGTAATTTCTCCTTCTTTAGGTGCCAACCTCTCCACAGTCTCATAAACAAGTTCCAAATCAAGATCATTATTTTGCTGAGCCTTACCTTTTACAACAATAGTATTCCCATTCTTAGTCGTAATCGCACCAGGCTGAGTAAGCGTCGCTGGATCAAAAAGCCACAAAGTCTCCAATGATCCTTTCTTTGCTGGTGTAAATCCAGTAGAACTTCCCTGAATGCTATAGTTACCTCCAGATGGTAAATTAACACCTGGCTTAACCCAAGTCTCCGGATTTTTCCAATAAGCATCCATTGCTGCTTCCCAAGTCTTGTGTTCGCGCTGATATTCTTCCTTCTTAGCATTTTTTTCTGCCTCTGAAAGATTTGCCCAACCCGGCTCTGTTTCAGGATTCGTAGGCTCTTTAGGACGCTTGGTCTGATCTTTTTCATTTGCCTTACCAGTAATCATACGAAAGGTATTACTATAATCACCAAAATTAAACTTTGGCTCTCCTCCCCAATTCTTACTTGGATCAAGCCCTAGCATCAACATTTTAATCGCTGGTCCTTCATTACTGGTTATAGTAATACCAATATGACCATCGTTAATACTTTCTCCTGCCGCCTGTGCCGGTGCTGCCGGGAAGGTGCCTAGCACTAGCGAGACTGCTAGCGCACTTGCTAGGAAAGTCTTGCCCAACCGAGCTTTTAACCCATTTTTTTTGGGTTGATTTATCATTTTCATCACCTTTTTTCTTTAAAAAAAGTATTTATTTCTATTAATTCACTTCTTCTCAAGACATCCCTTAAAGCCCATGAATCATGGGCTTTAAGTCAGTCTTTTTTTACTTATCTGTTGCTACTTGCCTCAATGACGTCATAGTACGCCCAGTAAGTCTTTTGCAAGTCTTTAAACTTCGTTTCATTAGCACTATCTGCATCAATTGCCGCCTTGTCCGGTACACGGTTGATAAGCTTATTAATAACAGTCACAATCTCTGCTCTGGTGATTGGTTGATTTGGCTTAAAGGTGCCATCCGGATAACCGCCCATCCAATCATGGGAGATAGCATTGTCAATATAATCTTTTGCCCAATGCTCACCACTGACGTCGCTAAAGCTTGTCTTCTTGGTCGTGTCAAGTTTGGCAAAGCGTGCAATCACACTGGCAAATTCTGCTCTGGTGAGTTTCTTATCCGGCTTAAAGGTGCCATCTTCATAACCGCTGATAATCTTAAAGCTTTCAAGGTAGGCAATAGGATTGCTGTACCACTTACCACTTTCGATATCTTTGAAGCTTGAGGTATAGGTCTTGCCTTCTTCCATTTTTTCTTTTAAAAGTCTGGAGAAGATAGCCGCCACTTCACCTCTGGTCACTTCACCGCCTGCACGGACGACTTGACCTGGGTAACCTTGGAGGTAAGCAAGTTTATAGTTTTGATCCAATTCTACCGGTGGTAAATCTTCTTTTGGTTTATCCGGTTTCTTAGTCGGTTTGCTTGGCTTATCCGGCTTGCTTGGAGTGACGATGGCACCTCCGCCACCTCCACCACCGCCTCCTCCGCCGCCACCGCTACCGGTGCTTTGGAAGGTTGCTGTAAAGGTAACATTGCCGGTGACCTTGTGTCCTACCGGATTTGAAGGTGACCAACCTTTAAAGGTTGCCGCCGCCGGTGCTTGGACGCCAGGTACTTCGCTTGATAAGATTACATGATCTTCTTGCATGGTTTGAACAAGGGCAGGAGAGCCACTGACATGACTACCTTCACCGAGTTTAAACTCAACTGTGTAGTTGTTTAATGCTCTGTATTGTGCCACAAAAGTCTTATTGCCATTGACCACATAGCCCACCGGATTACTATCCCAACCGGTAAACTTATAGCCTGTCGGAGGTGTAACCGTTGGCACTTCATTTGCCGCAATGGTTGCTCCATTGGCTTTATGAAGGACGGCATTACCACTAGCGATAGTGCCACTACCAACATAGAATTTAATCTCATTGGTGCCACTAGGCACTGTAGTATAAACTGCTGTAAAAGTCTTAGGTGCACTGACCACATAGCCTACCGGATCAGATGGCGCCCAGCCACTAAAGCTCTTGCCTGTCGCAGGTGTTACAACCGGTACATCAGATGAAACGATTGTATGATTTGCTGCAAAGGCTTTATCAAGACTATGAACAGGGTTACCACTACCATCCGGTGTCGTACCATCACCTAAGTCAAATTTGACATTAATTTGACCTTGGAGAAGTTTTGCCGGACCAAGGTTGGCAACGAGGTTACCGTTTGCCTTAACTCTAACATAATAATCTTGGGCAAAATCAGCCGCTTGAAGATTGGAAAGCGTGATCTTGCTGTCATCTCCGTCACTATCTGTCAAGGTTCTGCTTGTATTGGTCACAGGATCTTTTGCTGTCCATTCATAGGTCATGACATCAGTTGGTGTATTGCCGGTGACCTTAACCTTAAAGACAGCGGTGCCGCCTAGGCTGGCATTGACATTGGTTTCTTCGAGTTCTGCTGTAATTGGACTTGGAGTTGGTGCACTATCCACAACTGTCACTGTAGCGCTTCTACTAACTGCTTGTTCACTGCCATTATTGGCAATCACACGATAGTAGGTCGTTCCTAGTGTATCTGTTGGTACAGTATAGGTTTCAGCTGTTGCGCTGGCAATATCCGTCCAATCATTATTGTCCGGACTGCTTTGCCACTTGTAGGTGTAGTTGGTAGGCTCAGTGCCGCCTGTTGCTGCTGCTGTCAGGGTAAGTGCACTACCTTTGGTCACACTACCAGCAGGGGCACCGTCAATTCTGACTTTAAGTGCATTTGCCGGATTGGTAATCTTGTAAGTCACTTTAACACTAGCTGCCTTACCTTGTGGATCGGCTGCTTCAACACCGAACTCACCTGCTGCTTTTGGTGAAATACGAATGCGCTGATAATTTTCTGGATGAGCACTCAAATCATTTGTACTCGCACCAAGTGGTGGATTGCTACCACCTGTAAACATTCTGTAGTTTACTTTATCCAAACCACTAAGGTTGGTAATCGCACCCTTATCCACTTCAAGATTGGCAAGGTCCTTTTTATTAACAATAAAGAGGTATCTTTCTCTATCTGTTAACTTAAATTCACGATCTGTCTGACCGGACACATCTTCAAGAACACCATCTTTAAGCTCATAGATGGCATATTCTTTCTCTTCAACAGGTGCTGTTGCGTCTTTTTTCAATAATTTTACATGGAGTTGGTCATTGCCACCATCGGCTTCAACCTTCCATAAACCATACCAGTCTTCTGTATCTACCGGAAGGCTGGCATCGTCTTTTACAACTGCTTCAAGGGTCTTAGAATTGTCTGTTGATTTGAATTCTAAGAAAGGTGCACTTTGATCAAGCACTGTGCCGGTGTCATCACCTGCACCACCTTGGAAGCTGAAGTTTGACGGTTCAAGATCGACATATTCAAAGCTATGATCAGCATATTCTTTTCTTAATTGAACGAGGAACTTCTTATTGTCTGTTCTATCCACTTTCTTTTGGTTAGCAAAAGTGGTTTGTGGTTCAAGAATATAGGTCGCTTGTCCTCTTGGGTGACATTTGACGGTCAGCTTGAGGTTACCAAGATATTGACCGTTTTTCTTAACCTTAACTTCTACAGTTTCATCTTGGGTACCGTCAACACCCGCCCAAATGTTAGCATCAATTGCTAACTTACCTTCTGCGAGTTTAGCTGTATTAAGGACGTTATTTGGATCCGGTTCAAAAGTGACACCTTGTTGGATGCTTAGATCATCACCAAGGTTGATGGTCACTTCATCGCCAACCCAAAGTTCGTAATCTGTTCTAATATCAGGGACAACAGTAAAGGTAATCATCTTACCATCAGCTAGGTTTGGTACCTTAGCACCTTTTTTGTTCTTCGTGGTTAAGAAATAGGTATAGGTGCCGGCTTCTGTCGCTGTGAAGGCAATCTTTGCCTGATCAGAAGCGGTCGCCGCTGTCTTGGTGATCGTGACTGCACTAGGTTCACCAGGATTATTTGGGCTAGGTGTAATTTTGAGATAACCTGCCACATTTTCATCCCCTGTGAGATTCTCTGCAGTAATTGGTACAAGAGTGTTGTCCTCAGCTCTATACACAGCATTAAAGATCGCTGTGCCGCCACTAGCAATTTGAGGTCCTTCCGGAGTTACAATAATATCTTGAAGAAGGGCATCTACCCCTTGGAAGACCGGTACTGGTGCAACAACAGGTGCACTAGCCGCCGCTGTATAAGAGGTATCAGGCTTAATCAAAGTTGGTGCTGCCCCATCAAAATCATTAGCATTCGCCTTAAAGCCGACAGTGCTGCCAGTAAGGGTACCCTTAGACACACGGACTTGTTGTTTGACAACATTTTTGTGTGCACCGACATCCTCTGTAAGGGCACTAGTAGTAATCAAAGTGCTATTGCCGTTATGCCAGTTATTGTCTGCTGGAATTGGGTTGAAATCCGCTTCTTTCACGTAGCCTAAGCCACTGTAAGGATCATTTAGGACATCTTCCATTTTATCCTTGCCGGTTGCTTCTAAAATAGTCGCAATACCAGCCTTATCAAGTTTTGACGGCACTTGCTTACCACTAGCTCTAATCTTATCCGCCAACCATTTGTCTAAAACAACCGGATAGACGGTAAACTCAATGGCGTCAGTGCTTTCATCCATGGTATTTACTCTAACATTACCATTGTCTTCTACTGTGATGCCAGTTTGTCCATAAGGCACATAATTGTAAATTGTTTCAATTTGTGATTGGCTGACGCCCATTCTGAACCAATAGGTCGGTTTAGCCGCATCATAATTCTGCAAGTCATCATCAGCGACAATTTGAGAGTCTGCAGGATTTGTCGTTTCATCCGCTACCGGTACAAGTGGACTTTCCACTGTTTCTGCCAAAGTATCAAAGGTTACATAGTAAAGCCCTCTTTGTGCACCCCAGAATTTAAAGGTACCAGGTTGACTATTGTCACTTTGAACCCCGACTTCCATTCCTGCTGGAATCGTGCCAGGCGTAGTATTATCAAGCTTACCTACCAACTTATAGGTGCCGTCCGGATCTTTCTTGTATACCTTAGGCACAATTTTTTTCGCTTCATCGGCTAATATATTCGCTCTAGCCTTAGTAACGACACCTGTATAAGGAGAATTACTAGTACCCTTTATATGAGCTACATATTCTGAAGGTTTGGTAACTGTGCCACTATATGGTGATACCCCAGATAGATAAGCCAAAATAGCAATATCCTTTTCTTTCTGCTCATCACCTGTTAAGTCGTACACATTTGGTGAACCGCCAACAGTCGATGGTTCTTCCAATTTCTTTGCCGCATCAGCCTTAGCTGTCCCATAGAAATAAACCCCACGGTCAAACTCCCCTTTGTTATATCCAAGGGCACGAGCTGCATAGAGATTGGAGTTGGTTAGTCTTGTTCTGACAAGGGTAGGATTAGTCGCATCTGCACCAATCTTAACCACATCACTGAGATTATCAGGATCGGCGATAGTAGGATTGTGTGCAATAGTGACTTTTTCATAATCACTTGTTGCACCAATTTTCTTTTCAATAATCGCCCCAACTCTGTCATAGAGCGGTTCTTTGATATCAAATTTAATTTCTTTTTCAGTAGTTCCTGGTACTATACCACCAGCACCAGTCTTAAATTTATGACCACCGAGATCAGTTACTGAAGCAGCCAATTTCAACTTAACCCCTAAGCCATCTTGTACGATACCCATTTTAGCAGTATCACCGGCAGTTGCAGCAACAAAACCCCTGCTTTCTGCGGTATAGCTTACAGCCTTATCGGTTTCACTGTTCCAGTCACTTGCCAACCAAGCAAATTGCTTGATGGTCTTTTCAAAGTTTTCGTCATCAACACCATTAGCTAAAATAGAGCCGAGGTTTAAGTCTTTATTGGAGTAGACAGGTACGAGGTAGACTCTGGTACGTAGCTTTTCGTTATAGCTGGTGTTTCCGACATAGACGATGCCGTTATCAGCATCATCAGTGCCTAGGTTGGCTTTGCCAAGTTCACCATGCCAACGTCCTTTGGTAATTTCACCTGTTTCAAGTGGATTAGCGGTATTAATACCTAGGCGTTTATTATCTTGGATAAGATAAGCCACATCCGTTACCTCAGATGGTGCCAACATAAGTTCAGCAAAAGCAGGGCCGTCTTTAATCTTGTAGTCGGCTCTAGCATCAGTTCTGCCGTCGGTGTAGACCCCACCTTCTACCTTGGTACCGGCGTGTTCAGTTGTTCTAAATTTAGACAACGCACCATCACTGCTGGTGCTCTCAAGGACGATATCACCTTCTTGGAAACCGGCTTGAGGGACGATTGTCGTCTTTTCGGAAACCGGTGAAACTTCTTTAACTAGACCATTGTTATAGATAACAAGGGTTTTATACTCATCCGTGCTACCAATTGGAATGGCAACTTTTTGCTTTTTGGCTAATTCATAGCCACCTGTGCTTGGATTTTTGGTAAGGTTATAATTATCATGCTCAACACCTTTAAGTGCTTCTTTTAAGATATTAATAAATGTCTGTGTTCCAACTGTACCTGCATCAGCATCTTCAAGAGAATTTAAGTTATTTGTTGTGTAAGTACCAAGATTAAAATTCCCAGGCACTAAGATATAGTCTGAAACTTCTTTTTCTTTCCAGTTGATTTGTAGCCAGAAGCCAATTGGGTTGTTAGTACCAGAGAGAGAGAGGACGAGGTTGGCAAACTTATCTTCTTTCTGCGCAGTAACAGATTGTCCCTTGACAGAAAGCACACCACCATATTGTGCCAAGACATTAGCCGGATCAGCAATGATATTAGCGGTCACAGGTGCCCCTCTATATGGGGTCAAGGTACCAGGATCACCAGGTTTTACCGGATAACCGTTGCTATCAAGCTTATAACTGGTAGACGCTACCGGTTGGAAACGTCTTGGATTTTCATTAAAGTTTTTATCAACTTCGTTAAGTTCTTTTTGATACCAAAACTTTTGAACAGTCGTCGGTACGATTTGTCTGGTATAATTCGAACCTTCCCTATACTCAGCAACAGGAATCAAGACTTTTTCTTGACCCTCCAATAATTCAATAGCCTTTTCAAATTTAATCTGGTCTTGTGTCTGACCTGCGGCATTATTGGCGACATGATAATAATTTTCTTTATGTGCTTCGTTAGCAATTTCATCCTCTATTGCTGTTGTAGAAGTATCTGCATCAAAGACATACACATAAAATGTCTCCGGCTTACTCTTTTTCAAAGTTACACCAGGAATGGTAATACTTGCCTTAGTAGGTGAGTGCCCAGCAATTTCAATTTTATATTTTTTATCACTGCCACCCTCAGAATTGTATGCTGCACTAAAGGTAAGGAAGACACCCTTCTCATCATGTCCTATAGTGTAATCATAACCCGTACCGGTAGCCGGTTTGGTAATTGTAAGTAAACCTTCTTCGCCAGGTTTAAGATTTCTATAAGGATTGGAAGGATCACTAGGGTCATCTTGAATTTGAATATAAAACTTACCTTTGTTAGCACTACCAGCCTTCAAGGCATTAAAATTATCCTGTGTAAAGGAAGCAAGCAAGCTGCCCGCTTGCATATAAAGTGAAGGTGTATTAGCACCTGCCACAGTTCCCGTATAGGTATTTAACGGTGTGTCTGGAGCCTCAGCTTTATATTCAACAATTTTAAATCTTTCAAAAGTAGCTGATTTAACTTCTGTTCCTACTTCTGTCTCAAGTATTCCAGCAACTGCCTTTACTTTAGCATTGCCCTCATAATTACCACCAGCAATTTTAATTTTTGCTTGCAATTTTACACCATCGCTAGCAACCTCTTCACCGGCAGCATTTAAGAGCTTGAGATCTGATGCCGTCAAAGTTGTTGGTGCAGTTAAACCGACGCCGGAAATCGTAATTTCACCTGTACTAGCAATCGTTTGCGGATTATCATTGGCATCAAGCTTTGTAACGGTAATAACCGCTTCAGAGTTATCCCTATACATAACAGCAGGAACGCCGTCGATTTTAAGTGAAGGCACCTTTAAGTCCAGCATTTTTTCTACTGGAGTTGCCGGAGCTGCCACATCTTTGTACTTCACTGTGATCTTAATTGGCTGAGTCGTGTCGATATTTGGTACGACAGCTTGTGCTATCTCAGCGCTATCAACACTGGCAGGATCAGTAGTGATTGTACTATCATCTACAGTTGTCTCTGTACCACCAGAGGTGTAGCTGATGGAAACTTTTTCCACGACACCCTTAGTGATAAGATCCTTTAGCGTCACTGCTGATCGCTTTTCCAATACGATCTTTTCTAAAAACTCCTGTGCGCTGATCTTTTCAGGAGACGCTTTGATCCTTTTAATTTTTTCATTGTCTGTAAATTTCAACTTGTTGTCGGCAGGATTAATTAGGTTGCCATCACTGATAACGGTTACGCTTCCTAAATTATCAATACTTGTGATAAAGTTGTCTTTTAAGATAACCTTGACAAGATTAGGAAACTCGCCCTTGAGCTCTGTGATGTCCACCTTTCCTGCAATGTTTTTATTGGCAAGATTCAGTACAGGCAAGGTTCTTGACATACCGTTTATAGCAGAGGCTAATGTTGGATTGGTCACTGCTGCCTGTGCTGGCTGGACGTTTGCCGGCAATAAACTTAGTAACAGCGCAATTACTAAGGCCCAGCTTAACCATTTTCTTTGCTTTTTTAACAAAATATTTCCCTCCTTAAAAATTTGATGATTGATAAAATCACTCTCATTTATCATATCAGAGACTTACCCATTTTGTCTAGTTTTGTTTTTTGAAAAAATACATATTTTTCACT
>ERZ773059.606-NODE-606-length-19139-cov-3.763781_pt1 | contig 19139 bp, 14 predicted proteins | sample MGYA00580514_ERZ773059 | MGnify/ENA primary metagenome ERZ773059 (study PRJEB29015, sample SAMEA2737981) | human oral metagenome | biome: human oral; feature: human-associated habitat; material: dental | place: China | collected 2056 ...
CGTGGTCTCCACCTTGATTTTTGGCGTGTTTCGCTGGTTTGGCTAAGCGTTTTCAGGCTGCCCTAATGCGTAGAGACAGAGGCAGCCTGAAAACCGAAGGCTTCAACGAAGTTAAAACGGTATCGCCCATTTTCAGGCTGCCTCAGCTATGTTTGTTTAGCCGGTGCACGGCTTGCCGGCAAGCCGTAGGGGCGCGGGGACAGTTTTAGCTTCGCAACTCGCTTCGCTACGCAGGCTGCCTATCCATTGCGCCCGCGTTCAGGCGTAGGGCGGGCAGCTTGCTTGCCCGTCGCAGCCAACAGAAATATTTGGTGGGTAATCCGTTGCCCACCCTACGTGCTTCAAATTCTTTTTCAGGCTGCCTAAACTGCTCAACCATCGCCCCGCCTAAACGCGGGCGCAACATTAAGAAGGCAGCCTGAAATACAATGGAGCGGCGACGGCTCGTCGCCAAACAGTTAATTCAACATGGTTTGTTGGTTAGCAAGATGTCGGCGAGCCGCCGACGCTCCATCAGTTGCAGATTTTGCCAAGATTTCAGGCTGCATCAAACGCAGGCGAAACGTTGAGGAGGCAGCCTGAAAATGCTGTTTCGCGCCCTAAGTTGTTGGGTGATGTTCTAAAAAGTATGCTGCACTGTTGTTCCCTCTCCCGCCAGCGGGGGAGGGAACAGATTACAGAATGTTTAATCCATGCGGTTTGTTCATTAACAGCAATCAAGCCAACATAATTTTTTAGAACGCCAGCAGTTGATGTAGGGCGTGTGGCTAGGGCTGTTTGCAACAAGCACGTAGGGTGGACAACTTGCTTCCCCATCGTAGTCAACGGAAACATTTGGTGGACAACCCGTTGCCCACCCTACGCGCCCAAACCCTTTTCAGGCTGCCTAAACCGCTCAACCATCGCTCCGCTCAAACGCGGGCGCAACATTAAGGCAGCCTGAAAATACTCCCCCGCACCCCCTACGGCTTGCCCGCAAGCCGTGCGCTTTTCCCAAACCAACAAGGACACCCCCATGAAAATCATCATCGCGCCCGATTCCTTTAAAGAAAGCCTGACCGCGCTGGAAGTCGCCGAGGCGATTGAAGCGGGCTTGAAAACCGTGTTGCCGCACGCCGAATGCGTGAAAATCCCGATGGCGGACGGCGGCGAAGGCACGGTGCAATCGCTGATTGATGCCACCTCCGGCACGCTGCACGCCGCCGAAGTAACCGCGCCGCTGGGCAACAGCGTTGCCGCGCACTACGGCATTTCAGGCGACGGCAAAACCGCGATTATTGAAATGGCGGCGGCTTCGGGCTTGCATCTTGTGCCGCCCGGCGAGCGCAATCCGCTCATCACCACCAGCTATGGCACAGGCGAATTGATTTTGGCGGCGTTAAACCACGGCGTGGAAAAAATCCTGCTCGGCATCGGCGGCAGCGCCACCAACGATGGCGGCGCGGGGATGCTGCAAGCCTTGGGCGCAGATTTGCTGGATGAACACGGCGCAGCCATCGGCTACGGCGGCGGCAGTTTGGCGCAACTGGCGCGGGCGGATTTTTCCCGCTTGGATGCGCGGTTGCAGCAGGTTGCGCTGGAAGTGGCTTGCGATGTGAACAATCCGCTGTGCGGCGAAAAAGGTGCGGCTGCCGTGTTTGCCCCGCAAAAAGGCGCAACGCCTGATATGGTGCTAACGCTGGATCGCAATCTGGCGCATTTTGCCCAAATCATTCAACGCGACACAGGCAAAGACATCGCCAGCGGCGCAGGCACGGGCGCGGCTGGCGGCATGGGCGGCGGCGTGTTGCTGTTGCCGCGTGCCGAGCTGAAATCGGGCGTGCAGATTGTGATTGATTATGTGCAGCTTGCCGACAAAATCCGCGATGCCGATTGGGTGATTACCGGCGAGGGGCGCATGGACGCGCAAAGCGTGCACGGCAAAACGCCCATCGGCGTGGCGCGTGTAGCAAAACAGTTTGGCAAGCCCGTGATTGCCTTGGTGGGCTGCCTGTGCGCCGATTATGCGGCGGTTTACGATTGCGGCATTGACGCGGTTTTCCCCATCGTCCGCCAATTGGATAGCTTGGAAGCCATCTTGCAGCAGGGCGGGGCGAATTTGCAATCGGCGGCGGAAAACGTGGCGCGTTTGTATCTTGCACTGAAATAAAAATGGCGGCTCAAAAAATATACTGATGCAAAACAAAGCGGTATGTTGTGTTGGGCCGTGTCTTTTTGGAGATAGTAATAACGATTTGTATTTGCTCTTTAATCTTCGTATAATCCGCGCTTCGCTATTTTTGTAAGAATAGGAAAAGAAATGTTAGTAGCGTTTTTGATTATGCTGCGCGAAGGAATTGAAGCGGCATTAATCGTGGGCATCGTGGCGGGCTTTTTAAAGCAGTCCGGCTATTCGCACATGATGCCCAAAGTGTGGATTGGCGTGGTTGCCGCCGCGCTGATGTGTTTGGGGTTGGGCTTGTGGATTCACAATAAAACAGGCGAAATCCCGCAAAAACAACAGGAATTTGTGGTGGGCGCGCTGGGCTTGTTTGCCGTTGCGATGCTCACTTACATGGTGCTGTGGATGAAAAAAGCTTCACGCAGCCTGAAACAATCGTTGCAGCAATCGGTGAGCAGCGCGTTGCAGCGCGGCGAAGGGCATGGCTGGGCGTTGGTGAGTATGGCGTTTTTAGCCGTGGCACGCGAAGGCTTGGAAAGCGTGTTTTTCTTGATTGCAGTGTTTAACCAAGCGCCCACCGCAGAAATGCCGCTTGGCGCGGTGTTGGGCTTGGTTGCTGCCGCCGTAATCGGCTATTTGATTTACAAAGGCGGCGTGAAAATCAATCTGGGCAAGTTTTTCCAATGGACGGGCGTGCTGCTGATTTTTGTCGCCGCAGGATTGCTGGCGGGCGCATTCCGTGCGCTGCATGAAGCGGGTGTGTGGAATATCGGGCAAACTATTGTGTTTGACAGCTCGCATATTTTGCACAACGACAGCGTGATGGGCGTGTTGATGGGCGGCTTTTTCGGCTACACCGACCACCCTGTTGTGAGCGATTTGGTCTTGTACTTTGCGTATTTGATTACTGTGTTGTACTTGTTTTTCAGGCAGCAAAAGGCAGCCTGAAACCTTTGTTTGTTTTATTTTCTTAAAGGAATGTTTTATGAAAGCAAAATATTTATCCGTTGTAACTTTGGCTGCCTTGGTTGCTTTGACCGCTTGCCAACCGCCCGAAAGCAAAAAATCCGAGCCTGCGCCTGGCGCGGCTTCCCAAGCTGCTGCTTCTGCGCCCGCTGGCGAAACCCCACGCAATGCCGATGGCAGCATTTCCGTTGCTGTGAACGACCACGCTTGCGAACCGATGCAAATCACCGTGCCCAGCGGTCAAACCGTGTTCCAAATTAAAAACGACAGCACCCGCAAGCTGGAATGGGAAATCTTGAAAGGCGTGATGGTGGTGGACGAGCGCGAAAACATCGCTCCGTCGCTGTCTGACAAAATGACCGTTACCCTGTTGCCCGGCGAATACGAAATGACTTGCGGCCTGCTCACCAACCCGCGCGGTAAATTGATTGTTACCGATAGCGGCTTCAAAAACACCACCGACGAAGCGGCGTTGGAAAAATTGGCGCAACCTTTGGGCGATTACAAAAAATACGTTCAAGGCGAAGCCAAAGAGCTGGTAAGCAAAACCGAAGCCTTTGTTGCCGCCGTGAAAGCAGGCGATATTGACAAAGCCAAATCCCTGTTCGCTTCAACCCGCGTTCACTACGAGCGCATTGAGCCGATTGCCGAATTGTTCAACGAGCTTGACCCTGCGATTGACGCGCGTGAAGACGACTTTAAAGACGGCCCGAAAGACGCGAACTTCACTGGCTTCCACCGCATTGAACACGCGCTGTGGGTTGAAAAAGACGTGAAAGGCGTGCAAACCGTTGCCGACAAATTGTTGGAAGACGTGAAAAAACTGCAAACCGAAATCGACGAATTGAACTTCCCACCCACCAAAGTGGTTGGCGGCGCGGCGGCTTTGATTGAAGAAGTGGCCGGCAGCAAAATCACGGGCGAAGAAGATCGTTACAGCCACACCGATTTGAGCGACTTCCAAGCTAATGTGGACGGCGCGCAAAAAATCGTAGATTTGTTCCGCACGCCAATCGCCGAGAAAAACAAAGCCTTGCTGGATAAAGTGGACGCCAACATCAAGCAAGTAAACGAAATCTTGGCGAAATACAAAACCGCTGACGGTTTTGCCGACTATGGAAAACTGACCAAAGCAGACCGCAATGCGTTGCAAGTGCCAATTAACGCATTGGCAGAAGATTTGTCTCAACTGCGCGGCACATTGGGCTTGAAATAAGCCAATAGAGGCAGCCTGAAAAGCCCACAATCACTTTTCAGGCTGCCTTTTCACATTTGAAAAATGCTGTCAGCCGTTATCCGGCGCACGGCTTGCCAGCAAGCCGTAGAAACGCGAATAGCATTTTCAGGCTGCCCCGCTATTCGTGCCCGCGCTTTCTAAAGGCAGCCTGAAAACCAGCAAACGAGCTTCTACCAAAGCCAACCCCAAAAGCAATAAAGGAAACCCACCATGAGCGAACAACTCCAATCCCCCAGCAAACGCGCCCTGTTTAAAACCGCCGCCGCCATGGGCGCAACCCTTGCCGCTAGCAGCCTAGTCGCCTGCCAACAGCAAACCGCCAATTCCGCCGGCAGTGCATCAACCCCCGCCACAACCCCCGCGGCTAACGACGCTTGCGGCGGCAGCGGACATTCCAACGTCAGCATACCCTGCCACGGCGCACACCAAGCAGGCATCATCACCCCCGACAAAGAACAACCCTTCGGCACACTCTGCGCCTTTGACGTACTCGCCAAAACCCCAAAAGAGCTAGAAAACTTCTTCCGCACCCTCACCGCCCGCATAGAATTTCTCACCCAAGGCGGCGAAATCGCCGACATAGACGACAAACTCCCGCCCCCCAGTAGCGGCATCTTAGGCAAACAAATCCCACCCGATGGGCTCACCATCACCGTAGGCGTAGGCAACAGCCTGTTTGACGCACGCTTTGGGCTCGCCAAACACAAACCCCTGCGCCTGCAAGAAATGAAAGACTTCCCCAACGACAAACTCAACGCCGACTGGTGCGACGGCGACATCAGCCTGCAAATCAGCGCGTTCAGCCCCGAAACCTGCCAAAACGCGCTGCGCGACATCATCAAAAACACCAGCCACGTCGCCACAATCCGCTGGTCAATCGACGGCTGGGCACCCAAAACCGAAGCCCCCGATGCCGCCGCCCGCAACCTGTTCGGATTCCGCGACGGCACAGGCAACCCCAATATCCGCGACCCCAAAGTCGCCGATACCATGCTGTGGACAGGCATCACCGAAAACAGCCAAGACGAACCCGCATGGGCAAAAAACGGCACCTACCAAGCCATACGCATCATTCGCCAAATGGTAGAATTTTGGGATAGAACCCCGCTGCAAGAACAGCAAGACATCTTCGGGCGCGCCAAATATTCCGCCGCACCGCTGGGCAAAAAACACGAACACGACGCGCCCGATTACGCTAGCGATCCGGACGGCAAACGCATTCCCAAAGACAGCCATATGCGCCTAGCCAACCCGCGTGACCCCGAGTTTTTGAAAAAACATCAGCTCTACCGCCGTCCCTACAACTACTCGCTGGGCTTGTCCACCGCCAAACAACTAGACGTAGGCTTGATTTTGACCATGTATCAAGCCAACTTGGTGGACGGCTTTATCTTCGTGCAAAACCTGCTTAACGGCGAGCCGCTGGAAGAGTACATCAAGCCGTTTGGTGGTGGGTATTTCTTTGTGTTACCCGGCTTTGAACAAGGCGGATATTTAGGGGACGGGTTGATTAAGCTGGTTCAGCCGCAGCAGTAGATTGATAGAGAAAGATTAGGCAGCCTGAAAGCTAATTTGTGCTTTTCAGGCTGCCTTTGTTTTGAATGATGGCATCTATTTTCAGGCTGCCTTATGGATTAGACTAACGCTGGCAGCGCATTAAGTCATACAGCGAGGCAGCCTGAAACCTTTGCAAAACCTGCAACCGATGGAGCATCGGCGGCTCGCCGACATCCTGCTAACCCATAAAGCCCTGCTGAATAGACCATTTGGCGACGAACCGTCGCCACTCCATTTTGGTTTTCAGGCTGCCTCATCTCACCCGCCAGCCTACCCCTCCTGAGCAATCGCAATCACCTTCTCCGGCAGCAGTTTCGTCATGCAATCAAAATGCCCCAGCGGGCATTCGCGTTTAAAACACGGGCTGCAAGCCAAATTCAGCGTGGCAATTTTCGCCTTGTTGCTCAACGGCGGCGTGTGCTCAGGGCTGGACGAGCCGTAAATCGCCACCAGCTTGCAGCCCACCGCCGCCGCAAGGTGCATCAGGCCGCTGTCGTTGCAAAACACGGTGTCGGCGCAGGCGAGCAAATCAATCGCCTCGTCCAAGCTCGTTTTGCCGCATAAATTGGTGCATAGGCAGCCTGAAAGCCGGTTAATCTCCTCGCCCAAGTCAAAATCTTTGTGCGAGCCAAACAGCCAAATCTGATAACCGCGTTGCGCGTAATGCTGCGCCGTGGCGGCAAAATGGCGCGGCAGCCAACGCTTCGCCACGCCGTATTCCGCGCCGTGGCAAAACGCAATCACAGGCTTGCCCAAATCCAGCCCATGCGCTGCCAACACCGCCGCTTGGCTTGCCGCATCAAGGGTAAAGCTCGGCTGCGAAGATATGCCGTTAAATGCCGCCTGCGATTCGTGCGCCAGCGCGGTGTACCGGTCCACCATCAGCGGCAACGCCGCCTTATCCAGCTTGCGGATGTCGTTCAGCAGCAAATAACGCTGCTCGCCCACATAGCCCGTGCGCTGTCTGATGCCCGTGGCAAACGCCAAAAAACCCATTTTCAGGCTGCCTGCGGTGGCGATGACTTGGTCGTAACCGCGCTTGCCCAGCATCCGCCCCACGCGCCAACGCTCGCGCAGTTGCAACGCGCCGTGCCCGAACGGGTTGTCCAAAATCTCGTTCACCTCGTCCATGCGCCGATACACCGCTTGCGACCACTTGGGTGCAAACACATCAATCACGCAATCGGGATGCAATTCGCGCAAGCGGCGCAACATCGGCTGCGTCATCACGCAATCGCCAATCCACGACGGCGACAAAACCAGTATTTTTTTAGCCATTTCATCCTGTTTGCAAAACCAAAAACGCACCGATTGTAGGGCGAAAAACTGCCGCGCGCAAAAGTTTCAGGCTACAATGCCGCCTTTCGTTCACACGCCTAACCGCCTAACATGACCGCCACCCGACGCTACGCCAACGCCCGCCTCACTGCCATCCGCCATATCCCGCACGAAGACAAACTGATTTTGAGCTTTGACGAACACGAAGACTGCGAGTTCACCGGCGTGGTGGATTTTTCGCTTAACGGCTTTTATCCGCACAACATTTTGTTTGATTTATACGAATACGACCTCACCTCGCTGCCCCCGCGCATCGCCGCCGATTTTCCCAATCTGTCGTATTACATCCACAGCGGTGAAAACTGGCAGATTTTCCACCTGTCGCCGCAAGCAGGCATGGGCGGCGTGATTGTGTGCGCCACGTTTTAGCCGCAAACCGGCGTTTTAGCTTCGCTACGCAGGCTGCCTTATCGCGCATAGGCAGCCTGCGTAGCGAAGCGGAGTTGCGAAGCTAAAACCCAAATATGGAGCGGCGGCGGCTTGTCGCCAAACGGCGCATAAAACGGCACAGGCTGCAACATCGGCAAGCCGAAAACACACTATGTCTAGTTTTCAGGCTGCCTCATCCCGCAAAAACCACACTCCGCCCCCAATTCCCCTATTCAGGCAGCCTGAAACTTCCCCCGCATCCCATTTTCCGTTAAAGTACACATCTGACAAAAACCCATAATCACAACAAGGATTTACACCGAAATGGCAAAAACCAAAAACAAAACAAGTAAAACAAGCAAAACAACCAAAAGCAAAAACACCAGCCTGCGCGCCCAAGACCCCTATCTGGCGCGTGAACAACAAAAATACCCCCACCCCTTGCCCAGCCGCGAATGGATAATCCAGCTCCTAGAAACCGCAGGCGTGCCGCAAAAAATCCCCAGCCTCGCCCAACAGCTGTCCATCAGCGAGGGCGAATACGAATTTTTTGAACGCCGCCTCAAAGCCATGGCGCGCGACGGGCAAATTCTGATTAACCGCCGCAATCTTGTGTGCGCCGCCGAAAAACTAGAAATCGTGAAATGCCGCGTGGAAATGCACAAAGACGGCTTCGGTTTCGCCGTGCCGCTCATCCCCACGGGCGAGGGCGATTTGGTGCTGTATGAACGGCAAACGCGCGGTGTGATGAACGGCGACATCGTAACCGTGCGCCCCTTGGGACTAGACCGACGCGGGCGGCGCGAAGGGCAGATTTTAGACATCATCGAACGCGCTCAAACGTCTATCGTGGGGCGGTTTTACTTGGAACGCGGCATCGCCGTGCTAGACCCCGAAGACAAACGCCTCACGCAAAACGTGATTTTGGAGCCCGACAGCGTGGCGCAATTTGCCCCTGGCGAAGGGCAAGTGGTGGTGGCGGAAATCACCGCCTATCCCGAAAACCACCGCCCCGCCGTTGCCCGCATCACCGAAGTGTTGGGCGATTATGCCGACAGCGGCATGGAAATTGAAATCGCGCTGCGCAAACACAAATTGCCGCACGAATTCAGCGCAGGCTGCCTGAAAGCCGCCGCAAAAATCCCCGAAAAAGTGCGCGCCAGCGATCGCAAAAACCGCGTGGATTTGCGCGATTTGCCATTGGTAACCATAGACGGCGAAACCTCGCGCGATTTTGACGACGCGGTGTACGCCGAAAAAATTGGGCGCAACTATCGCCTAATCGTTGCCATCGCCGATGTGAGCCATTATGTGAAGCCCGACGATGCCATCAACCAAGACGCGCAAGAACGCGCCACCAGCGTGTATTTCCCGCGCCGCGTCATCCCGATGCTGCCTGAAAACCTGTCCAACGGCATCTGCTCGCTCAACCCCGATGTGGAGCGGCTTTGTATGGTGTGCGACATGGAAATCACGTTTGCAGGCAACATCAAATCGTATCGCTTCTACCCCGCCGTGATGAAATCGCACGGCAGGCTTACTTACAACCAAGTGTGGGAATGGATTAGCCAAAAAACGCAAAATCCATACAGCGAGCAGCTCAACACTTTATACAAATTATTCAAAATATTGCAGAAAAAACGCCATGCACGCGGCGCGATGGAATTTGAAACCAGCGAAACGCAAATGCTGTTCAACGACAACGGCAAAATTGACCGCATCATCCCCGTGGTGCGCAACGACGCGCATAAATTGATTGAAGAATGTATGCTGGCGGCGAACGTGTGCGCGGCGGATTTTCTGTTAAAAAACAAGCATCCCGCCCTCTATCGCAATCATGCTGGTCCTACGCCCGAAAAACTAGCCGCGCTGCGCGAACAACTGGGCTTGCTGGGCTTGAAACTGGGCGGCGGCGATAACCCCACGCCCAAAGATTATGCCGCCCTTGCCGACCAAATCGCCGAGCGCGACGACCGCGAATTGCTGCAAACCATGCTGCTGCGCTCCATGCAGCAAGCCCAATACGAGCCGCACAACGCAGGGCATTTTGGGCTGGCGTATGAGCATTACACCCATTTCACCTCGCCCATCCGCCGCTATCCCGATTTGCTGGTGCACCGCGCCATCAAAGCCGTGTTGGCGGGCACACAATACCAAGCCGACTGGCAAGCACTCGGTGCGCATTCGTCGCATTGCGAACGCCGCGCCGACGATGCCAGCCGCGACGTGGAAAACTGGCTCAAAACCTACTATATGCGCGACAAAGTGGGCGAAGTCTTCGCAGGCAAAATCAGCGGCATGGCAAACTTCGGCATTTTTGTTACGCTGGACGACATCCACATCGAAGGCATGGTGCACGTGAGTGATTTAGGCGAGGATTATTTCAACTACCACCCCGAAACGCTGTCGATGATAGGCGAGCGCAGCGGCGTGCAGTTTAAAATGGGCGACCGCGTAGTCATCAAAGTGGCCCGCGCCGATTTGGACACCAGCAAGATTGATTTAGTGCTGGTGTCGGGCGGCGAATCGCGCTCATCGCGCAAAGCGAAAAAACAAGCGGCGAACGATAGCGGCAGCCTGAAAAAGGCACGCGGCAAGAAAGCGGCGGAAACTGCGGCTGCACCTATTGAAGGCAGCGCGGGCAAGAAATCACGCAAAGCCAAAGGCAGCCTGAAAACGAGCAACGCGAGTTTCAGCGAAGCTAAAACCGAAGGCGCCAACGAAGCGAAAACAAGCGAGGCGGGTTTCAGCGAAGCCAAAACGAACCAAGCAAAAACAGCGGATGCGAAGGCAAACCAAGCCAAACAACCCGCCAAGCCAAGCCCATCGCGCAAAGGCAAAAAGCAAGCCACGGCAGAGGATTCAGGCAGCCTGAAAGCAGCGCATAGCAATGCCAACCCTGCCGCCGGTGAAAAAGCCGCCGCCGCGAAACCCCAATCGCGTAAAAAAGGCAAAAAAGCCGCCGCGTCCGTTGCCACCTCAGCCGCTGACGCACCCGTTGAAAAGATTGAACCCGCCCAACAAAAGCAATCGCGCAAAGGCAAAGGCAGCCTGAAAACGAGCAACGCGGGTTTCAGCGAAGCTAAAACCGAAGGCTCCAGCGAAGTGAAAACGGGCAAACCGCGCCAAGCCCAAAACCAAGCCGCGCCCGCCCCATCCGCCACGGGCACGCTCAAAATGGTCAATGGCAAAATCACCCTTGTGAAAAAGAAAAAATAGGCAGCCTGAAAACCCAAAACGGCACAGAATTCATCCTGTGCCGTTTTTTATTTGGGCTGCGCCAAACGCGCTTGCTCCGTTTCAACCTTGTTTTCAGGCTGCCTCATGCGTTTGCGCCGCCTGCAACGTATTCTCCAACAAACTCGCAATCGTCATCGGGCCCACCCCACCGGGTACAGGCGTAATCGCAAACGCGCGTTCTTTCGCCGCCGCAAATTCCACATCGCCGCACAGCGAGCCATCCTCCAAGCGGTTGATGCCCACATCAATCACCGTCGCATTCGGCTTAATCCACGCGCCTTTAATAAAATTCGGCTTGCCCACCGCCACAATCAAAATATCCGCCGTTGCCACTTCCAACGCCAAATTTTCCGTAAAACGGTGGCAAACCGTAGGCGTGCCGCCCGCCAGCATAATCTCCAATGCCATCGGCCGCCCCACAATATTCGACGCGCCCACAATCGTAACCTTTTTGCCTTTCACCGGAATTTGATACGCATTGAGCAGCGTAATCACCCCCTTGGGCGTGCACGGACGCAGCGTGGGCATCCGTTGCAGCAGCCGCCCCACGTTGTAAGGATGAAAACCGTCCACATCCTTATCGGGATGAATGCGCTCCAAAACCTCTTGGCTATTGATATGCGGCGGCAAAGGCAGCTGCACCAAAATCCCATCCACATCATCTTGCGCGTTCAACGTGTCAATCAACGCCAGCAGTTCCGCTTCGCTGGTGTGCTCGGGCAAAATATGCGAAAACGATTGAAAGCCCACCTTGTCGCAGGCGCGTTGCTTATTGCGAACATAAACCGCGCTGGCAGGATTTTCGCCCACCAAAATAACCGCCAAACCCGGGGCGCGTTTGCCTTCGGTTTGGCGTTGTTGCACTTGCTCGCTGATGCGTTGCAAGCATTGCTCGGAAACTTCTTTGCCGTTGATGATTTGAGCCGTCATGGGGTTGCTTTCGTTGTCGTAAAAAGAAAGGCTCATTATCGCATTTTTACAAATGGGTTTACAAATAGCGGCAATGAGGCAGCCTGAAAGCCGAAGGCTTCAACGAAGTTAAAACGAGCAACGCGAGTTTCAGCGAAGCCAAAACAATGGGCAGGGATGATTTTCAGGCTGCCGCCGAAGTTTCGCCAAGGCTTTGCCTGGGTATTGAAAATGCCCAATTCGCTGTTTTTAGATTTTTTATTCTTGTTTGTTTTAAAATTTCCCAAAATTAGTTTCTTTTAAAATCAAAAGATTGTATTTATTTTACAAAATAATAATAACTATCATTTGCATAAAAAAACGAAAAAGCGTACTATTCGTTTCACCAGCTACACGGCAACAGAAATTGTTCACAAACTTTGCTGCTGTGTAGTCCATTTGGTAGTGGTTTGTGTTCCTTTTGTGCCCCCGTTGTTATAACGTGGGGCAATTTTTTTGTGGCTGCGATGTTGCGTGGCGTAGCGATTGGAATAAAAGGTTTAGAAATTGATTTTGAAATTTGCTGATTATTGGCGTTTTTTGTTTTAAATCCATTAATTTTTAAAATTAAATGGCTGCTTGCTATTTTGGCTTGTCAAGATTTGTAAGCAGGAATAGAATTCGGCTTACATTGAATTACAAAAATAACAGACGAGAAATATTCAACCTATTCGGTGCGGGGTTTCGTGCAAGCGAAACTGTGTGCTAAATCGCTTTGCTGTGCTGCTTTTTCTCTCCTTTCGGGCAGCATGGCAGGGGCAGGCGAGAGCCTGCATTGTTTGTGAAGCGTAAAATCTCTGATTGAGGTATTTGTGGCAGCTCTTTTTGAGCTGCCTTTTTTTGTTTTCAGGCTGCCTATGCGGGGGAAGGCAGCCTGAAAACTCAATCATCCGGCAAAAAACCGTTTGGCAGAGCACTAAACGGTTTTGCTTTTTCAGAATGGCGCCGGTTTTCGCACAGCGCGGGTTTTCAGGCTGCCTCATCAAACCGCAATACCGCCCACCCGTGCGCTTGGGCGTGTGCCAGCAAGGTTGCGTCGGGATTAACGGCAACGGGTTCGTCCACAAGGTTCAGCAGCGGCAAGTCGTTTTGCGAATCGCTGTAAAAATAGGTTTTGCCGTAGCTGGCAAGGGTTTCGCCCCGCGCGGCGAGCCATTGGTTGAGCCGTGTGATTTTGCCTTCTTGCAGGCTGGGCGTGCCAACGATGTTGCCTGTAAACAAGCCGTTGGCATCGGTTTCTAGCTGCGTGCCGATGATGTTATCAATGCCGAAGATTTGTTGGCAGATGGGGGCGATGATGTATTCGTTGGTGGACGAGATAACCAGCAGTTCGTCGCCTGCGCGGCGGTGTCGGTTTACGAGGTCTTTGGCGGCTTGGCCGGCGTGGGGGGCGATGTGTTGCGCTTGGAATTTTTGGTGCAATGCGTTGCGCTGGGCGGGGGTAAGGTGAGCGATGGGGGTGATTTGGAAGCGGACGAAATCGGCAACGTTGAGGCAGCCTGAAAGATAGTCTTGATAGAATTTTTCGTTTTGCGCGGCGGCGTAGTCGGCATCCAGCAAGCCTTGTTCAATCAGGAATTTGGGGAAGGCGTTGTCGCTGTCGGTGTGGATTAGGGTGTGGTCGAGGTCAAAGATGGCGAGGTTTTTCATGGGCGGGTTTTCTGTTGTTTGAGCAGGCGGCGCAGCAGGGGCAGGGTGATGGGTTTGCCTTGGCTGATGGAATAGTTGGCGAGGTCGTTGAACATGGTCATCAGGCTGCCTAAGTCTTGCCGCCAGTGGTCTAGCAGGTATTGGTAGATGCCGGGGTCGATGTTGAGCTGGCGGGTTTTTGCCATGTTGGTAAGGGCGGCGATTTTTTCTTCGGCGCTGAGCGATTTGACTTCGTAGGCAAGGCAATATGCCATGCGGGTGCGCAGGTCTTCGCGCAGGTGGAGTTTGCTGGGCGGGGTGTCGGCGGAGAGCAGCAGATGCCCGTGTTTGCTGTTGCGAAAGTGGTTGAAGATGTAGAACAGGGTGGCTTGCTCGGCATCGTTGAGTTTTTCTATTTGGTCGATGGCGACGAAATCGGCTTGAACGGCGCTGTCGGCGAGCGGGGTGGTGCCTGCGTCGATGTATACGGCGGTTTGCCGGTTTTGCAGGGCTTGCCCCACCCATGCTTGCAGGATGTGGCTTTTGCCTGAGCCTTGCTCGCCCCAGATGTAGAGGAATTGGTCGTGCTCTTGTTGCAGGATGTAGATGAGCTCGGCGTTGGCGTTGCCGAGCAGTTTGTCGAAACGGGGATAGGCGGGGTCGTTGAAATCGAAGGCGGTTTGTTGCACGGCGGGATGGGGTGTTTGCAAGATGGTGGGATGGGGGATTGTAATGTTTTGTGAAGGGGGGTGCAAAGGTTTCAGGCTGCCTTTGGGGTGGGCAGCCTGAAAATGGGTTGGGATGTGTTTTAGGCTGCCTTTTTATTCCAGCCAGTGCACGGCTTGCAAGCAAGCCGTAGGGGGCGCGGATTGGCGTTTCAGGCTGCCCAAGCATTTGTGCTCGCGGTTAGGCAGCCTGAAAGTTTGGTTGGTGCTTTGTGGTTGGTATTTGCGTAGTCTTAACCATGCGCTTCATGCCAGCGGGGCACTTACTTTTCTTTGCTTCGCCAAAGAAAAGTAAGCAAAAGAAAGGCGACCCCGACGTGCAGGTCTGCTTCGCAGACTTCCCTCACTCCGCATCCTTTTTTCGGCGCGTGCGAACTAGCCGCACTTCGTGCGTCGTCGAACAAGCGCACGCTTTTTCCCGAAAAAAGGATGCTTCGTTCGGCTGGACGTAGGGGAGATGGTAGTAGCATCAACCAAATATGATGGGATTAAGCAGCCTGAAACCCAATCTATCCATTAAAAAACTGTTTGGCAGAACGCTAAACGGTTTTATTTTTCAGGCTGCCTTAGGCTGTTAAGGCAGCCTGAAAAATATGGAACGGGTAGGGAGTGTTGGGTATTTTTGTTGAGTGGATTGAGTTTCAGGCTGCCTTAAACGGCGTGCGCAGCAAAGCTGCACACCCTACGATTGTTCTGTTTAACCATAAATTTCAGGCTGCCTTAATCATCCAAGGCAGCCTGAAACTTAAATCCACCCCAACGTATTCGCAAACACCAGCAAAATTGCAATCGGCGCAACATAGCGCACGGCGGCGTGCCAAATGCGGGCGATAACGGGCGGCAAATCGCTGCCCAGCATCATGTGGGGCAACACGGTTTCGCGCTTCAACACCCAGCCCACCAGCACGCACACCGCCAGCGAGCTCAGCGGCATAATCCACGACGTAATCAAATAATCCCACAAATCAAACACCGTTTTGCCGATGATTTTAAACTCCGCCAGCGCGCCAAACGACAGCGCGGAAGGGATGCCCATGATAAAAATCGCCACGCCCGCCATCCACGAAATGCGGCGGCGGCAATGCGGCTGCTTTTGCACAAAATAAGCGATGGCGGTTTCCAGCATGGAAAATGCGGATGTGAGCGTGGCAAACGCCACCAGCACCATAAACACGGCAAACAGCAGCGTGCCAAACGGCATTTTTTGGAACACGGCGGGCAGCACGATAAAAATCAAGCTGGGGCCGGCATCGGGCTTGAAGCCCAGCGCGAACACGGCGGGGAAAATCACCAAGCCCGCCAGCAAAGAAACCAGCATATTCAACCACATAATGCTGTTTGCCGAGCGGAACAGGTCTTGCTTGTTATCCAAATACGAAGCGTAAGTCATCATGGTGGACACGCCTAGGCTGAGCGCGAAAAACGCTTGCCCCAGCGCGGTGAGCCATGTGGCGGGGGTTACTGCGCTGAAATCGGGTTGCAGCAAAAATTTCACGCCCACCATCGCGTTGGGCAGCGTGAGCGAGCGCACGGCTAACACCAAAAACATGATAAATAACAAGGGCATCAGGTATTTATTGGCGCGTTCAATGCCAGATGATACGCCGTTTTGCACCACCCAAATGGTTACCAGCATAAAGGCAGCCTGAAACCCCAAAACCATCGCGGGATTGCTGATGGTGCTGCCAAACAGCGCGGCAAAATCGGTGGTGGGCGTAATCGCGCCGCTGATGGCGTGCCAAACGTAGGCAAACACCCAGCCGCCCACCACGCTGTAAAACGACAGCAGCACGAAACACGCCGCCATGCCCATGCGCCCAATCCACGCCCAAGCGGGATGCGGCGCGATTTCTTTGAGCGCATTTACGGGGTTTTTGCCCGTTTTGCGCCCGATAAAAAATTCTGCCAGCAGCACGGGCAAGCCCACGAGCAGGGTAAACAACAGAAAAATCAGAAAAAACACCGCGCCGCCGTTGGTGCCTGCGGTGTAGGGAAATTTCCAGATTGCGCCTAAACCGATGGCAGAACCTGCGGCGGCGAGAATGAAACCGATTTTGGATGTCCAGTTGGATGGGGATGACATGGGGCTTCCTTGTGGTAGTCAAAACGTTTTCAGGCTGCCTCAGCGTTTAAGGCAGCCTGAAAGTGGGCGCGATTTTAGCAATTTTTTACAAAACGTGCTTATTCGTTATCATCCATATCATCCGCATCGTCTATTTCACGCGCCGCCATTTGCTCGGCTAGCTGGTTTAAATCTAGCTCGGCGCGGTTTTCAGGCAGTCTGAAAATAATCGGCAGCTCGGAAATGCTGTTTTCGCCGTTGGGATAGGCATAGCTGCGGCTGTTGCTGCGGTGGATGATTTGGGTATCAAATTCCATGTGCACCACTTGCGTTTTGACTTCATCGGGCAGTTTTATCAATTTATCGTAAGCGGCATACAGCAGGCGATTGCGTTCCAGCCGCATCTCGTCCAATTTTTCAATTTGTTTGGCTTTGCGTTTGAACAGCTTATCCAGATCGTGGATAAGGGGAACGGGCGATTCGGCAAGCTGGCGGTTGCGCATGGTTTTAAACCAAAAGCCCAGCAGTTGTTGTTTCAGATAAATTTCGTTGATAAAGACTTTAACCGCGTTGGTGTGCAGCTTGCGGGCGTTTTCGGGCAGGATAAGCTCTTTTTTGCGGCGGATTTCATCGGCAGCGGCGTAGATAAACGCGCTGTGCAGCTTTTGTTTCCATTTTTGTTGTTCCAAATCGCCACGGGTGTTGGCTTCGGCGATTTGTTCCAAAATGTTTTCTAAAAAATCGGCAATTTTGACGGTTTCGGCATAGCCGCGCAGTTTTTCCATGCTGTTTTGGATGTTTACGCCCAAAATTTTGACGATTTTGAGCTTGGCGGGAATGCTGGCGACAAATTGCTCAAAGGTTTGCTCATTGGCATCTTGAAAAATAAATTTTTTGGCTTCGGCGTGCCATGTGATGCCCATGCGGCTTAATAGCTGCTGGATAACATTGCTGCGGTCTTGCGGCGAGAGCGTGGCGAACACTTCATGCAGGTGTTGTTGCCAAAAGACATCGAGTTTGGGGTCGATTTGGGTGATTTGGGCGCGGACGGGGTAGGGGATATAGTCAGCGGGATAGGCTACGCGCTGCGTTGGTTGGTTGGCACGATTATGTTCCTAATGGTGAAGTCAAGTGATTTTACGGGATGCAAACAAAGATTTACGTTTCAGGCAGCCTGAAAACGGGAAGCCGGCGCATGAAAATTCGGGCATGGCTGCCCGATGGGTTGGTTGGCTGCTGCTTTGAACGTAAACGGATTTTAACAAAAAAGGCAGCCTGAAACGCTTTTTTAACGGTTTCAGGCTGCCTGATGTTTGATTATCACAACAGGGCTGGCAGGCATGATAAACAGATATGGTTGGCAAGATTTGTGCCGGGGCGGCAAAAGGCAGCCTGAAACGGCTAAATGTGCGTTTCAGGCTGCCTTTTATCTGCGGGTTAATCGCGCCAAGGGCTGGGCACGCGGATGCGGGTGTAGCTGCCGTGTCGGGACGTGCGCTCTTGGTAGTCGAAGCGTTGCTCGGTGCGGTCGTTGCGCTCGAATTGGCGTGAACGTTGCCCCATTTGTTCGCGGTCGCGCTGCATGCGCTGTTCCAAGGTTTGCCCGTGTTCCATGCGCTGATGATGCTCTTGCATACGGTTGTCGCCTGCGCGGTGCATATCAAAATGTTCGCGGTGCATTTCGCCTGCTGGGTGATGCCCGTGAAAGCCTGCGCTGCCCACGCTATCGGCAACCACGCAGCCTGAAAGCAGGGCGGCGGCGATGCCGATGCTGATGATGTGTTTGCGGGAAATCATGTGTCGCTCCTTGCGGTGAAAAAGGCGGCGTTATACGAGATGGCGCGGGCGGCGTATAGCGGGTTTGTGCAAAAATGGGTGGGCGGCGAGTAAAGAATGGGTTAAGGCAGCCTGAAAACAGGAAAACTCGTTTTCAGGCTGCCCTCATGCAATGGGCTATTTAACGAATGCCATTGTTTTTTAACGCTTCTAGATTATCGCGGGCATCTGCTTTGGTTTCAGCATTCTCTGGTGTATCAGGCTGCGCCAGCACTTTTTGAAACCATGCTTTGGCTTGTTGGGGATTTTTTGCCACGCCAATACCGTCTGCATACATTATGCCTAAATTATCTTGCGCCCGAGCATCGCCTTGCTGCGCCGCTTTTTGCCACCATGCTTTTGCCTGCTGATAACTTTGTGCCACGCCACGACCTTCCGCATACATCACGCCCAAATTGGTTTGCGCCCGAACATCGCCTTGCTGCGCTGCCTTTTGATACCACGCCACGGCTTGTTTATCGTTTTTTGCCACACCGCGACCGTTGGCATACAGTAAACCTAAACTGGATTGCGCCCCAGCGTGCCCTTGCTGCGCTGCCTTTTGATACCACACAGCGGCTTGCTTATCATTTCGCGCCACGCCGCGACCGTTTTCATACATTAAAGCCAAATTGACTTGTGCCAAAGCAAACCCTTGCTGCGCTGCTTTTTGATACCACGCCACAGCTTGTTTATCGTTTTGCGCCACGCCAAGACCTTTTTCATACATCAAGCCCAAATTGTTTTGCGAACTGGCGTTGCCCTGTTGGGCAAGCGGTTGCAATAAACGAAAGGCTTGTTTGTAATTGCCCGCTTCATAAGCGGCATTGGCTTGTTGAAATTGCGCTTCGTTGCCCGCCCATGCAGGTGCAGCGCAAGCCAATAGCAACGCTGCCAAAGCGGCATTGAATGGTTTAAACAATTTTCGGGTAGGGGTAAACATCATTTTGCTTGTCTCGTTGATAAAAATTAGGCGGTATTTTGCCGCCATTGGGTTGAAAAATAGGCTTGTTGCCGAGTGTGGCGGATTGTAGCCGTTTCTTTACATGGCGTTCAATATGGTAAAAAGGTGCTGGGGATACAAGAAAGGCA
>ERZ773059.610-NODE-610-length-19035-cov-10.786670_pt1 | contig 19035 bp, 13 predicted proteins | sample MGYA00580514_ERZ773059 | MGnify/ENA primary metagenome ERZ773059 (study PRJEB29015, sample SAMEA2737981) | human oral metagenome | biome: human oral; feature: human-associated habitat; material: dental | place: China | collected 2056 ...
CGGGCATAGTTCATCGGTAGAATGAAAGCTTCCCAAGCTTTAGAGGTGGGTTCGATTCCCATTGCCCGCTCCATAGAGAATGCAGAGCTGTCAGGAATGACAGCTCTTTTTTAAATCAGGGATGCTCGGAAAGGGGACTGCGATGATAAAGCAAAGGAAATCGCTGCGGATCTGGGCCGCCCTCGCCCTCCTCTCCGGCTGCGCGTCGACGCTGGCAACAGAGCGCAGCGACCGTACACAGCGGACGATGTGATCGCGATGGCAGAGGACAAATTCGCCGCTGAGCTTTTGCGCATTTTCGCACGCCGCGCTGCCGGCAGATGCCCTGCAGCTTCGCGCCGCCGACGGATGAGTTTAGCAGGTCTTGCCGCCGCGGCAGCATCCAGCACAAGCGCCCCGTCCGCATCACGAATCGGATGGAGTCCTCCCTGCTACGCGAGGTGGACTTGGCCGAGGAGAACGAGGCCGCATAAACTGCGCGCTGCATAGCGAATTTTTTGACTACACTTTTTTCTTGCATTTCCCCTGTCTCCGTCCCATAATGAGGGAACGTATTTAGACATGGGGGCTTTGCTATGAGAATTCCAATGCGTCAATATATGGCGCTGCTCGGCATTACGATTGCCGCATTTATCTTCAACACATCCGAGTTCATACCGATCGCCCTGCTCATCGATATCTCGGAGTCGTTCTCCATGACGGAGGCGGCGGCGGGGCAGATGATCACGATCTATGCGTGGGTGGTCGCGCTGCTCTCGCTGCCGCTCATGCTGCTGACCTGCCGCATGGAGCTGAAGCGGCTCCTGCTCCTGATGGTCGCGCTCTTCGGCCTCGGGCAGCTCGTCTCGGGACTCGCGTCGAGCTATGATATGCTGCTCGGCGCACGCATCATCGTCGCCTGTGCGCACTCGATTTTCTGGTCGATTGCCGCACCTCTTGCGACGCGTCTCGTGACGCGCGAGCATCGGCCGATGGCGCTCAGCATGATCGTGACGGGCAGCTCCGTCGCGACGATTGTCGGGCTGCCGCTCGGGCGTGTGATCGGTCTGGCGGCGGGGTGGCGCATGACGTTCCTGCTGCTCGCCGCGGTTGCCGCCATCGCGTTTGTCTATCTCGCACTTCTCCTGCCGAAACGGGCACCAGGAGAGGGGTTCACCATCGGCGAACTGCCGTCGCTCGTCCGCCAGCCTGCGCTTGCGTGCATTTACATCATGACGGCACTCTTTGCAACGGCGTACTTCACGATGTACAGCTACATCGAGCCGTTCCTGCACAATGTCGCGGCGTTCTCGCCCGATCTTATTACGGCGGCACTCATGCTGCTCGGGGTCAGCGGCATCCTCGCGAGCCTCGTTTTCTCCAGGATGTATGGAAAGCGCCGCTTTTTCCTGCTGCGCTGGTGTCTCGTGGGAGTCGCTGCCATGCTCTTCCTCTGGCAGGCGGCATCCATCTCCGTCGGCACGATGATCGTGCTCACGATGCTGCTCGGGATCCTCGCAACGCTCTACAACACGATGTTCCAAGCGGAGGTTCTCGCCACGGTCCCGCGCGACGCATCAACCGTTGCGACGGCGATCTACTCGGGCATCTTCAACCTCGGCATCGGCAGCGGAACGTACCTCGGCGGGCTCGCGGCGGGGGACGGCCACATCGCCCACATCGGCTACATCGGCGCGGCGATTGCCGGTATCGCCGCACTGCTCTGCCGCTTCGGCTACCTGAGTGCCGTGCAGCCGAGATAACCTCATACACGCAACCCCCCCCGCCGCATTCGGAGCATACCGAACGCGGCGGGGGTTTTGTAGGAATTCAACGATTCCTTTACTCCGCTGTTTTCTTCCCGCCCATAGTCATGAAGAGGAAGAAGATCGAGAGGACGCAGGAGGCGAGGAGGCTGATGAAGCCGCCCGTCCAGCCGAAGTGGTCGACGACGAAGCCCATGTAGACACCTGCGAACGCAGAGCCGACGATGTAGCCCATGAGACCCGTGAGGCCGGTCGCGCCGCCCGTTGCGACACGCGGCACCATGTCCGCCGCCTGCAGCCCGATCATCATAACCGGCCCGTAGATGAGGAAGCCGATTGCGATCAGCGCGAGGTTATCCACGAGGACGTTGCCGGGCGGGTTGAACCAGTAGACGAGGATCGCGATGATGACGAGCGTCATAAAGATCATCGTCGCAGGCGCACGCCGTCCGCGGAACACACGGTCACTGAGGTAGCCGCTCACGAGCATGCCCGGGATGCCCGCCCACTCATAGAGGAAGTACGCCCACCGCGAGCTCTCCTTGGAGAAGCCCTTGACCGCGGCGAGATAGGTCGGCGCCCAGTCGACAACGCCGTAGCGGATGAAATAGACGAAGATGTTCGCGATCGCCAGATACCAGAGCAGCTTGTTCTTGATGATGTACTTCATCAGAACTTCTTTCGCCGTCATCTGCCTTTCCATGACGGCACCGTGCTCCTTCGGGTAGTCGTGCTTGTACTCCTCGATGGGCGGCAGACCGCAGGACTGCGGCGTGTCGCGCAGGAGGAAGAAGGTGATGAAGGCGAGGACGATGGAGATCAGCGCAGGGAAGAAGAAAATACTGTTCCATGTGCCAAAGAGTGCGATACCTGCCGTCGCCAACGGTGCGATCAACCCGCCGCCGAGATTGTGCGAGACGTTCCACCACGACCACCACGCGCCGCGCTCGGTCTGGGAGAACCACGTCACCATGGACTTTGCATACGGCGGGTAGCCCATCCCCTGGAACCAGCCGTTCATGAAGCTCAGGGCGCACATGATCGGGATGCTCGTCATGACCCCCGGCACAACGCCGAACATGAGCGTTACGAGCGCGCTGAGGAGGAGCCCCAGCGTGGCAAAATACTTGGGATTCGAGCGGTCCGAGATGTTGCCCATGACGAACTTGCTCACGCCGTATGCAACCGACAGCATGGTCAGGACAATGCCAAGATCCGCCTTGGAGTAGCCGTAGTCCTGAATCATGTAGGGCATCGCGAGACTGAAGTTCTTGCGAATCAGGTAAAAGGTCGCGTAGCCGATGAACGTCCCGAGGAAGACCTGCCGTCGGAGCGCCTTGTACCGCTCATCAACCTGATCGGCGGGCAGCCGGTCGATGTGCGGTGCCGGTGAGAAAATTGACATATGCATCATCTCCTTCATAAATTTTTCATATTATGCCCAGTATAGCGAATGCAAACCTTGTAAACCATCGGCAAAGTTCTGTTTTTCCCTCAGAGTTCTCCCCATTTTTCCATCAGAAATACAAGAACCCACATCAGAAAAATTCCGATGTGGGTTCTTTTGATGCCGTGTGCGTTCTACTGCAAAAGGCCGTGCTGCAGGGCGAGCGAGACGAGCTCACTGCGCCGGCGGCAGTTCAGCTTCGCGTAGATATGCGACTTATGTGTGTCGACCGTCTTGACGCTGAGATGCAGCTGCTCGGCGATCTCCGTGATCGTGTAGCCGTGGATCAGTGCGCCGAACACCTCCCGCTCCCGCTCGGTGAGGAGGCTGCGCGGATCCTCCGGCGCCTCCTCCTCTGCGGGGCGGAACATGATGTCCATGAGCGACTGCTGGGCGTTCGGGCTGAGGTAGCGCCGCCCCTCGGCAAGCGCCTCCAGCGCATCGAACAGCTCATCGTCCGCCGAGGTCTTGGGCAGATAGCCCATCGCCCCGTACTGCATCGCCTTGTAGATATACTCCTCGTCCTCGTGCATGCTCAGCACGAGGATCTTCACCGCGGGGAAGCGCGCGCGGATCTCGCGGATGCAGGCGAGCCCGCCCATCCCCGGCATTGAGATGTCCATGATCACGAGGTCGATCGGCTGCTCCGCGAGCAGGCGCAGTGCCTCCTCTCCGCTCTCCGCCTCCGCCGTCACCGTATAGGCAGGCGTATTCCTGAGCAGCAGCTTCATCCCCGCGCGGATCAGCAAATGGTCGTCCACAATCATCAGATTCATCCGTCCGCTTCCCCTTTTCCACGCAGCTCAATGCGATATACCGTCGTCCACTCCGGCGGCTCTGCGGAAAGTTCCATGCGCCCCGCGAGCAGGCGCACGCGCTCGGAGATCCCATAGATCCCCAGATGGTTCTCCCGCCGTGCCGCACGGATGCGCTCCTGTGTGATCCCGAGGCCGTTGTCCTTCACATAGAGCACGATGCGCGCACCTGCGGTCAGCCGGATCAGTGCCCGCGTCGCCTGGGAATGCCGCACAATATTCGTCAGGCACTCCTGCACGATCCGATAGACCGCCAGACTCTCCACATCGCCGGGCACCGCCTCGACCGTGCACGTGAGCTCGATGTCCACCGCGTGCTTGCGCCGGTAGTCCGCGACCAGCTTCTCGAGCGCCGCCTCGATCCCGAGCTCATCCAGCGCCGGCGGGCGCAGCTCCACCGCGAGACTGCGCAGCCGCGCGAGCGTATCCGCCGTCTCGTCACGGATCGCGAGCAGCGCCTTCTGCATATTTTCATCGTCCGTCTCGTTCGCGAGCGCACGCAGGGAGAACAGCAGTGCCGTCAGCGTCTGCCCGCTCTCGTCGTGCAGCTCCATCGCAATCCGCTTGCGCTCCGCCTCCTGCGCCGTGATGATGTGCCGCAGGAGACGGCTGCGCTCCTGCGCACCCTCGCGCAGATGCCGCTCCATATCGTTCATCGCATTCGCCAGACGCCCGATCTCATCCGTCGCGGGGAACGTAATCGCACGCCCCGAGAAATGACCCTTGGAGATATGCTCCGCACGTTCCATCAGATGATGAAGCGGACGCGTCAGGATCTCCGACAGGCGAAAGATCAGCACCGCCGCGAGGAGCAGGATGACCAGCGTAATCCCCAGCATTTTCAGTACATTGGAGACCAACAGTTCCCGCAGCGCATCCTCACTCACGCCGACGCGAACCACGCCGAGCGCGCCGCCCTCAATCGGCCAGCGGATGTCCTGGATCTGTCCGCGGCTCGTGTCTACGCGCAGTACCTCCGGCTCTGCGCCGCCCTCCCCATGCAGCTCGCGCAGATGCAGCGGCATCCCTTTGGTAAAGGTATGCGCCATCACACGTCCGTCCGTGTCCAGCAGAAAGATATACGATACAAAGTCATTGTTGCGTTTCTCTGTGTGGATCAGCTCCTCAAGCGCGAAGAGATTGCCCGTCTGCAGCGCGTCGCTGCTGAGCTCCGCCACCTCTGCCGCCACGCTCAGCCCGCGCCGCTCCAGTGACGCACGCATAATGTCAGATAGCGTGACGAGCATGAGCGCACCCGAGAGAATGGCAAAGAGCAACACAATCCCCATCACGATCACCGTCAGCTTGCCCGCAATGCGGAGTTTCGCAAAATACTGCATCAGATCCCCTCTTCCGGCGAGAACTGCGGATAGAGCTCCGGCTGTGGCGGCACGAAGCGGTCGATGAGCAGCTGCTCCATCGCCTCCTTTGCCTCCGGATCTCTGTCCAGATGCAGCAGGATCTCCTGCACTGCATCCGCCTCCCTCAGATCGCGCCGCGCTACCACAGGCCCCATCCCGCTCCCCGGCAGCACCTGTACGATCCGCACCTGCTCCAGCATCGCGGGCGCATACTCCCGGTAGTAGTCATACGTCAGGCTCGCAATCACGCCGCCATCCACCAGACCGTCCGCCACCGCACGCAGCGAGTCGTCGTGGCTGTAGGTAAAATAGGAGGAGCGAAAGAAGGTCTCGGGATCCTCGCCCATTTTCCGCAGATATGCACGCAGCTCAAGATAGCCCGAGTAGCTCATCGGATCCACATAGACGAAATGCCGTCCGCGCAGCTCCGCGAGCGAGGTGACGCTGCTCGCACGCGGGACAATCACATACGAGAAATAGTAGTTCGTTCCGCCCCGCTCCGGCATCGCCAAGAGACGCACATCCTCCTTTTTCCCATACACCATATACGCACCGCTCGAGAGGAACGCCACATCCGCATCCCCCTTCGCCAGCAGCTGATTGATCTCGGCGTAGCTGCGGCGGTGCAGGAGCAGCACCGGCCGCCCGAGCAGCCGCCCGAGACTGCGCACCATCTGACTTTGATAGCCCTCCGTACGCGCGTGGTTCAGCACCGAGATCATCGCCACCCGCAGCGGCGGCTCCCGCATCTCCATCTTGTACCCCGGGATCGGCTCCACCTGCTCGAAGTCGATCAGCGCCCGCTCCTGCATGCGCAGACAGACAAACACGCCGAGCAGCACGACAAGCATCAGCCCCAGCAGAATATAACTCCGTCGCTGCATTGCCACACCTCCTTTGCTGTGTGCGGTATGAGAAACACTCTCTTTGCTTTTCTCCTATTATAGCATATTCCGCAGCAAGAGAAAAAACCTGCCCCACAAAGGGACAGGCATTTTGCATGTACACATCACGTCATCACGCGGTTGAGCAGCGTCTGGAAATCATTCACATGCTCGTAGATCACGCAGTCACTATGCAGTTTTTCAAACAGCTTCTTTGCACACGCTATTTTTGCCTCCTCAATCGGACGAAGCTGGAGCGAGGAAAGCGTTCCCTTCGTCTCCGCGACGAAGTAGATGTGCCGCACCTTCCCCTCGCGAAACACAATTGCCCAATCCGGCGCATAACTGCCGACCGGCGTTGGGATCGTGAACCCGCGCGGCAGTTTCGCGTAAATCAGCACCTCGTCCCCGCCGTCAAGATCCTGGGCAAATTTCCTCTCCACATTGCCGTCCGTGAACACATAGTTCTGAATTGCCTTCTCTGCCTCATATGCCTCGGTGTAGGGGCGCTTCTCCGTCGCAAAGATGCTCGCATCGTAGCTGCCCTCGATCGTATTGTACTCGATGTGATCGACGATGCGTGTCGCTTTCTGCTCGAGGATGAGCCGCGTCACTGTTCGGATAAACTCCTCTGGATTGTAGCGGTAGCCTGCAAACACCTCGGCCTTAATCCCCCGCAAAATCTCCGCGACCGTGCGCCGCGTGAGTGTCGTTCCCGCTGCAATACGCCCGATCAGATCATACGTCACCGTACTTCCCTGTGCGCGTTTCAACGTGCTCGTCCGACTCTTGCCGTAGGCAAAGCTTGTGCCGTCCGCCACCATGCCCACATCCAGATCTGTCTGCTGACTGCCATAGGTGATCGTGTATTGGAGACGGCTGACACGCAGCTCGGCATTGATATGGTCGATAGCCGCCCGTACGAGTTGTCTCGTGTCAAAGGAGACCATATAGGCGTACTTGTGGTTAATCCTCTTCCAGATTTCCTGAAACTCTTTCTGATAAAATCGCTCGTTCAGCTTATTCTCCGGTGTCTTCGTCGCCCCCGCATCCGAAATCATCGTGCGCAGCACACTCTCGTCATAGATTGCCTGCACGAGGCGATGGACCCCCTCCGTCATGGGCATGAGAGCCTCAGGCAGAGGCTCGAGCGTCCCCGCTGCAAGTGCCGTGCGATAGTCCTCCGTCACATGGTCATCATCGTCGATATAGTCATGACGCAGGAGGTATTTATAGATGGCACGCGCCTGCGTTTTATCAAGCTGAACCACAGAACCATCCGCTGTCTGCACCGTCTTTCCGGCAAAGTAGGCCTCCGTCGCCGCCTTCGGACGATCGTACAGCTCCGCCTCCATCTGCTTTTGCAGATCGCCGACGAACCCCGCATAGCTCTCGCTCGCGATCACCGTCAGCACATTCACCTCATGCACCGCATCCCCAAGCAGTGCCCGATCCATCCGCTGTCCCGTCTGATCGACCGCGAGACGCAGACCTCTGCCCACCTCCTGCCGCTTCGCCGTCTGACTCGCTGCGTGCTTGAGCGTACAGATCTGGAACACATTCGGATTGTCCCAGCCCTCGCGCAGCGCCGAGTGGGAGAAAATCACGCGCGTCGGCTCATCGAACGAGAGCAGCCGCTCCTTATCCTTCAGGATCAGATCATACGCCGAAATATCGTCCGACAGATCCGAGCCGCGTCTGAGACTGCTGTCCACCGCGCGTCCCGTTTTCTTGTCAATGCTGAAATAGCCCGCGTGTACCTTCTCTACAGGCACATCATCCAGATATTTCATATATGCAGGATCAAAAATGTCGCGGTTTTCGTTCATCACCGCGCGGTACTCCTCCTCGAAGATCCGCCCGTACTCCCCGAGCACGGCATTTCCGTCTGCATCATACTGACGGTACTTCGCCACCTCGTCGATGAAAAACAGCGAGAGCGTCTTGATCCCACGTCGGTAGAGCCGCTGCTCCTTCTCAAAATGCGAGACAATCGTCTCACGGATCTGCACCCGCCGGAGATCCGCCTCCGATACATCCCCCTGCACATCCCCCGTATGGAGCACAGTTCCGTTCAGGAAAAGCACCGTGCCCGCAGCGGCATCAATCGCCTCCACCACATAGCCCTCGTACTGCGCCATCCCGCCCGAGAGATGGCAGAGGTTGTCCCCTGTAGAGACAATATGCAGCTCACGCTTCACCCCGCCCTTATATGCCACCTCGAACTCGATCCGCGCACGCGGCGGAACTTTGGGCGAGAGCACGATCTCCGCGAGATAGAGATAGCGCCCCGTCCCCGGCAGATTCTTCACCTCGAACCCCTTCACCTCGATCTTCTTCACCAGACGCGCATTGTAGGCATCCACCGCATCCAGCACATAGACGAGATTGTGCCGCTCCGCGTGCGTCGCCGAATAATTCAGCGTAAAGAGAGGGGCGAACTGCGCGAGCGCCTTCTGCGTCACCGAGTCCTTTTTCCCCATCTTCTGCGGCTCATCGAGAATGAGGATCGGACGGTTCGCCGCGATCACATCGATCGGACGGCGCGAGCCGAACGCATCGCGCTTCGAGTAGATGATGCGCGCCTCCTTGTTCCCGCCGCGCCCCTCGATCGACTTCTCCTCGTTCAGCGAGGCAGCAAACGCCTGCGTGTTGATGATCATCACCGAGAGACCCGCATCGGCAGAGAACGCATCCAGCTGATTCAAATTCGCACTGTTATAGACGAAGAACCGCGCCTTCTTCCCATAGTGCTCCATGAAATGCTCCGCCGTCATCTCGAAGGACTTCTTTACGCCCTCGCGGATCGCAATGCTCGGCACCACCACGATGAACTTGCTCCAACCGTAGCGGCGGTTCAGCTCGAACATCGTCTTGATATAGACATACGTCTTGCCCGTACCCGTCTCCATCTCCACATCCAGCGCGCACGCGCCGAGTGGTGCAGAGATCGTATCAGACAGATGGAGATTGCGTGCGCTCTGCACACTGCGGATATTCGCGAGCAGCTGCTCCTCGGTCAGATGCAGCTCCTCATTGCGAAAACCATCGTCCGCCTCCGCCGTGAGAAGGGGTGCATTCGTATAGCTCTCCTGCGCGGACAGCAGATTCCCCTGTGCCGCGCCCGTCCCCACATCACGCAGATACGTTGTGCGTGCAGCATACGGCTGCCCGTCGAACACGCCGACAACCGCCTCCACCGCATCCGTCTGATACGGCTGCACCGTAAAGTGAAATTTCATCATTCCTCTCCTCTGAGTTCCGGCAGGATAAACCGATCAAAATCACTCTCATAAACGCGATCCTGAATAATGCGATATTTTTCGAACTCCGTCTCAGCATGAAGTTTTGCCTTCTCAGCGCTAATTTTCCCCGCACCCATGAGGATCTTGTTGCCGTTAAACTCCAGAAAGCCATCCAACCGCTTCGCCCAGTCCTCCATGCTCATTGGGATCTTTCGTTCCGCCTGCATCTCTGCATAGTCGAGATAGAGCGAGACAATCCGCTCCAAATAACGCATCTCCTCATCGCTCAGATAGTTCTTTGCGATCGCAACATCCGCTTTGACAATCTTCCCATTCGGAGCGCTCCCCCATGAGGTCAGCCCCATATGTTCCTTGCCGGCATCTGCGCGCTCGTAGATCAGCTCGGCTGCTGTATGCCGATGTACAGCGAAGTGCATCTTATTCTGCACCGTCTGAAAGAACAGCCGCGTCGTTGCAGCATCCTTATCATAGTCAAATGCTGTCGCGTAGAGATCCGTCACCTTCTGATAGAATTTACGCTCCGAGAGGCGTATCTCACGGATGTACTGCAGCTGCCGCTCAAAATACGCATCCGTGAACATATGCCCCTTCTTCAGGCGCTCCTTGTCCATGGTCCAGCCTTGGATCGTATAGTCCTTGACAATCTGCCCCGCCCACTTGCGGAACTGGGCAGCTCGGGGGCTCCCCACCTTGAACCCGACCGCAATGATCACCTGGAGATTATAGTGCGTCACCGTACGGCGTACCTCGCGCGCCCCCTCTGTTTGAACTATCCGGATTTTCCGGATAGTTGCCGATTCGGTTAATTCGCCGTCTGAATAAATTCTCTTAATATGCTCGTTGACAGTACGCACATCAACAGCATACAGCTCTGCCATCATGCGCTGTGACAGCCAGATATTCTCATCCTCATAGCGCATCTCGAACTGCTCGTCACTCTCCCCCGCAGCGGCAACGAACGTAAGGTATGTCGCGGCAGAACTCTGTGCCGGTGACGCGAATTTCTTCTGATCCTTTGCCATCTCACAGCACCCTCCGCACCGTCGCGGGACTGTACGCCGCAAAGAGCTGATCGAAGTTCGTCAGCGCACTGTCGTCCGCCATCGAGGCATCACGGAACACCGCGTAGTAGGGCTTTCGCTTTGCGATTGCCGTCACCGTCTCGTCCGTCACAGCGCGATCGAAGCACGCGAGGAGGAAGCCGTCCGCGACGTTAAAGACACGCCGCCCTGCAATCTCCTCCTCCACAATCGGTGCAGAGAGGAGGATCCCGAGATCGAGCATAGTCTGAAAGAGGAGGTCTTCGGGTGTACGGTCGCTCTTTACATTATCCACCTGCGCGAAGAGATCGTCCTGTGTCACAGCGTCGGGGCTGTAGTAGACTTCGTTCATATTGCTCGAATCCAGACGCAGGCAGCGGAATCCGATGTCGAGGCCTGCTGCCTTCTCCCCCGCCTCAGCGGCAATCTTCGCGCCCGCACGGCGGATGCGCTCCTTGCCGATCTCGCAGATTGTCCGAAAAGGCGCTGAAATGTCCAAAAATTGATCTGTGCGCTCCGGAATTTGAACCATAATAAATTTTCTGTTGCCACCGTCATCTGCGTTTAACAACATCGTAGCATGAGCAGTAGTTGCAGAACCAGAGAAGAAGTCTAATACTATCGCATCTTTATCTTTCCCAACCCCAGCATATAAGGAATCGTAAACCGTCCATATGCTTTTCGGAAAAGAAAAACCGCTACCGGGGATTAAATCAGCTATCGCCTTGGTTCCGTATTCATTCGCATCATATTTTTTCTCGCTCCATACCGTCTTTTGTAGGCCAAATGTTTTTCCTATTTCAATTTCATAACCACTATCGGTCTCCCTAGCGCGGAGCATTTCACTTACTAATTCTACACTTTGTCTTGCATAACGCCATTTTCTTTCAATACCGCTTCTATCTATGGGATACACATAGGCACATCCATCGACATATTCGGTCTGCTTTGGATGGTATGCATCAGGAGAAACCTCGCCAAAGCCCTCAATAACACCATTTTTTACAATAATTGGATAGAAACAGTTTTTAGCATCGCGCCGCTCTGACTCTCCACCCCAATTGCGGAATTGAGTCCACGAAACATCTTCTTCCGAAATCTGTTTATCATTGATGATTTTTTCAGAATTCGGATAAACGAATAATGCGTACTCATTCGTCCGAGAAAAATTTTTTCCCTGTTGTCCACGAGGGTTATGCATAACTGTAACACACGTTACATCATAAGTACTCTCACCAAAAATTTCTTTTAGCATCATCGATAAGGCATGTACCTCGTTCTCATCGATCGCACAAACAAGAATCCCATCTTCGCGCAGCAAATTGCGCGCGACTCTTAAACAAGGATAAATCATATTCAACCAATCTGTATGGAACCGTCCATTTGTTTCCGGATTTTGGCTCATACGATTTCCTTCATCATTAATTTGATGCGATAATTCTATGTACTCACCGGTCGTCTGTGCATAGTCATTTTTATACATAAGGTTATTTCCAGTGTTATAAGGTGGGTCAATATAGATCATCTTTACCTTGTGAAGGTACGTCTCTTCCATAAGTTTTAGTACTTTTAAATTTTCCCCCTCGATGTAGAGGTTCTCGCTGTCGAATCCGCCCTCTGTGCCGTCGCGGCCGACGCTCTCCTCCACGACGGGGCGCAGCGTCGCCGCGATCGGCGCATTTGCCGCAAGGATCGCCGCACTCTTGTCCGGCCACGTGAAGGCATAGCGTTCCGTGCGCCCCTCGACGATCTCGCGCGAGAGCTCCTGCCGCAATACATCGAAGTCAATCGCCCGCACAACCTGCCCGTCGCGCATAACCTCCGTCACGGCGTTCGGGAACAGCGCTCCGATTGTCTCCACATTCCGAGCTACGCCATCGACACTGTGCATCTTCATCCGCTCCATCGTACGCTCTCCTATTCCGCTCACATCAAAAAACCATTTTCTTTACTATAGCCTAGTTCAGAGAAAGCAAAAACACTCCTATATTTGCAGAGATGAGGTCTTTGTTATAAATGACCCACTATGAATCAATTCGACCACGCAGCTGGGGAGGTAAAAATCGATCAATCTCTTCATTTGAATAGGTATATTCTTCACGCTCTTTTAGACCTTTCATCGCCATCTTCACTGCACCGTCCGTTGTTTGTGCCGCGTGAGCATATAGATTATCCAGCGTTTCCATAACATGAGAAAAATCTTCCTCTATTTCTTCACATGATTTTCTATGGATATGTATGTCCGCAATAATACGGAGCAATCTGTTTCGAATGACCAAAAATTCATTTGCAGAAACTTTATTCCCATATCCAATAGATTTTAGATCAAAACTCTTATAATATGCTGTAATAGCCAGCGTCACAAAGGACAAAAACATAGTTATGATTTTCGCACATAACTCCCCCCAAAAAATGGTGCTTACAATCCCACACGATGTCAGAGATGCGAAAACAATATTAACTATCTCAAGAAGATTATATCGTTTGAAATATATATCCGCCTGTTTTTCCTGAATCTTATGCGTCCATACAACACTCGCATATTGCTGCCTGACTACATCAAGCAATACTTGATATTGCTCCAAGCTCATCATCTCCATTATATGATTAAAGATATCTCAATCGGCAATCTTGTGCAGAACCTTTCCAAAACATTCCATACTATTGGAAGCATCTATGATAGCAGCACTCCCCGGTGCCGAAAGACAAGGAATCTGTCTCTGTATCGTATTGTAGTGATTCAGCAATCTTTGCTCATAAGATCCTTGAGGACATTGACTCGTCTCACCTTCACGCACCCAATGCCAATCGCCAATTGCATCATACACGAAAGAGTCTATAACAATTCCCGAAAGATGATAGCTCTTGAAAAATGTATCCCGGATATGCCGAATATGTTTACAGGTATCAACCAGAAGCCCTCTTGTATTAGCATCACCGTTTTTTACACTCATCGCCTGTTGTTCTGTGATTGGATCCGCCGATCGCCAGTATCCGCCCATGTTACTGTCCGGATATGCATATGTGCCGGTAAAATCCCCAAAGCAATCCTGCTCCTTAAAGGCAGGTAATAACTCAAACTTCATGCCATCCGAAAATTTAATTTTTACAACTTGTCCATCTGCTCGAATATCACTCAGTGAATAATGTTTTTCAATAGATTGTTTCACAGCCTGTAATAGACGTGATTGTCCATTCCATTTTGTTTTATCAAATCGGGGATATTCCTCTGGAGGCAACTCAAGCAAAATGTCCAGATCACTGGATTGTATTGCTGTCCCTCGTCCATACGATCCCACATATCGGCTGTGTGCAGTCTCGCTGTTACTTTCCCAAAACATGCTGTTAAACGCCTTTGTTACGGCTTTATATCGGCAACTAATGGTTGAACGCCACTCTTGATCAATTTTATGTTTAGTTACATGTATAGGCATATAGTCATCTCCCAAGGATTTTCAAAAGATTACATTAGTATCTGCAGCGCCCGCAGCTGCTGCACGAGCTCGAACTTTTTCTTTGGCTGTTTCTCCCGCCGGATCTTCGCCTCGAGCGCGGCAATCTGCTTTTCGATCCGCTCCCTGCGCCCCTGCTCCGCGACGCTCTCTCTGAGGGTCGATGTCGGCGCATCTCCGAGCGCACTGCCCGCGATCCTGCGGACGAGGTTCTCATAGACGGCATCCATCGACAGTCCCTCAAGCCGCAGGACGACCTCTCCCACAGGCATCCAGTCCGTATGGTAGTACCGCTCCACCCGCACGCCTGCGCTCTTTGCGTCGGGCGTTTCTTTGTATGCAACAGCAAGACGCATCCGATCCTCCCACACGAGGACAAAGAGGATATGATACGGGATCGCTCGGTCAATGAGTCGCAACACAGCCTCATCAACCTGTCCATCGTTCAGACGCAGCTCGAATACCTCGAGCTCCTGCACCTCCTTCCCTGCAGCGAGGCTTAGAACCTCCGGCGCGATCTTGTTGCGCCAGTGAATGGATGCGATCTGTGCGCTGAACGCCTTTTTGAGGGCAGGACTGAGCTCGCATTTGCCATAGATTTTCTGTTTTGGGATTCTCCGATTCAGTTCCGTAGAGGCCGGCAGTCCGAGCATGTTCGCCTCCTATCTACCGCACGACGAGGAAGCAGATGAGCTCAAAGTCGTCGAGCCCTGCAACGTCATTTCGCAGGGCGCTTGTCCCGCCCGCAGAGAAGAGGCTGTCGATGTCGCTCTCCTCCTTCACGTCGATGATGGAGCGAATCGCATCGCTCAGCAGTGCAGAGACGGCGCGCATATCGCGCCCGTCGTCGGTCGCGCGGTTGAACGGCTCGTATGCCGCCCGGATCGGCTCCATCCTCCCGCGGCAGAGGAGGCGGATGTCGTCGAGCATCTTCTTCGGATTCTGATAGTCACAGAGGATTGTCCCATCCTGCCCGATGTAGACCATATAGAATGGGTGAATGCGGTTGCGCGTATCAACGCCCAGGCTGCTGCGGATGTTCTTCAGGACGAAGATGACGCCCGCACCGAGCTCATCCGTGGCAGGAACGACAGCGTGCAGTCCGCGCGGCTTCTTGTCCATATCGCCGTGATCCTTCAGATACGCGAGCAGGTCGAGGCGGAATTCGTTGAGTCCGAGGTCCATGATGGAGATGCCGTCGCTCATATCCTCGATGTCGACGACCTCCTCCTGCAGGCGCTGCAGCTGCATCTTCCGATACTCAAGATCGCCCTTCTCCTCAGCGTTGATGAGATCATCATCGCCCGTAGCGGTCATGATGCTGAGCCGCATGCGTGTCTCGACGCGCGCCTTGAGGTTGATGTAGTCGTCGAGGGTCAGATCCGGCCAGAAGTTCACGAGCTGTATGCACGCATTCCGACTGCCGATGCGGTCGATGCGCCCAAACCGCTGGATGATGCGCACGGGGTTCCAGTGGATGTCGTAGTTGACCATGTAGTCGCAGTCCTGCAGGTTCTGCCCCTCAGAGATACAGTCGGTCGCGATCAGCACGGTGATGTCCGCCGCGCTGCCCGGCATGAGCACGTCCCGTCCCTTCGAGAGGGGAGAGAAACAGGTCAGCACATTGTTGAGCGTCGCGCGAAAGCCCGCGATCGTTGTACGCCCGTCGACGGAGCCGGTGATGAGTGCTGTATCGCAGCCGTATGTTTCTTTGAGGTATATGCTGACGTGCTCGTAGAGGTACTCCGCCGTATCAGAAAATGCCGAAAAGACGAGAACACGGCGGTTTCCTTCGTTGATGGGGTGCTCGATCTTGTCCGCAATGAGGCGCAGGAGTTCCTGCAGCTTCGTATCGTGTGCAGGGGTGATGTCCGCCACCATTTTCGTGAGGACAGCCAGTATTTCGCTGTCCTTTGTCAGCTCCCTCCGCCATGTTTTCCAATCCATGTCTGCAAGATCGACGGGCACCTTCCTGCCGACGGTAAAGAGTTCGGTGTTCTCATCGTCCATGTCGAGGTCGGGCGTCTCCATCTCGTACAGGGGGAGCTCCGCGCGGCCGGACTGCTCGAAGCGGTTGATCTCAGTGATCGCAGCATCGATGCCCGCCTTGATTTTGCCAATGGTCAGACGGAACGAATGGACGGAGCTCTCGACGCGCTTGAGGAGGTTGATGCTCATGAGGCGCTGCATACCGCGCTCGCGTCCCGTCTGGGTCAGGTTCTCCGCCATGTTGTGCGTGAGCGCCGTGTATTTGTCCCGCTTGCTCGGATGGATGTAGTTCGACGGGGTATAGATGCAGAGTGTGAGCTGCATGAGTTGCTCGTAGATCTCGCGGTAGTTGATCGCGCCCGCACGATCCGTGAGCTGCGGACGACGGGAGATGGGTTTCAGGCGTTTGGGGAATTTGCCAATGGCATTCGTGTCATAATATTTCTCGATGTGTCTGCGTGAGCGTGCAATGGTAACGCTGTCGAGCAGCTCAAAGAAATCAAAATCGAGTTTGCGCAGCAGCGCATCCGTTGTGCGTTCCTCCGGCGCCTCTTTGCTCCATGTATTGAATGCGCTCTGCGCCTGCCGGAAGATGTCCTCGAGTCCCTTGGATGTGCCGAGGCGGTCGTCGAGATTTGCCGCGTGCCCCTCGTAGGCGAGGGCGAGTTGGTTCTTCAGGTCGGTAAAACGATTGTTGACCGGCGTCGCGGAGAGCATAAGCACCTTCGTCCGAACACCCGCGCGGATGACGCGCTCCATCAGACGCTGATAGCGGTTCTCCTGTGTGCGGCTGTGCGTTCCGATCCCGTTGCGGAAGTTGTGCGACTCGTCGATCACAATGAGGTCGTAGTTGCCCCAGTTCAGGCGATCCAGATCGAGTCCGTTCGACTGGCCGTGGCTGCGCGAGAGGTCGGTATGAAAGAGCACATCGTAGTTCAGACGATCCGCTGCAAGGGGATTGTTGACGTAGTTGTCCTTGTAGGTGTTCCAGTTCTCCGCGAGCTTCTTCGGACAGAGGACAAGGACGTTCTTGTTGCGGTTCTCATAGTATTTCATGACCGCAAGTGCGGTAAAGGTCTTGCCAAGGCCGACGCTGTCTGCGAGAATACAACCGTTGTATGTATCGAGTTTGTTGATGATCGCGAGTACGGCATCGCGCTGGAAATCGTAGAGCATACTCCATATCTTACTCTCTTTGAACCCCGTGGCCTCGTTCGGAAGCTCGTCCTCGGATATGTCATCCAGGAATTCGCTGAACACATGGTAGAGCGTTGTGAAGTAGATCATCTCGGGGGCGTGCTCGGCGTAGATGGTGCTGATGTTCTCGATAACGGCATCCGTTACGTCCTGGAGCTTCACGGGATCGTTCCAGAGTTCGTCAAAGGTGCGCATATACATCTGTGTCGCCTGCGGCTCGTCCATGCACTGCACGATGTTATAGGCGTTATTCCCGCGCTCGCAGCCGAGATCCACGGTCGTGAAGCCACTCATCGGAACATAGACGCTCTGCTTCTCGGCAGAGGAGGTCGTCATAAAACCCATCATCTGCTCGCCGCCAGTATTGGATTTGAAGCGCGCCTTTGCACGGATCCAGTCTGCGCACTCCTTCGCAATCGCGCGCTGCGTCATCTCGTTGCGCAGGCGCACCTCGAACTCCGTGCCGTAAAGACTCGTCTCACGCGAGATGCGCGGGATGTAGAACTCGCGCTTCTCCTTTGCTGCCTTTTCCCGAATAAATGTGGGCGAGGTGAAGAGGAAACGGAACTCCTCCACGGACTCCAACTGCTCCCGCAGCTCCTGATACGCGTACATAGAGAAGCACGCCGCCGCAACAGACACTCTGCTGCCGCGTACGATCTCTGCCCGCAGATCATCGCGAACGGTATTTGCAACATTGTCCAGAATCTTCACGTTTCCCCACCAAATCTTTCACACCGTTATAGCATGGTCACAACGAATTTTCCGTCCCTATTATAACATAATCTTAAAAATAAAAAAGAACCACGCAGGCGCATACCCGCTTCCATATCTTACTAAGTTCCACAAATCTGTGTCTCTTCATGGACTTAGTTGAGATAGTCCCCAAAAGGATTTTTATTGCGCTCGTAGAATTATTCATTAGGTTTGAGATCAGCGGAGGAGAAACATGATGTGCAAGAATCTTTTATTTTCATTGCTCTTTGCCGCTGCGGCACTCGTATATGGAGGAATGGCACACGCGTCCGAGGAGTTCCCCTTGATCGAGGCTGCGGATGCTGCAGCCTTTGTAAACAGGGTAAATGACGTCCTGCGCGAAGAAGCGTCCCCTGCATCATTGAGCCGCCCGCGTACAATAAGAGCAAATCCGATGCAATGACGCCGCTCTATACGTCCCATACGCCAAGCGGTGTCGCGGTCGATCTCTATATGACGCCCGACAAGGCCTTTGTGCACCGGGTATCGACGTTTATCAACGTGATTGATGAGCAGCGGCTGAACGATTCGCTCGCGGTAATCGCAGCCACTTGTATCGCAGGCGGCATGACGAACGATGAAATGTACGAGATGTTCATGTGGAAGCCCGCTGAGGAGGTATACTCTCCCGCAGAGATGTCGTCTCCGCGTCAACATGAAGGTACGTTCAAGGTCAGCCGGGTTTACTGCAAAAAGCGGCAGCAGCTGATGGAGTCCTGCTATTTCGGCTTTGGCGCGTCTGCGTCCATGAGTATCTACGCGATCCATCGCTGAGAGACCTCTTCCTCACAGCGCCGCAGCCTGCCTCAATCCCTCTCGAGGATTTCTTGATGCACGGCACGGAAACGGCACTGCTATTTTAACCCCATATGAAAAAGCATTCCGCGTACATGGCCCAAACGGCAGCAGTGCACGGAATGCTTATTTTATTTCAGCCGGTTTCCCTCGCCTCCAAAATCAGCGGCGCGACGGCGCCTTTTTTCACGTCGATGATCCCCTTGTCGGTCAGTTTGAAATACGGGCTGACAGGCAGCGGAATGGTGCTCAGGGACATGATGACATTGTCGTGGCGATAACCGCAGT
>ERZ773059.611-NODE-611-length-19024-cov-54.165428_pt1 | contig 19024 bp, 10 predicted proteins | sample MGYA00580514_ERZ773059 | MGnify/ENA primary metagenome ERZ773059 (study PRJEB29015, sample SAMEA2737981) | human oral metagenome | biome: human oral; feature: human-associated habitat; material: dental | place: China | collected 2056 ...
CTAGATTAGACCAGCGCTGGGCAATATGCTCATCAAGGTAAGGCTCAGCTATCTCGTAGGATACACGGGACAAATCTTCTTGAGAATGTTGAGTTAATAGCTGAACAATCTTTTCTGCGTACTCTGTCGTCATGGCATCTAGATCATCTGGACGAGCCTTAGGAATCAAGTAGCCATTTTCCCCATCACGGATAAAGGTTGGATTTCCATAACGAACATCAAAGCCAATGATGGGCAGGCCAGAGCCAACTGCTTCCAACAGAGTCAGACCAAAACCTTCACTTGTCGATGCTGCTAGATAAGCGGAATAATTCTTGTAAATATCCGTCATATGATGATGCCCCATCAGTCGAATATACTCTTCTGCTTGCAGATCCGAAATCAGCTTCCGCAGCATAGCTTCCTCACCACCTTTACCATAAATATCAAAGGTGATTTCCGGTAGTTGCTCATGCGCCTTCACCACAGAGTGAATCAGCCAATCGATATGCTTTTCACTGGCCAAACGAGAAGCTGTCATCAAACCAAAAGGCTTCCGCTGACCTTCTGGTCGGCGCAGCTGATCCAAGCTACCCACAGGAATAGTTAAAATATTCTTCGGCTTGATGTCGGTATATTGAGCAAACTGCTCTTTCAGAAGCTCTGTTTGAGCATCCGTCGAGTTGATAATGTAGTCCACTTCTTCTGCGTATTCAAATTGATACTCGTAGTAATTATTCCATAAGATATACTCTTTTTCTGCGGGATTTTCACTGAAGTGGTCTGCGTGAACGATGACAGCTAGTTTAGCAGCCCCCTTATTGGCGAAGATTGGCTGGCCAATATCTGTCTCTCGGTCTAGAATCAGTAAATCCTTATCTGTCAACTTCAAACTTCTCATGAAATGAGCAACAAACTCCTGCTTGGAGTAGAAGACCTGATCTGGAAAACGATAAACTTGCGTTTCTTGCTTACCGTCTACCTCATCGATAATCTCTTCGTAAGCCACACTACCGTCTTCATTGAGCCAAGTCCGTTGATAGAGACGAGCCCGACCATCTACAGGACTATAATACTCAATAAAGTTTTTAGTATAAGTATAATATTCTTTCTGAATGAGACAGCCACGCGAAACAATCTCTGCCCGCTCAATCAGTTCATTATCCATATCGCAAGAATAGCACGTTACGAAATCATTATCTCCAAACAAGATCCGAAATGTCTTATTCTCAGGATTACGGACGATTTCTAGAGGTTCTCTATCAAAACTAGCTAAGACTTGTGCTAGAGTGTAGGTCGTTGGAGCAATCTTAACATCTGTAAAATACTGATAGAGCCAAATGACCTCAGAGTCTTCAAAGCCGATATTCTTCGTCAAATGTTCAATATTATCGGCTGAAATAAAATCCATAAAGATGAATTTTGCCTCTAAGCCCACACTGCGAAGCAATTTTGCACGATAAATTTGTGCGTACTCAACCCCGCTGCTTGCCCAACCAATTCCTAGGTTGATGTTATAAATTGTCATAAACCATGTTCCTCTTACAAAAGATTATCTTTTTTTATTCTTGAAAGGCGTTTGATGATTTTTCCTTTCTTTTTTTTCCCTTTTTCTTTATCTTCGTCTTTAGACTTTTTGACAGGAGAAGTGAAGTAAGTAACGGGAACAGAGCTATCTGTACCTGTCTTAGCAAATGTTTGCTCAATATTTACAACTTCTTTTTGTGGAGCAGAGATTTCTACTGGAACTTCTTCCTCACCAAAAATATCTGATTCGTTTACTTCTTCTTCGTGCGCTTCAAGAGAAGCTTCATCAAATAAACTTTCAGCTTCAACTTGCTCATTTGAAGCCTCGTCTTCTTCCAAAGGTGTATCAAACAAACGCGTAGCTTCATCTTCCTCTAAAGGAGTATCAAATATGCTTGCAAATTCGTCGTCTTCCGAAGCTTCCTCGATTAGACTTGCGATGTCAATTTGACCCTCTAAAGTTTCTTCGTCTAGAATCTGACCAATTTGACTAAGAAGCTCTTTGATCTTTTCCTTTTGCGCCTTATAAAGTTGTTCCGTTTCAAGACGTTTTTTCGTCAATTCATCGATTTCTTCAAGGATAGACGATCTTACTTGTAAGAAGTCTTTCTGAGCTTTTTCTAGAACCTCTTGAGCCTCTTTTTCTGCCTTTTCATGTGCTTCAATAATCAGCGATTTAGCATAAACGACAGCTTCACCGATTTCTCTTTCTTGGTTCTTTAAAGCATCAATTTTTTTACGTAAAGATTCAATTTTCTCATTCTTTTTACGAATTTCACTATCAAATCCTTCTTCTAGCGATTCAATGTATTCTTCAACTTCCTTGGCACGATAGTTACCAAATAGGGTCTTTTTAAGTCTCATTCTGCTCCCTCTATTCTTCATTTATTCTAATTATATACTATCTTATCAATTGTAGCATAAAATGACGCTTATTACCATTGTTTTATAAGTCTCCGAGCAAAAAAATCAGGATACTACCGGAGCAAATAAAAGTCTATTTACCCGCTAGTTCTATGGTTCTCTTAGTTTTGTAGCCTTATTCTTTTATAAGCAAAAACACCTGAATAGATGACATATAATCCATTCAGGTATTTTCATAAAAGGTAACTAGATGTAAAATCATCTAGTTTAGAAATTGAGATCTACCCAGCTAAGAGGTGTATAGCCAAGAAGCTCAACGCCATCATATTCTACTGTTTTAACGATCTCTTGAATATTCGTTTTTAGCTCTTCTATTGATCGGCTGTCTGACTCATCTAATACTAGATCATCTTCTACAATAAATAGTGGCTTTTGATAGCGGTCATAAAGATTATTCATAGCTAGGCGAAGACCTACAGGATCAATTGGATTCTTATTGGTATTATTATAGCCATATTTATTGATAAAGACTTCTTGAGAATTACTAGATGCATGGTAACTAAAGCTAACAAAATCAACCTTTCCGACTCGTAAGTCAAAGAAGTCATCATTTTCAATATCTAAAGCAATCTGCTCACGTTCTAAACGGCGCAAGAAATGGTTTGGATAAGAACCACGAACTTGTACATCTGTAAAAACGTAGTTTTCACGGTTCTTAACTTCTGCTTCCATCGCATCAATCGCACTATCTAGATTTTGACTATAGTTACGACTGACTACCAACATGCCACCAAATTGAAATTCTGGATTGATTGATTTTCCAAGCTTAACAGCACGTGCCGAAGCGACCAATTGATAGTGAGCCGCCTGCCAGATTCGTTGGTTCCGATTTTCTCCATCTTCAAAAGACAGACCGCCACCAAGATATGGTAAATGATGTAAAATATTAAATTCATTAAAGGTAATCCAATATCTTACCTTGTCTTTAAAATGTCTGAAAACAGCTTCTGTATAATGCTCATAAAGTTCAATCATCTTGCGGCTCTTCCACGCACTGTATTTTTCATACAGATGAAGAGGAAGATCGAAATGACTTAAAGTTACAATCGGTTCAATGTCCTTTTGCAACACTTGATCAATGATAGCTTCATAATATTTCAAACCTTCTTCACTTGGCTGCCCTTCTTCTCCAGTTGGGAAAATGCGCGCCCAAGAAATAGAAATTCTATAAACATTGAAGCCCATTGATTGAATCATATTCAAATCACTAACATAATCCGGTTGACTCGCTAAAGTAAATTGCCCCAGAAGATCATAGGCGCCTATTGGTACCTTTTTGTAGTTGATTTCCCCTGTCAGTACTCCTATACGTGGTTCACTAATTGGTAATACATCCGTCGTTCCCAAACCTTTATTGCTGTTGGGCATCGTATTTCTAATCATAATGACTCCTTTTGATTTTGTGAATATATATGGATACTATTGTATCCTCTAGTATCTTTAAAATTATCGCTGGTCTTTCTTATTCTGAGCGATAGAAGCCAATCCAGATAATGTACTAGCGACATTTTTTAAGTCAGGAGAAATTGGCTGTAAACCTGGTCTTACCATCTGATATGCATCTTGATCTGTCACGCTCAAGTTTGGAGTTGTAGACACTTGAACAGACAGGATTTCTTGAGATAGTGCAACCGCCTCTGAAAGTTCCTGAGATGCAAGGCTCATACTTTCAAGCGATTCTTGTTGATAGGCAAGAAGCATTGACTCTGTTCGAGACAAGCTAAGTGACAGAGATTCTGAGACTTGTAAACTATGTGATACTGACTTAGACTCTGAAACACTCTGTCTGTAAGAAAGTAACTCTGAGACTGAAATACTATAAAACTCAGATAAGGAAACTCTCACAATACTTTGACTGAGGTGCTCTGATTCACTCAGGGAAATCGACTCACTCAAACTAAAGGAAGTTGAGATGCTAACACTATGGCTAAGAGATTCGGAAAGACTGATAGAAGCTGAGGTGCTCTGACTAGCCGACTCTGAAACTGAAATTAACTTGCTCTCATATGCAGATTGGGCAACAGAAGCACTAACTGAGAGTGAAGAACTGATCCAATTGTACTCTGAAATTGATTGACTCAAACTTAAAGAAGTTGAAAGGCTTGCACTCTCACTTAATGATTCAGAGATACTGAGACTCTGGCTAAGGCTTTCGGATTCACTCAAACTCAGGGAGCTTGAAACACTCAGGCTTTGACTCAAGGATTCTGAAACACTGAGGCTCTGACTAAGGCTTTCAGACTCACTTAAGGAAACTGATTCACTTAAACTAAAGGCAGTTGAAAGGCTTGCACTCTGACTGAGAGATTCTGAAACACTCAGAGAGAGTGAAGCACTCTGACTAATAGAGTCGGAAAGCGATGTTAACTTGCTTTCCAATTCAGATTGGGCAACAGAAGCACTAATTGAGAGTGACGAACTGAGCCAAGTATACTCGGAAAGTGATTCGCTCAAACTAAATGAAGTCGAAATGCTTGCACTCTGACTCAAGGATTCTGACACACTAAGGCTCTGGCTCTCTTGTTCAGATTGACTGACTGAAATTGACTCACTGAGGCTCAAAGAGAGTGAAGTACTGACACTCTGGCTCAAGGATTCTGAAAGGCTGAGACTCTGACTAAGGCTTTCAGATTCACTCAAGAAAGTTGACTCACTCAAACTGAAGGAGCTTGACGCACTGAGACTTTCGGATTCACTCAAGGAAACTGACTCACTCAAGCTGAAAGAAGTGAAGACGCTCACACTCTGACTGAGAGATTCTGAGACACTAATAGACTCGGAAATTGATGTCAATTGGCTTTCCAATTCGGATTGAGCAAGAGAGGCACTAACCGACAATGAAGAACTTAACCAAGTATACTCGGCAATGGACTCACTCAGGGAGATTGAATCGCTCAAAGAGATTGACTCACTGAGACTGAGAGAAGTTACTGTCCATTCACTCAAAGATTCTGAAAGAGAAAGGGACTGGCTATAGCTAAGTGATTCTGATAGCTGCTGACTCTCCTTGACTGATTCAGATTCAAAAAGAAGTTGAGAAAATGCTTCACTCAAGGATAGAGACTGACTGATGCTCAAAGATTCAGATGCCGAAAGGCTAAGTGAAGTAAATTCAGACTGAGCCAACCATTCAGAAGTAGAGAGGCTCAGGCTAGTACTAAGAGAAATCAAGAAAGTATCTGGCTTATTCTCGTTTACTGAAGGTGAATCAGCTTCCTCCTCATAAACTGAATCTGAAAGACTCATAGAAGCCTCTTCTAAGGCACTGAGAGACTCAGATTCTGAAAGGCTCAGACTAGCACTAATGGATTCTGACAGAGAAGCTGACTGACTATCCGCTACTGAAGTTGAAACAAATTCGCTAAGAAGGATAGAAGCCGACTCGGAAAGACTCTCGCTTGCACTGATAGAAGCGGATAACCATTCACTCTCATAGAGTGAATCTGATTCTGATATACTGAAAGATTCAGATTCGAAAATACTCCAGTACTCAGACTCAGAAAGGCTCTCACTTGCACTGATAGAAGCGGATAACCATTCACTCTCATAGAGTGAATCTGACTCTGATATGCTGAGAGATTCAGATTCAAAGATACTCCAGTACTCAGACTCAGAAAGACTCTCACTGGCACTGATAGAAGCGGATAGCCATTCGCTCTCATAAAGTGAATCCGACTCTGATATGCTGAGGGACTCAGATTCGAAAATACTCCAGTATTCAGACTCGGAAAGACTCTCACTCGTGCTAATAGAAGCGGATAGCCATTCACTCTCATAAAGTGAATCTGACTCTGAAATGCTGAGGGACTCAGATTCGAAAATACTCCAGTATTCAGACTCGGAAAGACTCTCGCTGGTGCTGATAGAAGCGGATAAGGATTCATCCTCAAGAACCAGCTCAGATTCTGAATCTGATTGATCGATAATGTGAGAAGAAGAGTCTAAAGAATAAGTCTCTAATGAATCATTCTCCCACAGCGAATCTTGAAGAGAACTCTCGCTTGTTGAAACAGAGTCACTATCGAAATGTTCAGCAGACAAACTCATTGAGGTCGAAACGCTCATTGATAAGCTTTGGCTGACATTTTTTATCAGATCATCTACTACCAAGCTATTATTGGCTTGAAAATCCTCAAAGTCTTCCATAATAGAAATTGGTTCTGTCTCTGGTTTTAATTCTTCATTAACACCTAACACAACCTGATTCTGCTCTTGGGGTTTTCGGCTAATCGGTTTTAAGATGGCTGCATCCGGATCATAATAATTATCATCCTCCGTCACCAATCGTTTAAACTTCGATATAACGCGCTTAAACCCCTTTGCTTTTGCTTTATTATTCTTACCCATCATAAATATACATTTTCTCCCGAATGCAGTTATATCCTTATTATAAAGTCTATAGCACAATCTGTCAAAACTTTAACCAAAGAAAACCTCTAATTTCCCTGTAGGCTGAACATTGACATAACTAAGCGCCATATTTTTTATAATTTTAAGATTCATGTCTGCATTCATTCTCTTATATGACTCAAAAGCCTCTTTATGAAACTCATATACAGGATTCTTTTGTGCATAACCTTGACTAACCACTAAAGTTTGAAATTGTTGGAGATAGTCAACTTGCTCCACCCAGCAATCATCTACTGCTCTTAGCACTGCAATGCGTTGAAGCTGCCCAAACAGTTCTGAATCCTCAATTCTATCGCGTTTTCGCTGATATTCTTCAATGAAAAGCTTAGATAGAAACTTTTTAACTTGACGAATGTTTGTCACATCTAAATCTCTCGGAATGCCTTGACAATAGTAGCTAATGTTATCCAAAACAAAACGATACAAATCAGCTTGCTCTTTAAATGGATGCTTCTTCATATAGGCGTCCATAGCATCTGATAAAACAGATAAAAAATATTCTAGTTTAAAGTCAGAATGAGCAATAATGTCATTGCGCTTATTATAAATGATTTGCCGTTGAATTCGGATACTTTCGTCATACTGCTCCGTTGATCGTCTTGAAGCAGCTGCCGCATTATCGCTGTTTCTCTGAGCTTCTGTCACCTCATATTTAATACGAACAGATTTTAGATGAACCTTCTGTTTTTCCTCTGGCTTAGCGACTTCTTTCTGATAAAAATCATTGATCCACTTACTGCCAGTCTTGGTGATAATATCATCTTCAAGTGAAACAAAGAATTTACTTAATCCAGGTGCGCCTTGACGGCCTGCACGACCACGAAGCTGCAAATCCACTCGTTCGCTGGACATTCTCTCTGTTCCAATAACCGCCAGTCCGCCTAATTTAGCAACGCCTTCTTCTAGGATAATGTCCGTTCCCCGACCAGCCATAGAGGTTGCGACGGTTACCGCAGAACGGCGGCCAGCCTGTGCAATCATCTCTGCTTCTTTTGCTGCATTGTAGGCATTTAGCACGTTATGAGCAATTCCTTCCTGCAACAGGAGCATGGAGTAAATTTCTGACATTCTTACCGATCCTGTCGCAATCAGAACTGGCTGCCCTTTTTTGTGTAGTTTTTTAATATAATCCAAAGAAGCATAAAGTTTTTGAGGGATAGTTAGATAGATTTCATCTGGATAATCAATCCGTTGATTGGGTTTTCTAGTTGGTACAACGACCACTCCCAAGTCATACACCTCACGAAATTCATCTTCACAGACCTTCCCTGTACCCGTCATCCCCGCCAATTTAGGAAACATCTTGAACAAATTTTGATAGGTAATAGAGGCCATAGAACGTGTTTCTAAGGAAATCTTCACGCGTTCTCTCGCTTCCAAGGCTTGGTGCAAACCAGATTGGAGTTTATTCCCTTCTAAAACTCGCCCTGTTGCCTCATCCATCAGCTTAACTTCGCCATTTTCTACAGTATACTGACGATCTTTTTCAAATAAATGATTGGCCCTTAAGGCCAAATTGATTTGACGGATCAGTTGGTAGTTATTTGGATCGTAGGCATTTTGTACACGGAAGTATATTTCTGCTTCCTTGACACCTTTTCTCGTCAACCAGACTGAAGTCCGAGTCGAATCTAGCTTAAAATCTTCCCCTTCCTTCAAGGTCTTAACAAACTCATCACAGGTAACAAATAGATTGGACTGAACCCGCGGAGAGCCTGATATAATCAGAGGCATCTGTGCACTATCCAAGAGAGCTGCATCAACCTCATCCACTAAACAGAAATAGAATTTAGGCAAGAATTTCTTTGCTTGAGAGGTCGCTAAATTTTCTTCAAGGTAGTCAAATCCCAGCGCACTATGTGTTGTATACACGATATCACTTTGATAAATCCGCTGCTTTTGCGCAACCTTCAATCTTTTAGCTGGATTTTCTGAAACACCAATCCCAACTGTCATTCCTAAGTAATGAAAAACAGGAGCCATTTGTTTAGCATCGCGTATCGCCAAATATTCATTGGCCGTAACCAAGATGGTGCTGTTTCCAGTTAAAGCATTTAAGTACAAGGGCAGAATTGCTGTTAGTGTTTTGCCCTCTCCCGTCCTCATCTCGGCAATCTGATTGTCTTGCATGACTAAGGCACCTAAGATTTGCACATCGTAAGGATAGAGCCCCAAGACACGCTTAGCCGCTTCACGAATGGTGGCATAGGCTTCTGGTAAAATTTCCTGCAGCCTTTCTCCTTTAGAAAGACGGCCTTTAAACCATTGAGTTTTGGACTGTAATTCTTCATCTGACATGGCTGCATAATCATCAGAAAGCTGATTAATCTTTTCTAAGATTTTTTTATACCGCCTTAGTTTAAAGGAATTAGCTAAATGTAATTTTTTAGGCTTCATTCTTTCTCATCCACTCTTCCGTTTTCTCCAAGTCTATTTTTTGAAGCAAAAAAGACTGATCCAACAAATAATCAATTTTGGTTAGTACCCGTGGCCTATTTTTCAGATGGGCATACTCTTTTACTCTAGCTGAATTAAAGCGTTCCAGCAGCAAATCTCTAAATAAAGGATAATTCACCCTATTTCGATAGCGAACAAGAACATGCTGATACTCCAATTCTGGCATGAAATCATCAGTCACTAAAGCATAGGCATTTTCAAATTGCTGTGAGTAAAGCAAGGCTGCGATATTTGAAATCGGCCCATAGCCAGCAAAAGCGACCTTTTCAAAAGAATATTCTCGAGCCAGCTTTTCAATTGTTCCAAGTAAGATTTCGAAGAACTCTTTTTCCATATACAAAAGAGCGTCTTTGTAGGAAGAATTGACTACCAACAAATTTGGAAAATGCTCCCGAACAATTTCTGGAATGTAGCCCGTCCGATTGAAATCAGGCTCTGTAAAGCAAACGTAAATCGTCTCTTGATTGACATCCTTATGCAACAATTTCGAAATCCAATAGCGATCGACAGTATAATCAGCCACACCTTCTTCGGCAATATAGATGCTTTCAAACAAGAAACGATGGCAACCTGAACTCACTAATTGAATTTTATAATGGTGGGTATTGTTCGGAACACGAACGCTCATGGTTTCACCCTGCTTAATGATTTGATTAAAAATCTCCTCATCACGCGCATTCATAAATTCAATCTTTAAGTAGGTCGAATTTTCAGGAAGAGTCTCCAGATGGCTGCCAAAGATATATTTTTCTCCTCGCTTCAATTCAGGAAGCTGACTCGTATTTCGTAAAGCCTGATAGTTTGCCTGCGAATGCCATTCATGAATGACTGTACCAGACGGCATGAACTGATTTTCATATAAAACATGCCCATCTGCTAGCAGCTTCACAGACGATCCATATAGATACTGTGATACACTTTGCATATCCCAATAAGCAAAATAGATTTCTTCCTTGTATCTCACGAATCAAACTTCCTTTCAAAACTATTCACTAATAAAGTTTTATATTGATTAAAGAACCATTCGACAATTCCTTGCGTATCATCATTGTGTCGTCCAGTCAATCCTTTACTAATGACATTAACGCGATAAGCTCGCTTTCCTAGCTCTTCTAGCATATCAGGGTAGGCCGTACCATCGTAGTCATCATGATACATATAAGACACAATAAATTTCGTCCTTGAAAAATCAGCCTCTTTGAATACTGTCCAGAAGTGCTCATTAAGTTGAGCTATTCCTTCCTCTGATAATTCTCCTGTTGTACGAAGCACCAAATCTAAAGAAGTAGGAAAACCTCCAGGACGAATCGTGGATTCATTCTCTGCAATATCGCCTAAATTTACTAAGGGCTTACCGACAATCACTGCATGAGGCTCTAACTTGGAAGCATAATACAGGGCTCCAAAGGTCCCCATTGATAGTCCGGATAAGGTCAACTGGTCTCTTGTAAAGCCTAATTCATCTAAACAGTGATGAATGACCTGAACAAGCTTTTGCTCTAGCTCTTCTGAGCCGAGATAGAAAGCACCACCCTCAGAACGCGGATCTCCAATCAACAAGAAAGGCGCTCCCAAATTGTTCATCATCCAGTATCCCTCAAATCCTTCAGCTGGACGATAACCAGAAAAATAAATATTGAGAGGTGGCTTCAAATCACCAGGATGGAAGTAGTAAATCAATTCCTCCCGATTTTTATCCACAACACGATTTCCACCAATCAACAAGTCGCCATAACCCAAATGAGACTGGCGATGGTGGAATGGTCCAATTTTCACAATTCCTTGCCCCTTCACTTGAACACTGACGCTTAGGTAATAAGAATCGCTGGTATCCAAAACGAGAAGCTTATCAAAAGATTCTTCATCATAAATCCATTCTTGCATAGGAGAATTGCCAACTGGATAACCCTTGATGACATAACGAATTGCGCAATCTTCAGAATTTCTGAACTCTGGCCATAAATCCAAAGGGACGTCTGCGCTCAGAAAGATATTGTACTGATAGGTTGCTACAGTTTGGTAATCCTCACCATATTGGCCACACAGACGGAGATAGTTAGTTCCTTCATAGTTAATCTGACCTGAAAAGGAGGGATTGACGGCTAGATGATTAACACTGAGCTTGGTACCACTTTGCTTGGAAGAAAAGCCCCGTGAAAATAGATACAGCATCTGAGCTGGATCTTCAAAAGTAGACTGAACGGCCCTTTTGCGTAAAAGGAATCTCTCCAAGGTTTTTGTAGTGATTTGACAGCGTTCATGATAAAACAAGCGATAAACCTGAATTAAGCTGTCCAATACTGTAATATACTCAAAATGCTCAACAGTATCGACCAATACAACATCATAGGGCTTAGCAGCCTTCGGTTTCTTCCCATCCTTTTTTAAAATACCAATATCTTCTGGCAAGAGAGACATGATATCTTCTGGTTTAACAAATGTCCATGCGATATTACTAGGAATCTCATATTGGTGCTGCCAATTCTCATTGGCAATCTGTAGGACACTAATTCTGTTCATTTAGCTTTAATTCCTTTATCGTATTTTTCCACATTTCGACAATTTCTCCCCTTGTATACAGCTCAATCCTCTTAACCGAATGCACCAAAGACTGATTCCAGTGTTCCAAATCTGTGAGGTAATACAAGAGTGCCTCTATCAGGTTAGAAATATCATTCATGATCCAACCATTTTCGCCATGCTTCACATAGGAAGAATTATACAAATTCACTTGAGGAATCCCTCCGCTGATACCCGCAATTTGGGTTCGGATATCGGCTGGACTTCCCAAATCCAAGATGACGCGAACATACTTCAGAGCCTTCGCCAAATCGGTATCACTATGAATCACCACAGTATCAATTCGCTCTCTGAGGCTATCATCATCTTCTAAGCGTGGATCACCACTCTTAGCGGCCTTATCTTTGTCAACAAGGAGCAATTTTTCTGCATACTTTGTTGATGATAAAGATTCCTCAAGAAACTGTCGAATAGAAGCTTCTCGACCAAAATCCTGACTCTGCGTCCCAACCAATAAGTCAATCCACTCATGTTGCAACATCATATCAAACAAGGAAGTAAAGACATATTGAAGATGATGTTCTGGTAAAGTATCGAAATTGACATAGATAATCAACTCTTTTTTCCGCTGACTATGCCCAAGATTCAACTGTGTATCATAAGGTGGAATCTCATAATAAGCAGGAAGTTGCTCTTCTTCTACTTCCCCTACTTGTTCTGCAATCTTCACGATTTTATCCAAGCTATCTACCACAAAAAATGGGGTATCTTTTAAATCAGACAATAATTGTTCTGTATTCGTAATCGGATAACGATTGCCAAAGAAGGACGGAACAACAAGATGATCCTTCTTAATCTGTTGGAAAAAATGATTATGCTGCACATCTGCTGAAACAATAATCGAATCATCCTTGGTTAAAACAGAAGCCAAATGCTGCTCCAGCTTTTCTTTAACAAGCTCCTCAATATTCTGATAGACATCCTTGGCAAATGTGCCCTGTGCCTCAGGATTGATAATGACCTGCTGGTTATCAGCTGTCAAAAATTCTCTGAATTGCCATATTCCTTGTGCATTCAGATAGTCCTGATAATAAGGCTGATTATGCTCAAAATAGATAATACTGGAGACAAAGCCACGGTCATCAAAAACAAGCTGATAATCTATCTGATTATTTTCAAAATAGGTAATATCAAAAATATTACCTATTTGTGAAAAATTAATCTGAGCATGAGGTAGGTGATCAACGTGAACATCTACAATAAAAGGAGTATAAAAGATTTCTGCTCCTTGCGGCCATTTCAAATCATCCAAACGAATTTTTCGTGCAGGCACATCTGTCAGACCTTGTATGCTATCAAATAGATTCCACATTTCATCTGATGAAAGTCTTTGTTGATAAAAGAAAGTCCGAATATGAGGTGAATAATTCAAAATCAGGACAGAGTTGGCTTCTCCTGATTGTTGAAACATCCGCAATAAATTTACGGCATCATCAAACATCATATTTTTCGGTTGCAGATAGAAAGGTAGGGCAGTAGAATACCATTTTCGATCTTGTTTATACCAAGAAGGTACAAAGTAAAACATATCCCTCTATTCTCCTTTTACTTCTAGTTCTTTATGATAATAAGTCCCGATTCTTAAGATTCGTATTTCTTCACGCAAGGGCAAGAGCATGCTGATCAAAATGACTAGTGTGCTTGGCAAGGTCAAAAAGAAACTTGGCAAAGGCAAGAAGAAATTAATAAAATAGGGCAGACCGACATACAAGATGAGATAGATAGCTCCTATATTTGATTGCAAAGAAATATAGTGTTTTAACACTTTTAAGGTTTCTTTCCCAGGCTGAATATAGTCAAAATATTCTCCCTGACGCTGCAAGCGTTTCGCTGTCTCTTCCGGTTCCAAATTGATATAGGCAAACAAAATACCCAACAAGTAAATCGCAACTAGATAAACAAAGAGACCCAAGGGCTTTGTAAAGTCAAACAAATTCCCAAATTTTACTGAAAATCCTTTCCCCGTCCAGTCTAGTAATAATTGGAACAACATCAAGACACTTGTTGCATACATAATGGGCATTCCACCCGAAGGAATGAACTTAATTGGCAAATAAGATTTATCATAGTAGCGACTGCTTAACATGATCCGATTAAGAGGCAGACGTATCTCGGCTTTCTCACACACGACAGCAACAAAGGTCAAGAGAAGATAGGCCAATAGAGCCACAACTAAAATCATTCCTCCTCGGACAGAAGACAAGGATTTCCCAAGCAAGACTATTAATTGGTCAGCAAACTGGAGTAAAATCCCTGAAATGATAATAATGGTTGACCCTCCCACTCCTTTACGAGTATTAAGGCTTGACAACCAAATAATAATAAAACTGCCTGTCACAACTGTGAGTAAAACTGCTAGATTATAGAGCCAATCATCCACTAGAAGTAGAAAGCGACCATTTCCTCTATAAGCGGTGTACATAATGGCCAGTCCCTGCACAATCGCAAAGAACAAGGTTAAGATTTTTTGAAAGAAATCCGTTTTTTTAAGGGACCAAGATTGTATATTCCAGCTTTTCTTTAGGTTCATGACTTGCCATACGATCATCGTCGTAATCCAAGGTCCTAAGCCCAAAGAAAATACTGAAATCTGAGAAACATCAATTCCTGCCAGCAAATACAAAGCGGCCAAGGGATTGTCTTCCTTTATCCGAAAAGCTTCCATACTGCCATTGTAGCCCGGAAGCAAGATATGTCTTCCTAATATATAAATAGCTATAATGAACAGGGTAAAGAGGATTCTCTTTCTAAAAATATTCTGATGCTTCTTTTTCTTAAGACCAAAGTGCTCCATTTATTATCCTTTATTTGTATTTTGGACTTGCCCAGAGTCCTCTTTTCATACATAAACTTGTCTTTTAAGCCAAAGACTTAAGAAAGCAAGCCCATTCCATAGAATTATAGATAAGGAATCAACTTGCTTTCTCTATTTCGATTACAAAATGTGGGGCAGTTCGTCATTTAATTAAAATCTGATCGAATTTTTTCCACCATTTCCTGATAATTCTCATGTGAGAATACTTGCTCTGAAACCCCTTCTGTTTGAACATTATCAAAGGCATAAACAGGCTTACCAGACTCTTGAAACTCCCTAATTACAGTATCGAATTTCTGATCGTGATTGATATCAAGATAAATGTCGCTGCTCGCAAGTAAATCTCTCAAAGGATATGGCAAAATTGCAGGGTGCAAACGAACATTTTCATAAGCCATCAGTTTGAGTAACTTATCAGACATCTGTGTATAGGCAGCAATATGAAATAGACAGTTTGGTAATGCATTCACCAAATCTTCAATTCCCTCTAGCCTATCTGAGTTTGTCAAGGTTACACAGTGGAGAGCAAAGCCTTCATCCCTCTGTTTAATAGCTTTCTCGACATCAAATTCATCTGTCTCAATAATTGTAGACCAATCAAGAGAATTGTAAAACCACCATACTTCACGCAGACGCATGTTGGAAACAGTGTTCCATGGTTTTTGACCAGAAATATAATGCAAAACAGCAGGTAGTGGAGAAAGTGGAATTTCGAAAATCCAGTCATGCTTATCTAGCGCAGCTCCCATGTCAAAACCGATTTGAAAATTGTAAGTATCTTCCAAATCAAGTTTTTTGCCCTCAAACATCAAATTCAAGATAGACTGATCACCTTCAGTAAAATTGGCTAATTCTCTATCTGTCAACTCTACCAATTGCTGAGCCATGTTTTCTTCACGCCAACGCTTATTATTGATGAGCATCATTCCAGAATTAAAGCCAAAGCCTACTCCATATGTCGCGCGAGTCGTTGCTACATAATAATCCTCCAGATCTATCTCAAAAAGATGGTCCAGATTTCGTGTCACAACAATATCACAATCTAAATATAAAACTTTATCTGCTGCAACGTAATTCGGTATAAAATAGCGCCCATAAGCCATGTAGTTGATGTGAGCATAGGTTCCAGCTTCCCATTTTGATTTCACCTGATCGTCAATCTGATCATTAAACAATTTCACATCGTTCAACTGACTGCCAGCTGCTTCCACCTTCCGACGCGTATAGTAGAACCATTCTTGAGGAATATCCTGATTGAAAACATAAATATCTAGATTTTTATGATGACAGCAAAGAGATTTTATGGTCGTTTCAATCTGTCTGATATACCCATAATCTCCCGAAACCACAATGGCTTTTTTCTTTTCCAAAACACTACTCCTTCTACGCTTATTCTATTCTCTAAAAAAATCGCTATTAAGTTTAATTATACCATAAATTCCGCCTTTATTCAAACACCTTCTTGAAAGCTAGACCTAACTTTTCTAGCCTTAAAATAGAGGTGAAAGCTAATCAGGCAAAAAGAAGAAAGTTTGCTATAAGCTCTTCTAGTATATCTATCCTTTTAAAATCAGACAGCCACTAGCTGCAATGTACTTAAATGTGTGCTCTCATGCTATCAAATCTTATAAAATTAGGGCATCCCAAAGAATTAGCAGGTATTTTATTGAGAAAAATGAGAGTGGGACAGAAATCGGTAATTCGTTAGAATTCGATTTCGTCGTTCCACCTCCGCACAGTTGAGTAGGGCTGTAAAAGCTGATGAAATCAGCGTAATAGAGCCCACTCAACCACTGCGTCTTGCTCGACAATCCAAAGACAATTGAGAGGCTAGGACTTTTGTCCCAGCCTCATCTTACCCTACTTACATCACTTAGTTATTATGCACCCGATTCATGTATTCGGTATAGGATTCCGTTTGCATCAGTTCCTTAGCATTTTTGACCCGATCAGCAGTCGGTGGCTTCACGCCTTCCAGTGAATAAGGAATGCCCAGCTCCCGCCACTTGAACTCTCCCATAGTATGGTAAGGTAAGATTTCAAACTTATCAACGTTCTTGAGTGTTTTGACAAACTTACCTAGCTCAATCAAGTCCTCATCACGGTCGGTTAAGCCTGGCACCAGAACGTGACGAATCCACACTGGCTTTCCAATATCTGAGAGATATTTTGCACAGGCCAAGATGTTTTTATTGGTCTGGGTAGTCACGATCCTATGCTGCGCTTCATTAATTTCCTTGATATCCAGCAAGACCAAATCCGTCACCGCCATCAGTTTATTAAACTTTTCTAGATAACGAGGCGTATTTCTAAAAGGCAGAGCACAAGTATCCAGCGTACAATGAATCCCCAGCTCTTTGGCCTTGGTAAAGAAGGCAATCAAAAAGTCGATTTGCAGAAGTGCTTCTCCCCCGCTGACGGTAATACCACCTTTATTACCCCAGAAACCTTTGTAACGAAGAGCTTCTTGTAGGATATCATCCACAGTCCGCAGCTGAGATTTGTTGGTCTCCATCTCCCAAGTATCTGGATTGTGGCAATATTGACAACGCATATGACAACCCTGCAAAAAGACGATGAAGCGGATACCTGGTCCATCCACTGCTCCAAAACTCTCTGTAGAGTGTACCATTCCCGTTACTTTCCCATAATCAATCGCTTCTTCAACCATAATAATCCTCTTGTACCTGAAAACGTTTTACTATAACTACATTATACCACGATTCTAGTGAAAATAGATAGATTCTGCCTATTTTTTAGAAAATAAACTGTTTTTCAGTTTCATTTTCATTGTGTTACAACAGATAGAGTTTTTCAGTTTTTCTTGAAATTGCTTTTCTCCGTTTCCAGCTTTCTCCATAAAAAAAGCCGCCCTGAGGGCGACCTTTTCGGAGATTGTTATGAAAAAAAGGTGCGGAACTATAGCTATAACAGCTGCTCATCTGTTAAACTAAAGGACTCCTTCTATCAAATAAAGTTAAGAGGTCTTCATTTGATGCTTTTAGTATACTGCACCATACTTAAAAGAAGCTTAAGCTGGTTTTAATCATTATTTTACTAGAATAGCTATCGTTTCATAGGGTTTCAAAGTCACGGTCTCGGCTACTGCTGTTTCCTCGTAATTTGAAATCAGCACCTGGCCATTTTGATAATCCAGCAGGATGTCCAGCGTAATCGGATCAGCATAAAAATTATTAATGACTAAAAGCTTTTGTCCTTGCCACTCCCGCTCAAAGGCATAGACCTGAGGACTGTCCTCATAGGCTGGCTGATAGCTGCCCTCTGCGATGATAGGTAGTTCCTTGCGCAGGGCAATCAATTTCTGATAAAAGCTAAAGATCGGTCCCTTGATTTCGTTTTCCACATTAATAAGATGATAGGATTTGCCCGCCTTCAGCCATGGAGTTCCTGTTGTAAAACCTGCATTGACTGAATCATCCCATTGCATAGGCGTCCGAGAATTATCACGAGATTTAGCCTTGATAATCCTGAAGGCTGCTTCTGGCGATTGACCTTCAGCAAGCAGGCTCTGGTAAGCATTGAGAGACTCGACATCCACATAGTCTTCCATGGAGTCGTAGTTAGGATCCACCATGCCAATCTCCTCACCCATGTAGATATAAGGCGTCCCGCGCGACAGATGAATACTGGCTGCCAGCATGGTCGCTCCTTCGTTGCGGAAATTCTCCACATCGACAAAGCGGTTGAGAGCTCGTGGCTGATCATGGTTGTTCCAAAAGAGAGCCGACCAACCGTCGTGTTCGCTCATTTCCTTGCCCCAAGTATGGAAGAGGCGTTTTAACTCTTCAAAGTCAAAGGCCTTAAGCGTCCACTTCTGTCCATCCTCATAGTCCACCTTGAGATGATGGAAATTAAAGGCCATAGATAGCTCCTGCCGATCTGGTGCGGTGTAAAGGATGCAATTTTCAATCGTCGTAGCACTCATTTCACCAACCGTCATAACAGAATCGTCCTGCCCAAAGGTCGCTTCATTCATCATACGAAGATAGTCATGCACGATTGGCTTATCAGTATAGGCTGGCTTCCCATCCTGCTCTGGACAGTCCGCCAGAACCTCATCCTTTCCGATAACATTGATGACATCAAAGCGGAAGCCCTTGACTCCTTTGTCTCGCCAAAAATTCACCACCTTGAAGAGTTCTTGACGAACATTGGGATTGCGCCAGTTAAGATCAGCTTGAGTGACATCATAGAGATGCAGATAATATTTACCCGTATCGCCAAATGGCGCCCAGGCACTGCCACCAAACTTGGATAGCCAGTCCGTCGGCTCATCCCGCAGGATAAAGAAGTCCTGATAGTAGGAATCCC
>ERZ773059.612-NODE-612-length-19010-cov-6.303614_pt1 | contig 19010 bp, 7 predicted proteins | sample MGYA00580514_ERZ773059 | MGnify/ENA primary metagenome ERZ773059 (study PRJEB29015, sample SAMEA2737981) | human oral metagenome | biome: human oral; feature: human-associated habitat; material: dental | place: China | collected 2056 ...
CGGCCGCCGGCTCGGAGGCCGGCTGCGCGGACGGCTCGGCAGCGGCCTCCTCGGAGGCGGCCGCGACGTCCTCGCGGCGCACGCGCGCCGCGTCGCGGGCCACGTTGAGCACGGTGACGTCCGCTCCGGCGGCTGCGACCGTGCGCGCGGCTATGTTCGCCAGGGTCGGCGATTCGGCCAGGCCGATCTCCACCCATTCGGCCACGCCCGCGTCCAGCAGCACCTGCTGGGTCTCGATCCACCGTACCGGGGAGGCGAACTGCCAGGCGAGGAGCTCGATGAGGAGCGTGCGCACCACCCTGTCCCGGTCGGCCGCGAGGTTGCCCTCGAAGTCCTCGACGAGCTCGGCGACGGCTTCGGAGGGCGCGACGTCCAGGATCGAGCGGGCGAAGTCCTCGGTGAGCTCGAAGGGCCGGGCGACGAGGTTCGGGATGTAGCGCCCGACGAGGGCCTCCGGGTCGATCGACTGGGGAAGGAGGTCCTCCAACAGCCCCCGGAAGTCGGGGACGCCTCCGCGCAGGACCCGCGAGTGGAAGGGGACGTCGATGCCGGGGATGAGGATGAAGGACGCCTTGCCCCCGGCCTCGCGGGAACGGCGGTTGGCGTCCTCGGCCAAGGCCTCAAGGCCCGCGACGGTCCCGGCCACGGCGTACTGCTGGCCCTCCAGGTTGAGGTTGACGACTTCCAGGAACTCGCCCGTCCGCTCGGAGATCGACTCGACGTAGCCGACCACGTCGCGCTCGCCGAACTGGTTGGGGCGCAGCGCCCCGAGGCGGTAGTCGGAGCGTCCCTCGGCGTCGCGCGGGACGAGGTTGTGCATGGTCGAGCCGCGCTGGAAGACGATCTCCAGGACGGCTTCCAGGGGGAAGACCTCGGCGTAGGCCGACAGCGCCGTGTACTCCCCGAGCGAATGGCCGGCGAACCGCGCGCCCTTGACCAGGGCGCCCTCGTCGGCCAGGCGCTCGGTCTGCGCCGCGGCGACGGTCGCCAGGGCGACCTGGGTGAACTGGGTGAGGTTGAGCAGGCCTTCGGGGTGGTGGTAGCGCACGCCGTTGGCGACGAGCTCGCGCGGATTGTCGCGCACGACCGCCAGGATCGAGAAGCCGAGCTTCTCGCGGGTGTGGGCGTCGGCCCGCTCCCACGTCCGGCGGGCGGCGGGCGAGACCGCGCGCTCGTCGAGGGCCATGCCCTGGGCCTGGATCCCCTGGCCCGGGTACAGGTAGGCGGTGGACGGCGCGGCGACGGCACCGCTCGCCGTGGCGACCACGACCCCGTCGGCGGTGCACGTGACCTCCAGGGCCAGCCCGCCGCCGCGCACGCGCCCGACCCTCTCGACGCGCACCTCGATCTTCGCCCCGAGGGGGACGATGGCGAACATGCGGTAGGTCCAGCCGAGGATCCGGGTGCCGACGATGGACTGGGTGAGGTATTCGGCGGCGGCGCACAGCCACATGCCGTGGACGATCGGCTCCTCGACGCCGGCGAAGGCGGCGCCCGCGCGCGAGGTGTGGATCGGGTTGTAGTCGCCGGAGACCATCGCGAAGGCGGTCATGTTCGTCGGTGCCGTCACCGTCGCGGTGCCCAGGTGGGACCTGGGGGTCTCCACGACGTCCACGACGCCGCCGCGCGGCGCCGGGTCGGCCAGGGCCTCCTCCCCGATGCGGCCGCGCATGGCGAAGCGGTCGACGAAGAAGGCGACCTCGCGGCCAGAGTCGTCCACGACCCGGGTCTCGATGCCGATCACCCGGCCCGCGCCGGTGTCGGAGACGCCCGTGGCGTGGGACGCGGCGGTCAGCTGCCCGTCCAGTTCCTCGACGGGCACGCGCAGATGCTCGCTGTGGTCGAGGTGGACGGCCAGGAACAGGCCTTCGACGACCGGGTACCCGTTGAGCTTCGCGGCCCCGATCGCGCCGTAGATCGTCGGCCAGCACGAGCCGAAGAGCGAGCTGGGGACGGCCCCGGCGGTGGCCGTGTCGCCCGGCGCGCACACTAGGGCGTGGGCCGAGGCGGCGTCGGCGTCGAAGTGGAAGGTGAAGCTCTCGCCGTCGTCGGGCAGGGATGCGATGGGGGTGCCGCCGATCGAGGAGGCCCCCACCCCGGCGGTGGCCTCCAGGAGCCCGCGCATGGCGGCTCCCAGGCGGGCGTCGTCGACGATCGGGTAGGCTCCGGTCCCGGCGCCGTCGGGGACGGTCAGGGGGATGCGGATCTCGGTGACGGCGTGCGCCTGGGCGCCGGTCCCGTCCCAGATCGAGTCGAAGGGGACGGCGATCTCCCATCCGCCGTCGCCGTTCTCCAGCCGGGCCCCGTCGATCCGGGCCGGGTTGTCGGTGAGGTGCCCGCGCCAGACGATGTACTGCGCGGAGGCGAGGTAGCCTTCGACCGTCTCGGCGATGCGGCTGAACGCGGGCGTCGCCTCGCCCAGGCGTTTGACGGCCGCCTCCTCGTAGCGGGAGAGGATCTCCGCGACGGGCTCGTCGAGCCGCTTGACCCAGGCGACCGAGACGGGGCCGGGGATGATGCGCACGGCGTCGGCCGCGTAGCGGGGATCGTGCGACTGCCACAGCGTGTCCGAGGCCCAACGGCGCGAGATATCCGCGTCGATGACGGGGACGAACGGCACCGGCTTGGGGTATTTGCGCGTCAGGTCCACGAAGAAGGCGGCGTCGGCGGGCGTGACGCAGAGGGTGTCGGCCTTCGGGTAGGCGGCGGCGAGCTTCTCGATGGCCGCGGCGGGATCGTCGACCGGCCCGTCGAAGACGCTCGGCCAGGCGCCGTGGTCGGCCTCGCACAGGCGCCCCTCGACCCGGTCGAGCAGTTCGGCGAAGCGCTGGCCGATGGACTCGTCCACCCACGGGTAGGCGAGTTCGACGTACCGCTCGAGCATCCGGCGGTAGGTCATCTCCTCGATGTCGCCGAAGTAGGGCTTGGCGGTGCGGCTGAGCGCCTCGACGATCTCGTCGCGGCGCGCGGCGATGGCGCGCTCGTCGGAGCCGACCTCGGCCAGGAGGCGGGAGCACGCGGCGCTGGCGTTGGCGACCTCGTAGATGTCGGCGTGCAGCTGGGACAGGCCCGAGGTCATGCCGCCGCGGACCTCTCCGCGCCGCACCCACGTGCCCTCCTCGATGCCGGGCGTCTCGACGAGGAGCCGCTTGACCTGCGAGTTCGTCGCGGCCTCGCGGGACGCCATGAGGGGCGTGCCGATGAACACCCCGTCGACGGGCATGGCGTAGCGTCCTGCCGCGAGCGCCCACGAGCCGTCCAGGTAGGAGGCGGCGACCTCGGGGTCGCCCAGCCCCCCGCCGACGCACAGGACGACGCCGGCGTGGCGCAGGTCGGCGTAGGTGGCCAGGAGGAGCTCGTCGAGGCTCTCCCACGAGTGGTGGCCTCCGGCCTGCCCGTCCTCGATCATGGCGATGAGCGGGATGTCGGCGCCGCGCTCGTCGAGCTCCCGGGCGATGGCGATGACCTGCCGGATCTGCCCGACGGTCCCGGGCTTGAAGGCGACGTAGGGGAATCCCTCGGATCGCAGGCGCAGGACGAGCTCGACGGCCTCCTCCAGATCCGGCACGCCGGCGGAGATGACGACGCCGTCGATGGGGGCCCCGGAGCCGCGCTTGCGCGAGACGAGCCGTCGCGAGCCGAAGTGCAGGTCCCACAGGTAGGGGTCGAGGAACATGGCGTTGAACTGGGCGGCGCGCCCCGGCTCGAGCCTGTCGGCCAAGCCCGCGAGGTGGTCGGAGAGGATCTCCTCGCTCACCTGCCCTCCCCCGGCCATCTCCACCCAGTGGCCGGCGTTGGCCGCGGCGGCGACGATGTCGGGTTCGACGGTGGTGGGGGTCATGCCTCCCACGAGGATGGCCGAGCGCCCGGTCAGGCGGGTGAAGGCGGTCTCCAGGACGTCCTTCCCGTCGATCCTGCGGGTGCGCGGCGCGAAGTCCGCCCAGTCCTCCGTGCGGGTCTCTCGGGGCCGGCCGGCGGCCAGGTCGTCGCGGGCGGGCGAGGTCCCGGCCTCGACGTAGGCGGCGCCCGACCCGGCCAGGTTGTCGACGGCGATGCGGGCCAGGCCGGTGCCCGGGCCGACGTTGACGACCACTCCTCCGGCGGGCACGGTCGCGCGCGTCTGCGCGGCCCAGTCGAGCCTGTCGGTCAGGCAGGCGCGGGTCAGGCCCTCGACGTCGCCCAGGCCGCATCTGCCCGCCCAGTCGAGGACCTGGGCGACGGCCGGCTCGAGGAGCGGGCTGTGGAAGGGGGCCGACACGTCGAGGAACTGGCTGGAGGCCTCCACTCGCCCCGCCAGGGCGACCAGATCGGGCGGGGGGCCCACCACGACCACGTCGGTGGCGGTGTTGACGATGCCGACCGTCACGTTCTCGGGCAGGCTGAGCTTGGCCGGGTCGACGCCGAGCAGGGCGAGCATGGGGGTGGCCTCTCCCACGGGGAGGGCTCCCGCGCGCAGCGTCTGACGGGCCGTGGCAGCCCCCAGGAGGCGGGCCAGGGCGTACAGGCGCACGGGGTCCGAGTCGGTGGCCGCCGCGCCGAGGACCCCCTGCGAGTGTCCGAAGGCGGCGTCGGGCTCGGAGCCGATGGCCTCGGCGATGTCGAGATAGGCGCCGTACTGGGCGAGGAAGATCCCGGGCATGGACGTCGCGGGGCTCGCCGAGGCTCCGACCGGGTCGGCGATGAGGTCGAAGCTGCCGGAGACGGACAGGAGCTCGGGGGCGACGGGGGCCAGGAGCGCCTCGCCGGCATCGCGCACGCCGGCGAGCCGTTCCGCCAGGGCCGGATCCGAGACCAGCTCGGCCAGTTCGGTCCGCCAGGGAGTGGCCTGGCCGGAGAAGTGCGCGATCCATCGCTGCGAATGCTGGGAAGTCATGCGTATACCTTTCGGGTGCTCACATCGGGATGTTGCCGTGACGGCGGAGACCGGGGTGGGACCGGTCCTTCGAGCGGAGGATCCGCAGGGAGGAGACGATGCTCGAGCGTGTCGTCTCAGGCGTGATGATCGCGTCGAGCTCGCCGCTGGCGACGGACAGATAGGGGTTGACGTTCTCGCGGGTGTACTCCTCGACGAGCTGGTTCTTGACTTCGTCCACGTCGCGGCCCTCCTCGGCGGCGGCCTTGAGCTCGCGCCGCCCGGTGATGGCCACGGCCCCTTCGGCTCCCAGGACGGCGATCTCCGCGCCGGGCCAGGCGAAGTTGAAGTCTCCGCCCAGGGACTTCGAGCCCATGACGATGTAGGCGCCGCCGTAGGCCTTGCGCAGCACGACGGTCACGAGCGGGACGGTGGCGTTCGCGTAGGACCAGATGAGCTTGGCCCCGCGCCGGATGATGCCCGCCTGCTCCTGCTCGGTGCCGGGTCGGTATCCCGGGACGTCCACCAGCGTGACGACGGGGACGTTGAAGGCGTCGCAGAACTGGACGAAGCGCCCGGCCTTCTCGGACGCGTCGACGTCGAGGGTCCCGGCCTCGCACAGGGGCTGGTTGGCGACGATGCCGACGGACTCGCCGTCCATGCAGGCGAAGCCCACGACGATCGACGGGGCGAAGAGCTCCTGCACCTGGACGAATTCGCCGTAGTCGACGATCGAGCGGATGACGTCGGTCATGTCGTAGGGCTGTTTGGACGACTCGGGGACGAGGGAGCTCAGGGCGGCGGCGTTCGCGGCGTCCTCGGGGCTCTCCCGATAGTCCCAGCGGCGGGCCGCGCCGTCGCAGTTGGCGGGCAGGTAGGTCAGTAGCGTGCGCGTGTAGTCGAGGGCGTCGGCCTCGTCGTCGGCCAGGTAGTGGGCGACGCCCGACTGGAAGTTGTGGACGACCGCCCCGCCCAGGTCTTCGAAGCTCACGTCCTCCCCGGTGGTCGCGCGCACGACGTCGGGACCGGTGACGAACATGTGGGAGTTGTCGCGGGTCATGACGATGAAGTCGGTCAGGGCCGGGCAGTAGACGGCTCCACCCGCGCAGGGGCCGAGGATCACCGAGACCTGCGGGATGACCCCCGAGGCCTCGCACGTCTTCTTGAAGATGCGCCCGTACTGGGACAGGGCGATGACGCCCTCCTGGATGCGAGCCCCGCCCGAGTCGAGCATGGCGACGACGGGGATGCGCAGCTCGAGGGCCTTGTCCATGAGGGCGATGATCTTGTCGCCCTCGACCTTGCCGAGGGTTCCTCCTCGGATGGAGAAGTCCTGGGCGTAGACGGCCACGGTGTCCCCGCTGACCGTCCCGAAGCCGGTGATGACGCCGGCGCCCGTGTAGCCCTCGGCCATGTTGCCGCCGGCGAACTGGCCGATCTCGGTGAAACTGCCGTCGTCGAGGAGCTCGGCGATGCGCTCGCGGGCCGTCAGCTTGCCCACCGAGTGCTGGCGGACCTCGGCCTTCTCCCGCGCCAGGGCGGACAGGCCCTCCTGGTAGGCGGCGAAGTCGTCGCGGTGGACCCGATGGGCCGTGAGGTCCATCGTCTGCGACGTGTCCGGAAGCCGCCGGAGCGATGTCAGCGTCATTGGTTCTCCTTCGCGGTTTCCCCGGCGCGCGTGACGCGCACGAGGGGCTGGAATGCGGATACGTTCTGGCCGCCGGTGACGGCTATGTCGGCCACGGTGCCGTCGTAGGGCGCGTGGACGTAGCTCTCCATCTTCATGGACTCGAGGACGACGAGCAGGTCGCCGCGGGAGACCCGCTGCCCGGTCTCCACGCACACCCGCACGACGATCGCCTGGATCTGCGAGTTGACCATGCCGGTCGGGTCGACGAGTTCGCCGGATCGGGCGTCGCTGCGGGCTCTCGCTCCCCCTCGCAGGGGCTGGACGCCGCGGTGGTGGGCCTGCCCCGCCCCCGCGAACATGGTGCGGGGCACGGTCAGCTCCATGCGGCGCCCGTCGAGTTCGACGACGAAGGTCGCCCGCTCCTCCGCCTGAGCGGGGGGGCCGGCGGGCTGCGACGGGGCGGCCGGCCTGACGCCGAGCTCCGCGGCTGCACCGGGGTCCGACAGCCGCGGGAGGATCGAGTCCTCGAACCACCGCGTCGAGGGGACGTGGGGGGAGAACTCGTCGAGCGCGACGACCGACGAGTAGAGGGCGGCGGGCGTCGCGACTCCTTTGATGTCGAGTTCGGCCAGTGCTCGGCGGGCGCGGGCGATGGCGGCCTCGCGGGTCGGCGCCGTGACGACGAGCTTGGCGAGCATGGGGTCGAAGTCCGGGGTGACGGTCACGCCCTCGTTGATCCCCGATTCGATGCGCACGCCGTGCCCGAGCGGCCAGCGCAGCCGCGTGACGGTGCCGGTGGAGGGGATCATGCCGCTGGCCGGGTCCTCGCAGGTGATGCGGAATTCGAAGGAGTGGGCGCGCGGGGCGGGCGCCTCGGCCATGGGCTCGCCGGAGGCGATGCGCAGCTGCTGTTCGACCAGGTCGAGGCCGGTCACCTCCTCGGAGACGGTGTGCTCGACCTGGAGCCGCGGGTTGACTTCGAGGAAGCTGACGCGCCCGTCGCCCTCGACGAGGAACTCGCACGTTCCCAGGCCGACGTATCCGACGGCCTCGAAGAGCCGCCTCGACCAGTCGACGAGGGTCTCCTCCACGCCCTCGGGCAGGGCCGGGGCGGGGGCCTCCTCGATGAGCTTCTGGTTGCGCCGCTGCACCGAGCAGTCGCGCGTGGAGATCACGGCGAAGCTCCCGTGGGAGTCGCGGGCGCACTGGGTTTCGACGTGGCGGGCCGTGCGGATGAACCGCTCGACGAAGAATCCGTCGGTCTCGTGCCCGTGGGCTGCGAAGAAGAGGTCGAGGTCCTCGTCGGACTCCATGACGGTGATGCCGCGCCCGCCGCCGCCGTCGGCCTTCTTCGTGACGATCGGGTACCCGTTGGCCGCCACGAAGCCGTCGACGAGGGTCCGGGAGGTCACCGGGCCCGAGATCCCGGCGACCGGGGCGACGTCGACCGACTCGGCGAGCCGTCGGGCCTTGATCTTGTCGCCGAGGGCGTCCAGGACCTGCGGGGAGGGGCCGATCCAGGCGATTCCGGCGTCGAGGACGGCTTGGGCGAAGCCGGGGATCTCGGAGAGGAACCCGTAGCCCGGGTGGACGGCGTCGGCGTGGCTCCTGGCCGCGACGTCGAGGAGCTTGTCGGCGTTCATGTACGTCTCGGCGTACGCCGTTCCGCCGAGCGCGTAGGCTTCGTCGGCTTCGGTGACGAACTGGGCGTCGCGGTCGGAGTCCGCGTACACGGCGATGGACGTGATCCCCAGGTCGCGGGCCGTTCGTATGACGCGCAGGGCGATCTCCGAGCGGTTGGCGACGAGAACGCGGCTGATCAACGTGTTTCTCCTTCCGCATGGGGCTGCATGCCCAGAAGCGATACCTCGCCGGCGGTGACGGTCTGCACGCCGGCGTCTGTCCGGATTTGAAGGGAGGCGTCGGGCAGGACGCGCAGCCCCTCCCCGACGACGGGCTCGAGCCGGGGGCGTCCCACCGTGATCCCCGGCCGGAGGGTCTCGGTCACGGCGTTGGCCTCGGCCACCAGGCCCGCGGCCTCGGGGTCCCCGGTCTCGGCGAGGGCGCCGAGGCGCCGGTGAAGGCCGTCGAGCCACGTGGCGACGAGCGGGTCGCGCTCGGGGACCGCCAGGCCGGCCGTCAGAAGGGAGGCCGAGGTCGCGGTGGGAAGCTCCGCGGCGGTCAGGGAGAGGTTGAGCCCCCAGCCGAGGACCGCGGCGATGCGCCCGTCGCGGCGGCCGCACACCTCTCCGAGCAGGCCGCCGAGCTTTCGCGGCCCGGAGTCCGTGACGGCCACGACGTCGTTGGGCCAGGAGACGGCGACGGCCCGCCGATCCTTCGGGCAGGCGTGGATCCGCACCGATTCGAGCGCGGCGCAGGCGCCCGCCAGGGCGGTCCAGGCCATGTGGTCGGCGACGGATTCGGGCAGTTCGATCAGAACGGAGACGAGGAGGGACTTGCCGGGATGCGAGTGCCACGTCCTGCCGATCCGGCCGCGGCCCGCCGTCTGATCGTCGGCGATCATGGCGGTTCCGGGCGGGACGGCTCCCTCCCGCCAGAGTTCGGCGAGGTCGTCCTGGGTGGATCCGGTCAGTTCGGTGTGGAGGACGACGGGGGCCGCGTCTCCGGCGAGGGGGAACCACGCACGTCCGATGTCGCGGATGCCCTCGGCTTGCGATCCTGTCAAAGACAGCTCCCCTCTGTTCCGCTGGACGGGCACGTCGTGGCGGCAAGCGGCCGCCGGATTCTTCCTACCAGAAAGTAGGTTACCGCACCGTACTTAATTTCGCTCGTCTCCGATCGCGGCGTGCACACCGCGGCCGGTGCCGATGCCGGGCACGAGTGCCAACATACCATCGACGCGACCCGGCATCGCGGGGTTTTCATGCCACCGGCGTCAGTCGGAGGCGAAACCGCCGGGTGATAGACGGCACAACGGTGGGCGGGATCCGGATCCCGCCCACCGTTGTATGCCGTGTGGAGCATCGCAGCTCATCGGACGCCGCAGCGCAGAGACTCGTCTCCCGAGTCGACGGCCTGCGCGCTCACTTGATGAGGCCGAGCGCTCGGACCGCGTCGAGCTCCTCCTGGGCCGCCTTGATGTTGTGGTCGATCCCGGCGCGCGTGCGCTCGGAGACGTCCAGTCCGTCGACGATCGCCCACTCGCCGCCCCTGGCCGTGGCCGGCATTCCGAAGATGAGGCCTTCGGGCACGCCGTAGTGCGATCCGTCCTGGTAGACGCCCGGGGTCACCCACTCGTCCGTGCCGTTGACCCAGTCGTGGACGTGGTCGATGGCCGCCGAGGCCGCCGAGGCCGCCGAGGAAGCGCCGCGCGCTTCGATGATGGCCGCTCCGCGCTTGGCGACGGTGGGGACGAAATGGGATTCGAGCCATTCGGAGTCCACGAGGTCGGCGGCGGGCTTGCCGCCGACGGTGGCGTAGGAGACGTCCGGGTACTGGTCGGCGGAGTGGTTGCCCCACACCACCATCTTCTCGATGTCGGCGACGGCCGCGCCCGTCTTGGCGGCCAGCTGCGAGATGGCCCGGTTGTGGTCGAGCCGCATCATGGCGGTGAAACGCGATCGGGGGACGTCGGGGGCCGAGTGCATGGCGATCACGGCGTTCGTATTCGCGGGGTTGCCCACGACGAGCACCTTGACGTCGTCGGCGGCGTGGTCGTTGATCGCCTTGCCCTGGGGGCCGAAGATGCCGCCGTTGGCCTCCAGGAGGTCGGCCCGCTCCATGCCCGCCGTGCGGGGGCGCGCGCCGACGAGGAGGGCGACGTCGGTCCCCTCGAATGCCTGATCGAGCGAGTCGTAGACGTTCACCGAATCGAGAAGGGGGAAGGCCGAGTCGTTGAGCTCCATCGCCGTGCCCTCGGCCGCTTTGACGGCCTGCGGGATCTCGAGCAGGTTCAGCCGGACCGGGGTCCCTTCTCCGAGCAGGGCTCCCGAGGCGATGCGGAAGAGAAGGGCGTAGCCGATGTTTCCGGCTGCACCGGTGACGGTGACTGTGACTGGCGTGCGAGCCATGGGGTCTCCTTCGTTTCGATTGGCGTGGGCGTCCGCGCCCATCCCCCAAGGATAGGCGTGGGCCCGTCGCCGACGGAAGTCCCTAAGGCCTACAGGCGCGGCGCCTGCGCAGGATGAGGGTTCCCGCCGCGATCGCCGCCGCCGCGGCCGCGATCAGGCCGCGCGAGCCGGAACCGGTGCGGGCGAGTCGGGGCGCGCCTCCCGGACCGTGCGGGGAACCGGCCGCATTCGCGGAGGTCTGCGAGCCTCGGGCCGGATTCGGCGCGTCCGTGCCCTCCCCCGGTCCGCTCGGGGACCGGCCCTGATCGAGTGTGATGGACGGCGACGCGACGACCGAGGGGTGCTGCGGTGAGGGAGCGGGCGTCGCCACGAGCACCGGGCCTCTGGCGGTCGCGGACCCCGAGGCGGTCCCGCGGGAGGAGCGGGGCGCGGCGGAGGTGACGGAAGCAGAAGCGGGCGGAGTAGTGGGCGGCGCAGGCGTCGCGGTCGGAGCGACGGGCGGCGCAGGCGAAGCGGTGACGGGCGGCGCAGGCGAAGCGGTGACGGGCGGCGCGGGCGTCGGATCGGCGGTTCCGGTGCCGGTCGGGGACGGTGCGGGCGAAGCCGGCGTGGACGTTGCCGAGGGCGAAGCCGGCGTGGACGTTGCCGAGGGCGAAGCCGATGTGGACGTTGCCGAGGGCGAAGCCGGCGTCGCGGAGGCAGATGCAGACGGATCCGTCGGCCGCACCGGTGCGCGCGGCACGAGGACCACGGCCTGGGAGGCGTTCGTCTCCGGCTTCGTGTCGCCCAAGGCGCTCGCCGTGGTCCGCACCGTCCGCCGCACCGTCTGCCGGACCGTCGGCGTCGCGGAGCGGCTCTCCGACCCCGGCTGGGCGCCTTCCTGCCGGGTCATGCCGAGGACGCCGTCGACGCCTATCCTCACCGATTCGCCCTTGGCGATCGAGGGGACGGTCCCCTTGAGCTTTCGACGCGCGGGGTCCCAGGCGAGATCGGCCGGGCACCGGGTCCCGCCGTTCGCCGCGCCGGTCACCGCGCACGTGGGCTTGACCTGGTCTCTGATCGCCACGCCGGAGGGGATCTGCGTCTCCACCGCAACGTTCTCGGCCACGCCGGCGGAGTTGGAGATCACGGCCGAGATGCCCAGGGGCGTCCCGATCTCGGTGCCGGATTGCCGGACGTCGGTGGCGGTGGAGACGTCGTTGCAGGCGATGTACCCCTTGACGGCGTCGCTCGTCCGCGAGGTCAGCGGCTCCCCCGCCTTCGATTCGACGCTCGCGCTGTTGTGGGCTTCGATCTTGGATCCTCCGGCGCACTCCACCCGCGAATTGACGACCACCCTGAATCTGATGTTGGACTTGGCGGGCAGGAGGACCTCCCTCGCGTCGATCACCTTGCCGTTCACCACGTCGAAGGCCTTGCCGTCGGCCCATTTAGGGCATCGGGCCTGGCCCCTGGAGCTGAGGCAGGAGACCGTCGCCGTGCTGCGCTCGCCCGTCGCGTTGACGACCTTGTACGCGTCGCGGAGGGTCAGGAGGAGGGACTTGGCCCCCGGATTGTCGAGGCTCAGCTCGTAGTGGCGGCCCTGCCCGGTGGCGACCGTCTCACTGCCCTGCTCTTTCGTGACGGTCACGGGCGAGGTGTCCGACGAACAGTCGCGGGAGGCGATGTAGCCCACCCTGCTGTCGGTCGTCTGGCCTGCCACGTCCACGCCCTTTCCCTTGCCGACGAACACCTTGTTGGTCACCGTGATCTTCTGCCCGGCCGTGCACTTGGCCTGGGTTCTGATCGTCACTTTGATGACCAATTCCGAGCGGGCCTTCAGCGCGACCCTGCGGTCGAAGATCACCCCGTCCTTGACGGTGAAGGCCTTGCCGTCGGCCCACGTCGGGCACGCGTGCCGTCCCGCGCATTCGACGGTCGCCGTAGTGGTGTCGTCGGCCGCGCCGTCCAGGCTGTAGGTCATGAGCAGCCGGGCGTCGGGAACCGCCACGAAGCCCCGGTTCTCCACGTGCATGGTGTAGACGCGGTCCTCGCCGGGGGCGGTGGTCTCCTTGTCCTGCCATATCATGGTGAGGATCGATGTCAAGGGGGAATCCAACGTCACGGTGTCGGACGCCCGGTTGGAGGACGGATCGGAGTCGGCGACTCCGGCGGGAGGGGCGACGGTCGCCGTCCATCGCGTCGAATTCACGCTCGGGAAGACGCCCGAGATCCCGACGGTCGCGAACTTGCCCGGAGCGATGCTCGGGATCGTCCCGCTCATCCTCCCGCCTGAGATGACGACGTCCTTGGCGTCGCCGGCCACGTACTTCAGTTTCGTCGGCGCGGGGTCCATGGCGAAGGCGAAAGTCGCGTTGTTCACCGTGCCGGATCCCCGGTTGTAGATCCTCATCCCGTACTGGAAGGTCGCGGTCTGCACTCCCCGGGTGAGGGACCAGTACACGCCCGGTATGAACATCTCCACCGCCAAATCCGCGGTGTTCGAGGCGGCGGGGGCGCCCGTCGCGGTGGCAGCGCTCGCAGTCGGCGCTCCGGTCGCATTCTGCGCGGGGGCGCGGCCGGTCGTCCCGGTCCGCGCCGTCGCAGACGAGGGGCTCGCGGGCGTCGCGGGCGAGGGGGTCCCGGAGGCGGTTCCGTCCGCGGCGGGGTCGGCGTCGCCGGGGGGGTCTGGGCATGCGCGACTCCGGAAAGGGCCGTCAGCCCGAGGAGGGACATCGCGGTCGTCAGAGTTCTCGCCAGCCGTCTCGCAACGCCGCGGTGGGCGGTCTTCCGCGGCCTTTCCGGGCGGGGTCGGTTCGTCGTATCGGACATGGTCATACCGGGCCTCCGTGGGTGAGCGACGATTCCAGCCGTGGACTTCCGCGCGTAAAGGGGGCCGCGAAGGAGGCTGGAATCCTTCTAAGAAAGCACACAGGATCCCGGATCCGCGGGCATCATTCCACGGGATGAATGCGACGCCCGCCGAACGCGACCGCCGAACGAGTGCGCTGACGCGCCCGGCCCCGTTCACCCCCGACGGGTTCGGGCGTATGCCTGCTCAGGCCTGACTCCCGCGAACTCGGGGCGGGAGCCAGGCCTACGCAGGCGTCGCTCAGACGGGCGCGCTCACGAGCGATTCCGACGGTAGTAGGCGATCAGGCTGGCGGTCGAGGAGTCCTGCTCGGCGAGAGCCGCTTCGTCGCCGCCGATCGCCGGGCCGAGGTCCTTGGCCATCTGTTTGCCGAGCTCGACGCCCCACTGGTCGTAGGAGTCGATGCCCCACACGCATCCCTGGACGAAGGTGATGTGCTCGTAGAGGGCGATGAGCTGGCCGAGCACGGACGGGGTGAGCGAGGGGGCCATGATCGAGGTCGTCGGCTTGTTCCCCGGGAAGACGCGCGCGGTGACGATCTCCTCGGCGGTTCCCTCGGCCCGCACCTCTTCGGCGGTCTTCCCGAAGGCGAGGGCCTTGGTCTGGGCGAAGAAGTTGCCGAGGAACAGTTCGTGCTGGTCCACCCCGTCCTCGCCCACCAGGGGGTGGGTCGGATTGGCGAAGGCGATGAAGTCAGCGGGGATGAGCTGGGTGCCCTGGTGGATGAGCTGGTAGAAGGCGTGCTGGCCATTGGTGCCGACCTCGCCCCAGAAGACTTCGCCGGTCGTGGTCGTCGCGTCGGATCCGTCCCAGCGCACGCGTTTGCCGTTCGACTCCATCGTCAGCTGCTGGAGGTAGGCGGGGAAGCGGTGGAGGTACTGGCTGTAGGGGAGGATCGCGTGGGTGGCGGCGCCGAAGAAGTTCGCGTACCACACGTTGAGCAGCCCCATGAGCAGCGGGACGTTCCTGTCGGCCGGGGCGGTGGCGAAATGGAGGTCCATGGCACGCAAACCGGCAAGGAAGTCGGTGAAGTTGCTCGGGCCTATGGCGATGGCCAGCGATGTGCCGATGGCAGAGTCGATGGAGTAGCGGCCCCCCACCCAGTTCCAGAAGCCGAAGGCGTTGACGGGGTCGATCCCGAACTCGGCGACCTTCTCCAGATTGGTCGAGACGGCGACGAAGTGCTTGGCCACCGCTCCCTTGGCGTCGACGCCCCTGTCGGCCAGGGCGTCGAGGAACCAGGCGCGGCAGGCCTTCGCGTTCGTCAGGGTCTCCAGGGTGGTGAAGGTCTTCGAGGCGACGATGAACAGGACCGTCTCGGGATCCACTCCGCGCAGCTTCTCCCCCGCATCCGAGGGGTCGATGTTCGATATGAACCGGCATTCCAGGCCCTCTTGGACATAGGGCTTGAGCGCCTCGTAGGCCATGACGGGGCCGAGGTCGGATCCGCCGATGCCGATGTTGACGATCGTCGTCAGCGGTTTGCCGGTCACGCCGCACCACTGCCCCGAGCGTATCGCCTCGGCGAAGGCGTAGATCCGGTGGAGGACTTCGTGGACGTCCCCGACGACGTTCTGGCCGTCGACGACGAGGTGGTCTTCGGCGGGACGGCGCAGGGCCGTGTGGAGCACGGCGCGGTCCTCGGTGACGTTGATGTGCTCTCCGGCGAACATCGCCGCCCTGCGGGTGGTGATTCCCGTCTGTTCGGCGAGCTGGAGCAGGGCGGCGAGGATGTCCTCGTCGATGTAGTTCTTGGACAGGTCGACGAACAGGTCGGCGGCCTTGCGGGAGTAGCGTTCGGCGCGTGCGGGATCGTCGGCGAACCTCGCACGGAAGTCTGCGTTGAATCTATGGAAGAGTTCGGTCAGTCTCGACCAAGCGGGAGTCTGTGTGGCGTCCACGGGTGCGGTCATGATGAATCCTTTCATTCGGATGGGAGCGGGGCCGCCGGAGGGCAGCCTCGCGCCTCTCACCCCATCCTAAGGCGAACAGCGACGGTATATCGCCGAAATGTCCTGTCCGTCATATTATCCGCCTCCGAGGCCCCGCGCGGACGGCCCACGTTGTTCATCCGCTGCGCCACCGAGTCGATAGTAGCCGAGGGTGCGCATCATGAGCGCCGGCCCGTTGACACGGGGCCGAGGGTGTGTCTCCGGCGTCTCTCACAGCCTCGCACCCGCGCTGGGCAGCGTGAGGACGGCGACCGTGCGTCCGGGGATCGTCACCGTCCCGGTGGCGGCGTCCCACACCGTCGACTTGACGACCGGGTCCGTGCCGTGCGCCTGGATCGGCGAGAGCCGATAGGCCTTGCCCCTGCCGCCCTCGATCGTCTCGACGATCGGGCGGGGCGAGGCGTTGAAGACCACCATGACCCCGTCCAGGGCCGGGTCCAGATCCTCCCCGACGGTGTCGTCGACGACCATGACGAGCAGCCCCAGCGTGGCGTTCGGGCCCGCATTGGGGAAGGAGACCTTCTGCTGGATCGTCTCGGCCTCCCCGAGGGTGAACAGCGGCGTGCTCCTGCGCAGCGCCAGGAGTTCCAGCGCCTGGCCGTGGGCGGCGGCGATGTCCTTCGCCCCCGGCTTGTTGGCGGGATTGGCCAGGTAGGGGGACATGGCCTGCCACCGGCTCCGGTTGTCGCGCTCGGGGGGCAGTCCGACGCCGAAATTCGACTCCTGCCCCGTCCAGTTGATGGCGTTGAACCAGTCGCCGGAGTTGTAGGAGTTGCGGTCCATGGACTTCGAGCGGAGCAAGTCGGTTCCCGCATGCCAGAACGCGGGGGACTGCCCCAGGGTCACGGTGGCCAGCGAGACGGTGTTCATGCGCACTCGGTCCTCCATCGTCGAGTTCGCGGGCATCTTCCACATGTTCAGGTCGTAGAGGGTCTCGTTGTCATGGGCATCCACGTAGTTGATGGACTCGTACGGCTGGCTGGCGTAGCCGACCACCTGGCCGTTGAAGTAGATCTCCGACCCTCGCCTCACGGTGCCGTCGCAGGCCGTGAACCGGTAGTCCCGGAGGTTTCCGGCCAGCCCGACCCTGATGACGTCGGTGAAGAAGCGCAGCTGGACGGCGTCGCCTCCCGCGATGCCGTTGGGGTCGGTGACCAGGCCGTTGCCGAAGCCCTGCGTGTCGTTCTTCCCGTCGGACTGCGAGCCGTGGACGGCGTCGCGCAGACGGTCGTTGAACGTCCCGATCCCCGTGCCGTTCATCGCGCCCTGCACGGACGGCGTGAAACGCGAGCCGTTGGCCGTCGTCCCGAACGACCACCCCTCCCCGTACAGGTACATGCTCTTGCCGTCCACGCCGTCCTCTTCCATGGTCAGGCCGTCCAGCGCAGCGCGGATCCTCTTCATGGACTCGACCGAGGTGAACTCCATGAGGTCGAATCGGAAGCCGTCGATCTTGTAGGCCCTGGCCCACGTGAGCAGGGAGTCGATCATGAGGTTCTCGGCCATGACATGCTCGGTGGCGAACTCGCCGCAGCAGGGGCTGGTCAGCGTCTGGCCTTCGTATCCGAGACGGTGGTAGTAGCCGGGCACGATCTTCTCGAAGACGGACTTCGCATCCTGGCCGTAGGCGTAGGTGTGGTTGAAGACGATGTCCTGGACGACCTGGTATCCGGCCTTGTGGAGGTTGCCCACCATCTGGCGGTATTCGGCCGTGCGGGTCCCGCCGTTCGCCTTGACGGCGTACGATCCCTCCGGGGTCGTGTAGTGGAGGGGGTCGTACCCCCAGTTGAAGGCGTCCACGTCCGCGACCTTGCCGACGGCGGCCTGCTGTTCCTGCGAGTCGGGCGCCGCATCGGCCGGCACGGCCGCCTTCCGCTGCTCGGCCGGGTCCTCGGGCACCGAGCCCATGTCGTAGGTGGGCAGAAGGTGCACTGTGTTCATCCCCGCCGCCGCGAGTTCGCGCAGGTAGGCCATCCCGGCCGAGCCCTCGACGCCGAAGGCCCCGTACTTGCCCCGCAGCCGCCGGGGGACGGTCGCGTCCGTGGCGGAGAAGTCGCGCACGTGCAGCTCCACGATGGCGCGCTCGGCGAAGCCTCCGATCCGCGGAGCGGGGGTGTCCGTCCACACCTCGGGCATGTAGCGCTCGTCGGCCAGATCGAGGACGACCGATCGCTTGGAGTCGATGGTCAGCCCCACCGAGTTCGGGTCGGTGACGAGATTGTGCTGGACGGTTCCCGCGATCCCCCTCTGGGCTTCGTCTCCGGGGGTGACGGCGGTGACGGGGATGTAGACCTCGACGTCGTACAGGTAGGGCTTGTCCCTCCAGGTCGGCCTGCCGGTGAGGGTCCACGAGCCGTCCGATTCGCGCCTCATCGGATGCTCGGTGTACCTCTCCGAGATGGGGCCCCTGTACAGGCGGAGCGTGACGGACTTGGCGGTGGGCGCCCACAACGCGAACGAGGGGACGCCGCCGGCGAAGGTCACGCCCTGGGGCCTCAGGCGCGCCGATTCGGCGTACATCGCGTCGAGGATCCGCGCCGTCTGGAGCGAGGAGAAGGCGACGGGCCCGCCGTCGGGGCCACGCTGGAGGACGACGACCTGCCCCGTCAGGAGGGCTGCGGCGTCCACGGGTTCGGCGAAGCCCAATGCTCCGAAGTCTTCGCCGTCGAACGTGTAGGCGCCCGTCAGGTAGGGGTCGAGGGCCTTCTGCCCGGAGGTGATCCCGCCGTCCTTGACCAGCAGCTCGACCGAGCCGTCCGCTCCCGTGACCCTCTCCCCGTCGAGTTCGATCCCCCCTCTGGCCGCGTAGTACAGCCTGTACGTCGACCCCTGGCGCGTCGGCCAGGCGATCGTGTCCTCGTCGAGCCAGAACCCGATGGCCTGGCCTTCTCCGATAACCGTCATCCTCTTCTTCACCTCCACCGTCGAAACGTGTGAGACGCATACCCTCGAATGTGTCCGATATGCGGCAAATACCGCGAGCTTACCCGGTGCGTCCGACGGATGCGCATTGCGCATCCCACACCCCCGCGCGGGGGAGGCATCCCACACGCCTGTCCAACGCCTGAAGCCGCGGAGAATTTCCGGCCGGACCCCAGCGCCCGGCCGCCGATCGGCCGAAGCAGGAGCCGGCCGAGCCGGAGGCGGAGCCGGCTGCGGGTGTGCCCTTCGCGTCGACGTGAACGGCCCGATAGCGCGTTCCCCCGGCGGTCTCCGGCCGTGGAAGGTTCTCAGGCCTTCGCCCGGCGCGGCGCAGGGCGAAGGCCCCTCGTGCTCGCGAGGCGACGGGAGAACGCCGTTTCCGCCCACCGCGAACCGGCTGGTGGAGACGGACGCGAGCGGTCGCCCGGCGCCAGCGGCTGCCTTCCGCTGCCCGGGCAACGTCGCGGTCACGCTCGATATCGACACGCAATTCCATCCCGCGACCGGATCGGAGTGAAATATCATTTATTTATATCATAAGAGCTCAAATGAGTTGGTGCGGCAATATTTGCCGCACCAACTTCGATTCAGCTATGAGTAGTTTCATCGCCTTCGACGGAGGAAAACAAACGATTTATTGCACTTTATAGTCGAAAATGACAGTTTGCAGTCAGGAATGTCCATTTTGTTTTCGAAGACCGTGAAAATTACCTGCTACATCGGAATCCGTTCCTTTTATTATCGTTCTGGCCTGTTCAGTTGCAGTTCTGTA
>ERZ773059.613-NODE-613-length-18999-cov-14.628801_pt1 | contig 18999 bp, 41 predicted proteins | sample MGYA00580514_ERZ773059 | MGnify/ENA primary metagenome ERZ773059 (study PRJEB29015, sample SAMEA2737981) | human oral metagenome | biome: human oral; feature: human-associated habitat; material: dental | place: China | collected 2056 ...
ATTCACCCGGTAGACGCAGTTCCCTGAGGTGCAGGTGGCAGCGAGGACGTTCAGGACGTCGGCGATATCGTCTGCCGTTGTATCGGCGACGTCCCGGCGGGCGTTCACGGGTGCCACCTGCTAGACGGGCGGATGGTGATGGCGACGAGGTTGCGCTCATGATCGTAGGAGCGGGTGATCTCGTAGCCTCCCTCGCAGTAAGACAAGGCGGAGAGCGCGAGCCTGTCCTCCTCAAAGAGCCTCTCCATGATGGCCCGCGAGGGACCCTCGTAGTCGGGCTCCTTGACGACGTCGAAGCGGCCGACCTTGCCGAGGGGCTCGCCACCGAAGTAGACGACACCGAGCTCGTAGGGGTTGGCGGCGATCATTTCAGGTCTCCTGACTGCGTGTAGGCGGCTAGGGCGATCTCTGAGAGACAGTCGGATCGGAGCGAGTCAACGGACAGGACGTCTGCGACGCGGTGAGTGACGTATGGCAGCGTCCGACGGAGGTGCCGCCCCGGGACCTGGGCGTCCAGGCGGGCTGACTCCTCCAGCCACCAGGCGGGGGTGCGGGCGGTCCCATTGCAGGCCGTCACCAGGAGGCCGTGAGCGTGGCGGCCAAGGTCACGCCAGCATGCACGGGTCACCTTCAAGGGCTGGCCCATGGACCAGCCCGAGCGCCAGAGCAGGAAGAGTAGGTACCTCCGGTTCTTACTAGAGTCTGGTACCGGCCGCGGGGTGGGCAGGTCAGCGGTACTCACGGACGGCTCCCCTCACTGGAGGGATGGTCTTCACGGTGTAGGGCTGGTCGGTGGCGATGCGGACTGTCCCGCTGGTCGTCAGCATGAGCTCGTTGGGCACATCGACGCGAATCATGCTGGCCCCATCCGGGCGTGACGTGACGGCCTCGATCCTGATTGTGTCCGTTGGCTCGACGGTGACAACTCCCGAGAGTGTGTACTGCTGGGTGACCCCGCCAGGGCCGAGGACGTCGATGGTGACGTTCTCCAAGGCTGTCTTGGCGATTTCGAGGAGGGTGCGCAGGTCGTTGACCATGCCTCGCTCCGCGTCGAAGTCGTAGACGCCGCGGTAGCCGTCCCCGTCCTTCCAGGCGGCGAGGTTCCGCTCGATGTCCTCGATGACCTGCTGTGGGATCAGCTCGTCACTCATTGGTGTTCTCCTCGGGTGTGTAGACGATGCTATAGGGGCCGAAGTTCTCCGGGAGTTCAGGCGTCGCTTCCTCATGAGCGTAGGCGTACAGTTTCATCCATCCGTCTCGATCACGACCCCAGGCGTCGCCGTGTTGACTGACGACCATGGCCCCCTCGGGGATGTCCCGCGAGTCCTTACCGCCGTCGATGGTTCCTGGGAGAAGATCGCGCGTCTGCTGAAGTTCGTCACAGAGCTCCTGCAACTGGCAGAGCAGGTCGATAGCGACCCCACGGATGGTGTTGATACGGTAAGTGTGGCCGGCCTTCACATCCTCAACGATCCGGTCATCGCTGATGTCGGTGACCATTTGCTTGAGGTAGGGGAGGAGGCTTATCCGCTTGGCCACGTGTCGCTCTTCGAGGAGCCGGCCGAGGAAGTCGCGCTCACGCATGGCGGCAATTTCCCGCCCCATGTGCTCGGCCTGCTCTCGTAGGTGCTCGACCTCCAGGCGGAGGTCCGAGTTCTCTCGGCGCAGGAAGCCTGCGGTGTCTTCAGTCATTGGTGTTCTCCTCAGGGGCAGGGGTGTAGACGATGGTGTATGGGGCGCCGCCTTCGGGGAGAGTGGGTCGCCCGGTGGGCGCGTGAAAACCCCACCATCGGCCGCTACAGAGCTGGTAGGCGACCCCGTTGACACTCGTGACGACGGTCCCAGCGGGTAGGTCACTCCCGTCACCCTCCACCGTGCGTGGGCGGCTGGCCTCAGCCTCTTCGAGGAGCGCCCAATAGCGACCCTCCCACGCGTCCTTCTCGTGAGCCTCAGTCTGCGTTCGGGCGATTGTGGCTTTCAGGCTGGCTACTTGCATTTCCAGGAAGGTGGCGTGGTTGATGAGCGTGTAGACGCTCTTGATGGCCCCCGCAAAGTAGCCGGACTCAACGCATTCCCTAAGCCTCTTGGCGATCACATCGGCGTCGGTAGGGTGCTGCTGAATCGGATCGGTCACGACCTCCGCGATGCGGGCCTGCGTCTCCTTCAGCTCTCCTTCGAGGGCGGAGGCGGTCTCGACAAGTTCATTAACGGCCTGTATCGCCGCTTCATGGTCTCCGGCCTCGATTAGTCCGGCGATCAGGTCGACGGTGTTCATCGCTCTTCTCCGTTCTGGTAGCGGGTGAGCCAGGCGAGCGCGAGGGCGCCTACCTGGGTGACTTCGCTGATGAGGTCGGCGTTGTGGCCCGTGTCCTGGGCGTTGTCGTAGGTGAGGGCGGCGGCGACCTCGCCCACCTCCTCCACCAGGGCGTAGAAGCGGTTTTCGTCCGTCGGACCATCCGCATCCAGGGTCATCCCCGGATGCTTGACGGCGGCCCGCTCGTACTCGGCGGCGAACAAGGCAGCCGGGTCCTCGACGCCAAGGGACCGGAGCATCGCATCCGCCTGGGCTGCAATAGCCATGAGGCGGGTAGCGAGGCGTCCCTCGGCGATCGGGCGCCGGGGGCTCCCAGGGGCGAGGTCTTCGAGGATGTCGATCGCCCTGGCGACCGTGCCGAGGTCCTCGTGCCAGTAGCCGATAGCCTTCAGGAGTGGGCACATAAGGTCGCCGTTTTGCTCGACGACCCAGCCGGCCAGGTCAGCGATTTTCTTTGGGGTGGTCATGACAGGGCTCCTCCGATCCGAACCCAGATCGCCACGATTCCCCACACGATGAGGGAGAACACGGCGAACCCGGTAGCGGCGATGATGACGTAAGCGATAGCGGTGCTGAACCGCTGCCCGAATGAACGATCAGGATTCACGGTCAGCCCTCCTTACGCTGGTGAGGTTACGGAGTTTCATCGGTCTTCCTTCCGGTTTTGGTAGGGGGTTGGTGGGGAGGCCCCAACCACGGGGCCTCCCCGGGTTGTGGTTAGAACGGGGGATCGCCCTTGAACTGGCCCCCGGTGGCCCACGGGTCGTCGGCGCTACCGCCGGCCGGGGCGCTGTAGCCGGGCTGCTGGGCGTAGTCGAACGCACCGCCCTGCGTCTGGCCGTTGTTGCGTGGGGTCTTCGGGCACAAGCCCCACACGTCAACAGAAAGCCCCAGGGACGCCCGAGGTGTCCCGTCGCGGCTGGTGAACACCGACAGGCGGGGCCGGCCGGTCGCCGTCAGGAGTGTGCCCTTGAAGACGTTCTCGGCGAACGCCTCGGCCTCGTCGCCCCACACGGACAGCTGCACCCACAGGGTGTCGCCGGCGTCCTCCCACTGGTTGGTGTTCCGGTTGAACCGGCGCGGCGTCCACGGCACGTCCACGTTCGCGACGGCCGTGCCTGACGGCGTGAAACGGAGCTCGGGGTCGCGGGAGGCGTAGCCGGTGACCGTGAAGCTGGCGTCTGGCCTGGTCATGGCCTGTCTCCTTTCCGTCGGCGGCCGATGATGAACGAGAGGGCGGTGAGGATGAGCGTGCTCACGCGGCCTCCAGGGCTGGTGGGGTGTCGGGGATGATCCGGCACAGGGGCGGGCACATCATCTTCGGGATGGCCCCGACCATGCCGTCACGGGTGGTGTAGGTAGCCTCGACGATGGATCGCAGGACCGCGTTCACTCCGACGGCGGCGATGGTGACTGGGGCGCCCTGGTGGAGGACGCGGTCACCCGGGCGGAGGTCATCGAAGTTGACGACCTCGACGAGGTAGGTGGCGCTCACGCGGCGTCCTCCTTGCCGGCCGCCATGGTGAGAACCCGCATGAGGATGCAGGCCAGGCAGGACCCGTCGCACTCCTCCTCATCCTCGGTCCCCTCCTCGTCGTCGTCGTTGGTGTTGGTGTCGTCGTCCTCGGGCTCATTCTCCGTGAGGGTGTCGAGGTCGGTGAGGATGGCGGACTTGGAGACCGCCACAACCTCCTCCCACTCGAAGATCGCATCCCCCTCGAAGTCGAGGACCACGCAGGACCCGACCTTGGGGCCATCGAGGAGGCGGAAACTACGCTGGCTGCCGATCCGGTGAGCCAGGGAGCCGTCGATGCGGTCACCGTTCTCCGTGCCGCGGATGATGCGGATGAAGTCGACGCCGGGCCACACCGGCTCCTCGGCGGGCTCATCCGGCACGACACGCAGGGCACAGTCCGAGAAGACCCAACGACTCGTCCCCTCATTGTCTTTGTAGGCCAGTTGGTGAGGCACGCAGCTGGTGACCTCGGCGACGATGCTGTGCTCCCCTCCGCTGTTCAGGAGCACGTCGCCTTCCTTGACGTGGGCGATGCTGACGGTCTCAACGGTGGTGGTGATGCGGGTCATTTGGTGGCCTCCTCAGGCTCTCCTGTGGTGATGTATGCGGCAATGGCGGACCCCGCTGCCAGGGCCTCGAGGTTCGCGGTCTGCGCCTCCGACAGGCGCACCATCACCGTCGGGGAACCAACACGCTCGGTGATCGCGACGCCGTCGGGCATCTCACCGGTGCTGGCAATCAGCGCGTTCAGGTTCGCGGCGGCGGAGAACCACGGGGCGACCGTCTCGACCATGGCGTCAGGGTGGTTCGCCTTGACCCAGGCGGTGAATGCCTTCTCGTCGGTGACCTTCAGGACCTCGCGGGGCTTGGGGTCCGTCACGCTCACGGTGCCGACGTCGAGGCCGCCGACGTAGGCGTGGAGCTTTCCCCCGGGACCCATGTGCTCCAGGAGCGACGGCTTGGTGTCGTCCATGGCAGCCTTGGACGCCTTGGTGAGCCACTGGCCGACAGAGGCGCGCACGAGCGCCTCGGCCTGCCCGTACTTGGGGGTGTCAGTCATTGGTGTTCTCCTCTTCGATGATTTCGCCCTCGACGACCTCAACGTCGACGGGCTCCTGCGGTTGGGATTGGGATTGGGGTTGCGGGATGCGGGCTGTCAGCCACGCGGTCAGCGCCGGCGGGTCGGCGGTGCCGCCCTGGTCCATCCACTCCCGGGCGATCTGCTCGGGGTCGCCACCGAACTTCGCGACGAACCGGTGCACTAGGTCCTCGCACTCCTGCCTGAGTCGGGCGACCGTGTCGTCAGGCCCCAGGTAGTCCTCCGCGCCGGGGCCGTGCTCCTCACCACCGATCTCCTCGGGGGAGTAGATGACCCCGTACAGGCAATCAGATGCACCTTGACGGCACACCTCCGTGATCGCCCTGGACCGGAGCATCTGCTCGGGGTACAGGGACCACGGGCCGCGCTGGCCCCACAACTGGGCTCGGCGCGCCCGGGCCTCGTCCCACACGACCTCGTAGGTGAACTCCGGGTCGTCGGAGCGCACCAGCTGGGCGCGGACGCTCATGCCCTCCTGCATGATGCGGAGCTTGTGGCCGGCCTTCCTGACCACGGACGCCATGAGGTCGGCGCTCATGGTGGGCTTGCCCTTGATGACGTTGATGCCGTTCAGGGCCGCGATGGGCTTGATACCGAGGGACTGGCCGTACTCGATGGCAAGCAGGACGTTGGCCGGCTGCTGCCGGTAGGCGTCGGGCAGGAGGCTCGACGCGGCGAGGCTCTTGGCGTAGGCGATGCGGGCCTGCACGGCGGCCGGGGCCAGCGAGTCCTCCCTGACGACTAGGGCGCTCGGCGTTGACTCGCTCATAGCGGGTAGCTCCTTACTCGGCTCGGCATGGGTGCTGGTGAGACGCAGGGGTGGCCTGCGGCCACCAGCTCGGCGACGGTGGGGTTTCTGCGCGGCTTGGTCCTGGGCTGGACGCCGTTGCGCCTGCGCCTGGCGGTGGAGCGCAGCTTGTTGCTGCACGTGCGGCAGAGGCCCTTGCCGTGGTGGGGGCGGGTGTTGGGCCAATCGTCGACGTCGGCGCTCCTGGGGCGCAGGCGAATCCCGCAGTCGTCGCAGTGCTGGGGGACGCCCCAGTCGACTTCGACTCTCACCGGTCGCCCTCCTCGCTGAGGCGGTTCACGAAGTAGAAGGTGCGGAACAGGCCGACGCGCACGCGCCCGGAGTACTCCCACCCATCCTTGATGTAGCGGCGCACGAGGAGCCAGCCGAACAGGCTCCAGGAGGCCAGGACCTTGAGGTGGTAGACAGCGACCGGGTTGCCGTCGTCGTCGTAGGACCGGTAGTGGCCGCTCATGCCTGCATCTCCTTCTCGGTGGGCACCCAGGCGAGCGTGACGGTCGTACCCATGGTGTCGAGGTCGATGCTGTCGACCGTGTCGTCCTTGGTGGGGGTGAGCCACAGGGAGCGGCCGCTGACGTAGTCGATGCCGATGCGGGTCCAGGCAAGGCCCTTCGCGCGGATCACTGTGCCGATGGGGAGGGCGTCGAGGTGGTCGCAGTGCAAGGGTCCGTGCCAGTCGTCGTCGGTGAACTCCGCGATGATCTGAAACAGGGACTCCTGTCTACGCGCCTCGGCGTGTCGGGCGTCATCGACCGTGTTGACGCGGTCGTAAGCGTTGAGCAGCTGGGCGCGCAGGCGCTCGTTCTCGGCCTGGAGCTCACGAACAGCCTCCGTCTCAGGCACGTAGCAGAAGTTGCTGGTCTCGACTCTCCGGCGGGGGAGGATTTGGGGGATTCTCATTGGTTCTCCTTGGTAGGGGTGTGGTTGGGGTAGATGATGAGGCGGGTCACGCGGCCGCCTGGGCGGCGTTCATGCGGGTCAGGGCCCGCTCGCGCTCCTGCATGGGGCCGATCACCTGGCAGGCGGGCTCCCCGTCGGCGAACAGGGTGAGCAGGCGGCTGGCCTGCGCGGCGGTGTCCTCCTCGAGCGCCTCGTGTTCTGGGGTGCCCTCATCGGCGGCGCACGCCGCGCAGGCGCGGTCGCTGGTATCCCACTCCTCGAGGGCCTCCTGGCCCTCGTCGTCGAGGAGATCACGCAGCATGTACAGGCCGGCGGAGACCACGACGACGCGGTCACCGTGCTGGACGGCGAGCCGGTCACCGACCTTGAGGCCGGCCTGGCCGACGGGCCAGGCGGACGCGCCCGGGTGAGCCGTGGACTGGACGTAGACGATGCGGCTCATCGCTGCGCCACCTCCCGCCAGGTGAGCATCCAGCCGCCGTGGAGGACGGTCTTCCACTCGGCCGGCCACTCGTCCTGCACCTTCTCGGCCAGGTCCTCCCCACCGATGACGCGGGCCGCGCCCATGAGGTCCTGCTGGGACCTGAACGCCATGTAGCCGGGGTTGACGCGGTCATGCCGGTACTCGGTGTCCAGGGGGATGATGTCGCGGGCGACGATGTCGCCGACGGTGGTGTGGTAGTCGCGGAATGACAGTCGCAGGCTCATCGGTCTCTCTCCTTCTCGGCCAGGGCGGCGAAGATGACGAGCGCGGCGGCGGCGAAGCCTGACCAGACGATCATGTGCTGGCCGAACCACATGGAGGACAGGGCGGCGGCGATGCCGATGGCACCGGCGACGCAGGCGGCGATGTCGTAGCGGCTCATGCGCACTTCGCCTCACCCCATTCGGGGTCCTCGATCTGGGAGGCGTCGACGATGGCGGCGATGAGGTCGCGCAGGCCGTTGCGGCTCAGGGGTACGTCGGGGGTGGTGGCCTCGACGGCGAAGGTGGTGGCCTTGCCGGCCTCGGCCAGGGGGGTGATGGTGACGCCGTGTGCGGAGTGTGGGCGGCCGACGGCGACGTGCTGGTCAGCGTCGACCGTGGCCCATGCGCTAGACTTGGGCATGATCTTCCTTCTTGGTAGGGGGTTGGTCGTTGGCCCGGTGGGACGGCACTCCTGCCGGGCCTTCTTGTTTGGTAGGGGGTAGGTGGCCGCTAGTTGGTCTCGGCCTGGGCGATGAGGGCTGTGGGGGTTGTGTCGAGCTCGGCGGCGATTCGGACCACCTCGTCGACGGTGAGTCCTCGCCCGTGGTTGGTGAGCCGGCGGTGAAGGGTTGCGTTGGGGATGCCGGTCTTCTCTGCCATTGAGAAAATCGAGAGGTTTGTTTCCTGGATTTGTCGGTTGATGACCTCTACCAGGCGGGAGGTCAGCGGTTCGGTTCCCATATGAAAACCATATGTTGCGCTCGCATACCTCACAACATCCTGGGAACTTCGTTACCAAGGCGAGACTTTAGGTTGCATATGGCAACATGAGTGTCATGTCCACCATTGACAGGAACCCGTCAGAGGGCCTAAACGCAGCCGTAGCAGCCGAGCTGCGGCGCGAACGCGCCGCCCAGCAGGTCACCATCGAGACCCTAGTGGAACGCACCGGCCTGAGCCGAAGCACCGTCCTGAACAGCCTCAACGCGAAACGCCTCCTCGGCGTCGAGGCCGTCGCCGCCATCGCCCAGGCCCTCGGGGTCAGCGTCACCACGATCTTCGCCCGCGCCGAGGGCCGCATATCCGCCGCCACCCCAGACGCCGCCTCCGCCTAGACACACCCCAGAACACGAGCGAGGCCCCCACCATCATGGTGGGGGCCTCACCTGTACCCGCTGGTCACGCCTGCTTGGTCATGATGTAGTCAACGAAGCCGGGACTGAATGACAGCAGGCCCCGCTTGTGCTCGGAGACGATCACCCAGCCGTCAGCCAGGAGCCTGCCCAGTTTCCGGGCGTGGCTCTTGTTCCTGGGGTTGAGGGTGACGCGCTTGGTCTTCGTTCTCATGATGGTTCCTCCTCGGGATGGCAGGGGTGTTATGTGAATGTTACGCCGCTGTGAGTAGCGGCACCAGAGGCAGCCACCGCTCACGGCAGCGCAAGCACGTCGCGTGCACACCGTCGAACAGGGCCACGCCGTGGGAGCACGCCGGACACGCCGTGTCCCCGTCCAGGCCCCGGATGACGCGCACCGGTTCGGCCAGGCCCTCGACCTGGTCGCAACGGGCCAGCAGACGAGTCACGGCCCGCCCCGTGTCCCACAGGGTCTCGAAGTCGGCCGCCTCGACGGCCGCCGCCGTCGCCGCCAGGAAGTCGCAGCCCGCGGTCAGGCCAAGACGGGGCAGGCCCGCCTTGAGCGCCCCACGGTGCAGGGCCTCCCGCTCACGGACCGTGCGTCGCGCGTCCTGCTGGAGCGCGATCACCGCGTCACGGGCCGGGGAAGTGGCCCCGAACCCCGTGTGCACGCTTCCGCCGCCGCGGCGTACGGGGGAGGCGTCCAGGGCGTTGACGCGGCGCGCGAGCTCGGGCGCACCCCACCTGAGCCAGTCGACCCATTCGCTCATGCTGCGCTCCTCTCAGACCCCGGATTGCGTGGGAGCCGATTTGCGGGCCTAACGGGGCCCTCCCCATGTCGGTGTAGCGTCGAACGGTTCTGTCCCGTTCCTGGGGCTGCGGCGACCCCTCCCGGGGGTGTTTTGAGCCTCCGCAGCACCTCGCGTGCACGATCCGGGCCAGTCAGGCCGCCCAGCACGTCCCGGCCGGCGGTGACAGCCGGTGGGCGACGACCGACCGCGCGCCAAGCCGCTGCCTCAGCCTCAGCCCGTGAGGCCCCGCGCCCAACGGCCGCGATAGCCGCCTTACGCCACGCCAGTTCCGCCTTCGCGTCAGCACCAAGCCCGTCGGGGATCAACGCGCCCCGGGCGGACTCCTCGGCGCGCACCCGCTCCGAGCGTGCCCGGCGGATCGCGGCGGCGAACCGCTCGACGTCGATGCGCCACGCCCGCCCGTCGGTCGCCCACGCCCTGACCGCGTCCCGGCACGCCGGCCGGAGCTCGGCGGCGTCCAGGCCGGGCACCGTGTGCGTCAGGTAGTCGTGCCAGACGACAACCTGACCGTCCGTCGCGGTGATCGCCTGCGCGGCCAGCAGGTAGGCCAGGACCCCGGCGACGTTCTGCTGGGTCACTCCCATGGCTGGCCTCCTTCGAGGAACCCGGTCAGCGCATCGGGCGCGGACAAGGCCCGCTGGTCGCTGGCGATGGCGGCGGCCGCGTTGTCGCGCATGATCTGCGCCTGGCTGCGCCGGCCCCGGGCGCGGTCGTCGTCGGCGCGGCGCATCCAGTTCCGCCAGGTCGCGACCCAGTCGAGCTTCGTGCCGCGCTGGCCGGACGCGCCCGCCCAGTAGTCGCGGAACCGGTCGGTCTCGGAGGCGGTGTCGACGAGGGGGACGTTCTGGGCGGCCCATGCGGCCATCTCGTCGGTGACGGCGAAGTCGTCGGGGATGCGTGTGCCCCGCCGCTTCGGCTTCGGCTCGTCCGTCGTTGTCGGGCGCGCTTCAGCGCGCTGTGTGCCCCCAACGTAACCACCTACGGAAGGTGAGTTAGTAGTTGGGGGTTCTATTGAGGGATTGGGTGCACGGTGGTGCACCGGGGTGGTGCACGGCGGTGCACCCCTAAACCGCTCTTCAGGGGTGCACGCTGGTGCACCCGGTGCATGGCGGTGCACCCCAGGATCGGCCGCCTCGATCATGGCCTCAGCCACCTCGTACTGCCACACGTAGAGGTTGGGTCGGCGACGGTCGTCCCAGTCGGCCAGGCCGCCCCGGTTGATGGCGGTCGTGATGACGCCGAGCTGCTCCAGGGCGCGCAGGGCGTACTGGGCGGCCCGGGTCTTCACACCGGCGTAGGCGGCGATCCGCTCCACGCCCATGAAGGAGTGACCGGTCTCCGACGACGCGGAGTCGGCGAGGACGAACAGCACTAGCCGCGTTGTCCCGTTGATGGTTGGTGGCATACGGAATGCCTGGGAGAGTGCCCGGTTGCTCATGGCCTCCCCCTTTGTGGTGTCTCCGGCACGAGACTCATCCTCCTAGTTGGTAGGGGTAAATACGGGGCTGGTTTGCATACGCCACGTGAAGGCGGCCCACGCCTCGTCGTCCCACGCCTGCGCGGGGTCGGCGTCTCTGGTTGCGCACTTGGCAGCGGAGTCGGCAAGGTCTTCCAGGTAGCGTCCCCACATGCCTGCGGTATCGAACAGGAACAGGTAGCCGGAGACGCCGACATCGTTCATGGCCTCATACGCCCAATCCTGGAAGTCGTTGGGGCCGTAGCCGTCGTTGTCGTAGGGGCCCTTCCACCTCAAGACGTGGTCGACTGCGTCTTGGCATGGCTGGCACTCGCGCCACTCCCAGATCGTCCCGCCGTCGACGACCGTCGACCGGCAGTACCGCTCGCCCTTGGGGATGCGGCGGCCACAGTCATCGCACCGGACACGCCCCCGCGACCTGGGGGACCTCTCGTGAATCACTTCGGTCATGGCAATCAGATCCCATCCACGACGACGAGGGTGGCGGGCAGGTCGATCTCGTGGTCCGCGTAGGTGTATTCGTTGCCGTGCATGTCCCATTCGCCGTATCCGCGGCTGAACGTCAGGCCGTCAGCGTCGATGATGGTCGCGCCGGCCGGCGTGTTACGGATGTCGTCGATGGTGGTGAGGGACTGGCCGGTGAGGTGGTCCAGCGCCTTGGAGATGCGGACCATGACGCCGGCGGGGTGTGCGTCGTCGGCGTAGCGCTTGACCGCGGACCACGCCACGATCCGGGAGTCATCGCGTAGGACTCCGGGGCGCTTGTAGGGGGCCAGGGCGTCACCGACGGCGCGCTGGAGCTTGTCCAGGTCGGGCTTCGTCTGTGCGTGCTTGCGGGTCTTGGGGGCGCTCTTGGGGCGGGGGAGACGGAACTCTGCCCACACCTCGACAGGCCCGTCGTAGTGGGGTTCCCAGTAGGCGGCCTGTGCGGCGGCTTCGGCGACTCGGCGGACTTTGATGCGCCAGGCGGCGAGTTCGGGGCCCCGGTCGTGGGTGACGACGACGCGCTGACCAGACGCGAACGCCCTGGTGGAGCCCTCGGTGATCGGCTCACCGGGGACGAAGAATGAGAATGAATCCATGGTGGTTCCTAAGGGTTAGGGGCGGGCTAGGCCGCCAGGAGAGAGAAAAGATCGCCCTGCTCGGGCACCGGCGCGGCGTCGGCGTGACCGGCGAGGTAGCAGGTGCATCGGGGGTCATGGGTGGTGCGGGCGTCCCACACCTGCCAGGAATCGACGCCGTCGAGGATCGGGACACGCCCCAGCCGGTCGGTGACCCAGCAGAGGGGCGCGTCGGCCGGCCAGCGGTCCATCCGGTGGTCGCAGGCGGCGTGGTCGCCCTCCCGGCAGCCTTCGCACACGCCGCCATTGCCGTAGAAGCGGCGGCACATACATCGGTCGTAGAGGTGCGGCCACTGGGTGTAGTCGCGGCGCATGACGGGCAGCCAGGCGTGCTCTCGCACCCAGGACGCCTCCTCAGCGGTCATCACGGCGGCGCTCATAGGTCGAAGAGGGGGATGGTCCCCATGGTGGGGTCCGGGGCATCGGTGGACTCGGCTTCCCAGACTCCACGGCAGGAGTAGCAGCAGTCGAAGTTGGGGGCGTCGATCGTCTCGCAGCGCTGGCTGATGAATTGGGCTCCGGCGAGCCGTTCGCTACCGTCGCATAGGCGGGTGAGCGGGTACCAGGTGCCGCCCTGGTAGCGGACGGGGTCTCCGACGTCGGCGACATGCCGGAGGACGCGCCCTGGCAGGAGAACGCGAGTCATGACTCCTCCTCAGTAGACATCACGGGGATGCTCATATCAGCCTCCCAGCGACCACTCTGGAGACCGCCCCGGAGCCCGGGAAAAGGTCGCTCACGGTATCCTGCGCGGGGTCAAATCCCAGGAGATCTAGCACCCATGTGGTCCATCGGTCAGGCTTCGCCCCGACGAAGCCGGTTACGGGGTGGGGCGCACTGAGCACGTCAGGGACACTCATCCCGGTACCGGCGGAGCGCCGCGATTCGGGCACTTTGTAGATGAGTGCCTCCCAAACGGAGCGGACGCGGGCGCCGTCAGGAATGGCGTTGGTGACATTCCAGACGGCGAGACGCCCTCCTAAGCTGGCTGCGTGCGGCAGTATCTCGGCGACAGTCTTTGCTGATGCCGCCATAGCCCACCCATCCCATTGGAGATCGAGGTCGGTCATGAGTGCCTTGTGCTGGTCAGGGTTGTCCCACGCGCTGGCGTCATGGTGGAACTCGGCGCTCAGGCGGGAGCGTCCTTTGGCTCGTCCGGGCGTGCCATAGTGGGGGTGTTGCTTGCCGCCATACCACAGTGCGGCGCGTCCCAGGTACGGCGGATCAGCGATCGCCAGTCTCACGATTCCTCCTCCTGCCAGAGGCCGCGCTCGGCAGCCAGAGCCGCACAGAGGAGCTCGACGGCGAGCGCACGGAAACGGTACGGGACGATCTCTCCGTCGGGGTCGTAGGAGTCCGTGAAGCACACGGCAAGGTCACCGAGGTAGGTGATGAAACGGCACATCCGCACACTGGGGGCCATCCCCAGGTCGCGACTGCGGAGACTGAGGTCTCCCTCGCGCCGGACGCCCTCCAGGTACCCGTCAGGGTCCCTGTCTCGGAGGGCTGCCAGGCAGTGCGCGGTGACCCGGAGGGCGTACTTCTTCAGCTGGCCGACCGTGTAGGGTGCGAGCACCCCGGTGGTTGCCCGGTGGGCGGCCTCGCGCCAGCCGTAGCAGAGGGTGGAAACCTCATCGGTGAACCTCGCGAGCATGAGCCCGTCATCCTCGGGGTACGTCTCCCGCCGCTTCTGGCCTGCGGCCCTTATGCGTTCGGCCCGCCTGAGCATGGCCTCGAAATCCTGGCGGCGCTGAGCCATGGTCAGGGCGGTCATGACACGACCTCCTTGCGCGTCACGGTGATCTGGAAGCCGGAGCCGTAGTAGCCGTTCCCGTCGTTCCCCTCGAACTCGGCGAGGGGCAGGCGCTCGTCGTCGACGATCACGAACAGGGTGTAGATGACGTCGCTGTATTCGTCGTCCTCATCGGTCAGACGGGTGGTCACGTCGGCGGACATGATGCGCGCAGTCGGGGTACCGCGCTGGAACAGCTTGGTGAGGTCGTAGGTGCCTGAACCGCAGGTGCATCCCTCGTTTCCCTCGAACTCGAGCATGAGGCCGTTGTCGAGGGTGAGGGTGTCCCCGTCAACCTTGGTGACGTAACGGCCGGCCAGGACCGGGGATAGGTCATCGTTGTCGTAGTAGACCCTGCTCATGCTGCGGCCCTCCCAGTGTCGGTGAGGGCGAGGAGGCGGGCACGCCGGCCGGAGGGGGTGAGCGTGTACTCGCCGGTCTCCTCGATGAGGCCCTTGTCCTGAAGCTCGCGCACGGCGGTGCGGGCGCGGGACGGGGAGAGGACGCCGGTGGTGTGGGCGACGACGGAGGCGAGCGTGAACGGGCCGGGGTGGGTGAAGTCTCGGAGGACCATGAGAACGAAGTCCTGCGATGTGGTGGCATCCTGGATGCTGTCGGCCGCCCACTGGCTGGTGTCGGGGTCGTTGGCGCGCACGGAACCGCGCTCCTTGGGGTGAATGGTGCTGGCAGTGGTCATGCTGCGGTCTCTTTCTCTCGGTAGGGGATGCGCCCACCATCGGCGGTGAGCAGGAAACGGCCACACGGGTAGGTGACAGGCACCAGTCCCGGATCATCGGCCTGGCTGACGGCCCACCCGGCACGGCGGGCCTCCTCCCTGTGCGACTCCACGTGCCCGTGACATCCGGTCGTCCCAGACCCGCACAGGAGAATCAGGTTCTCGGGGCCGTTGACATCCGTCTTCCTCGTGCCCCCCATGCCCCGCGCACGGCGGTGCTGGAGGTTCCCAGACCCGTCCGAGAGGTCACGCCCACACCGGACGCACCTCCACCGGTCCCGGTCAGCAACGAGAAGCCTGGTCGTCATATCTGGCCCCGTGCGTCTCACGCGGCGACCGGGGCCTTGAGCCGGTCGATGTCGGCGCGGGCCACGAGGGCAGCACGCCCCAGCAGAGGCCGGTATCCGTCCAGGCGCCCGTCACGGATGGCGGCGCGAATCTGCCGGCCGTCCCGGTAGCCGAGCTCGGCGGCAGCCTCGGACACGGTCATGAGGTCAGCCCGACTCATCTCGGGCGGCCACTCCTTGAGGTGCATGGGATGTCCTTTCGTTGGGGAGTGTCCAGCGCTCCGCTGGACGACCCTAAGCGTAGAGCCGTTCGTCTACTGCTGTCCACTGTACACACATAACGAAAACGTGACCGTCCAACGCATATTGGTTGCACACTCAGCGTCCAATGAGGCACCATTGAACGCATGACCGACCCCACCCCAACCCTGGGACAACTCATCCTCACGTCCGGGCGCTCATACCGAGACCTAGCCGAAGCCAGTCACCTGTCCAAGTCACGCATCGGACAGATGGCCGCCGACCAAATCAGGCAACTCCCAGGCGTCGACACCATCGCCAACCTCGCCGCCGCCCTCGGCATCCCCGCCGACGACGTCGAAGCCGCCGCCCTACAGACCATCAGCCGCGAACACGGCCCCATCCTCTCCACCGCACGCCGCCTCGCCCACCTCGACCCCCGCGGCCGCCGTATCGTCAACGCCGTCCTACGCGCCCTCGAGGAAGAGCAGTAGCCGTGGGCCGGCCACCACTACCCGTCGGCACCTGGGGCGACATCACCGTCCACTCAACCGCCAGCGGACGCTACGAGGCCCGCGCCCGCTACCGCGACTACGACGGCATCACCCGCCTGTTCGGTCGCGTCGGCGACACCCCCCGCAAGGCCAAGGCCGCGCTCACCGCCGCCCTCGCCAGCCGGGCACACACCATCGGCGACGAGATCACCGCGGACAGCCGCTTCGACGCCGTCGCCCGAATCTGGGCAGACACCCTCACCGACCGCACCGAAGGGACCAGGCGCGTCTACACGTGGACCCTGGAGCGCCACGTCCTGCCCGCCCTCGGCGCGCGACGACTGCGCGAGATCACCACCCGCACCGTCGAGCAGACCCTCAAGGCCATGCTCGAGCACCACGGCTCGAGCGTCGCCCGCACATCCCGCGTCATCCTCTCCCAGGTCATGGCAACCGCCGTCCGCCTCGACGCCATCGAACGCAACCCCGTGCGCGACGCCCAGCAGCCCAAGGCGCCCAAGCCTGCGCCCAAGGCGCTCACCATCCCCGAACTCGCCCAGGTGCGCGCCGCCATCGCCGCCCACGAGGCCAAGGGACGCTCCAAGTCCGACGCCGGCGACGTCGTCGAGCTCCTCATCGCCACCGGCGCACGCATCGGCGAGGTCCTCGCCCTACGGTGGGAGGACGTCGACCTCGACGCCGGGACGCTGACCATCTGCGGAACCGTGTCCCTCACCGCCGAGAAGCCGCGCCGAGCGTTCAGGCAGGACCACCCCAAGACATCATCGTCCCGGCGCACGCTACTCCTGCCCGACTTCGGGCTGGCGGTACTGCTGCGGCGGTCCGTGACCGGCCCCAACAGCGATCTTGTCTTCCCCTCATCAAGGGGCACTGTCCGAGACCCGGCAACCGTCAGGAAAACTCTTAAGCTCGCGCTCAATGGCACCGGCCTGGAATGGGTAACCCCCCACACGTTCCGAAGAACTGTAGCCACCCTCGTCGGAGACCCGGAGACAGCGTCAGGCGTGCTCGGCAACGATCCCAGCATCGCCATGCGCCACTACATCGAGCGCTCACAGGTGGCTCCTGACGTGCGAAATGCCCTCAAGGAGCTCGCGCCGCAAAGCGATGGGTAAACGTGGGGAGATGTCGCTCTGGACGGTTGCTGTGGCTTCTGAGCCTAGAAGAAACTCTGTGATCTCAACGGTCTTGGTACCTCCGGTGGGACTCGAACCCACAACACTCCGATTTCCCTCTGACACCGCAATCAGTGGACAACGAGCGTCAATGAACGTCACGTGATGCGCATGATGACGCGGCAAGGCGGAGACGGGGAACACCGCAGAGCACTGGACGTCCAGCGCAGAAACGCTCAAAACACGACGTGAAAGCGATGGGTAAGTGATGGGTACACGGGCTCTGGACACTGTATATACGCGCGACCCCGGGTAACCCTCGGGGAGGGGGAGACCACTCCCCGCCGCCGACGGGGCCGCGAGGGTGTGTGGGTGTGATTTGTACCCCCTTACCGGTTGGAATTGGGGTGTGTGGGTGGGGGTGTATGGGGCTGTACATTTGGTGGCCCAGTGGTGTACACTAGGGGTATCGGAAGGGCAGTGGAGCCCGACCGAATCCCCCTGATAAATCCCCTGAACGGAGTGATCGAAATGAGCAAGCGTGTAGTGATGGCAGTCGTGGTGGCCATGGGTGTCGCGTGGGCGGCGGGCGCGTGCGATGGTGGCACGGCGGGCGCGGTGAGCGCACCGGAGTCGACGGCTACGGTGTCTGACGTGGACGCGGGCGTGGTCCCGGATGATGGTGTGATCCTCACGCCGTGTGACGATGAGGATGGCGGCGATCCCGTGCCGGGCGTGGACGGTTGCTTCTGGGACGCGAGTGAGCGGGGCAATGGGCAGGGCTCGGATGTGATTGTGTGGTGGTCGCGCTGAGTGTGTGATGGGCCGGGGGTCACTGTGGTGGTGGCCCCCGGTTCGTTGTGTGGGCACGGCACACACAGTGTGTTGCGCATCATGCACACAGTGGTGGTATACCGCTGTACACCAAGCGGTACAGGGGTGTACACTTGAGTCATCACAAGGGGACAGGAAGTCCCCACCGAATCCCCCAAGGAGAATCCAATGACCACCAGCATTGCCGAATCTCTCTCGCAGGCAGTTGAGATCATCACGGCCGAGCTCGACCGCAAGGGCGAGGAATACAGCGTTACCGAGACCCCCTACGGTGATTTCCTTCTGCGCGTTGAGGACATGAAAATCTATGTCGCATGGAGCAATACGTCACCGGCGAATGAAGCGATCTACGTCAATATCTATGACCAGGATGGGCAGTGGGTGGCCGGGAATCTCACTCCCAGTGAGGCGCTCGCCTTCATCCCCTGAACCGCTCAGACAGCCCCGATGGTCGCACGGCAGGTCCGACTCCTGCCGGGGGCACGACACAAACCAATCCCCAGGAAGGATCACCACCATGGCTACAGCCGACCGCGTTCGTTCGCTCATCACGACCATGTTCCCCGGTGCTGACGTCACGGTCACCGTCGGTGAGGACGGCCGGGAATCGGTGACGCTCGCACGGACTACCGTGTGGGTTGCGGCCGACGAGAAAGACTACGAAGCGGCTGTGCGCGTCTTTGAGTGCCACGGCCAGGACACGCGCCTTTCGTGGGGGCAGCGCGTCGCCGCCCTGGTCGGACCGGCCGTGCCGTGGGAGGACACGCGCGACAGTTGTGTGTTCCACACGAGCGGCGGTGACGTCGAGCTCTTCGTTAGGCACGGCTTCGAAGCCGTCGACGACTTCGGTGAGTACTGGGTGTCGACGGAGTATGTGGTGACCCAGCCGGGCCGGGACGCGATTGCTTCCGGTGAGCCGTGGCGCGCCGTGTGGGACGCGGCCAGCGCGTGCAGGCGGCACGCCACGCACTAGATAGTGGCCTACCGCTGTACATGCACCGGTATGGTGGTGTACACTTAAGTCATCGGGAGGACAACGGAGCCCCCCACCAATCCCCTGGAAGGAACACCCCCATGAGCACTGTCGACGACATGCAGGAATGGATCATCAGCCGCTTCCCCGACGCCACGGTCCGCACCACTCACCGCAGCGACTATGAGGCCGTCACCATCGGAAGCGTCGCCCTCGTCGTCACGGGCGATCTGTACGCGATTGGTCGCGTGGGACACAAGATCACGCCATTCCGTCGCCTTGACGGCACTCACGCGGCGACTCTCGATCTCATCACGTGCGCGCTTGCCGACACGAGTGTCCCCGTCGGCCGGCGTCTCCGTCGGCTGGTGAATGCCGACATCACTGAGGACGGCGACGACTACCGGGTGACAGCCGGGGGAGTGCACGTTGCTGACATTCGTTTCCGGCCGCCGGGCCTGCCCACCGTCGTCATCGGCGACGACGTCGAAGATCACGGCTTGCTGCACTCTGCCTTGCTCTCGGTGGCTGAGCGGGTAGCCGCTGCCTAGTCTGCCCCATTACCAACGCCCGGCGCTCCACCATGGCGCGCCGGGCACCACCATAGAAAGGAATCGATCATGACAGATTTCGACGTTGC
>ERZ773059.619-NODE-619-length-18909-cov-14.976928_pt1 | contig 18909 bp, 16 predicted proteins | sample MGYA00580514_ERZ773059 | MGnify/ENA primary metagenome ERZ773059 (study PRJEB29015, sample SAMEA2737981) | human oral metagenome | biome: human oral; feature: human-associated habitat; material: dental | place: China | collected 2056 ...
CGGCCACAGGCCGGTGTCCCCGAAGCGGGAGGCCAGGTGGCGCACCCACTGCTGAGCGAGCTCGGCCTCGACGGCCCCGTCGGTCATCCACGCGCACGGCGGGGTATCAGCGGTGGCTGGGCTGGCAGCGTCGATCTGCTTCTGCCAGAAGGCGGCGGCGTCTTCGATCCAGCCCTCGGCGGCGGTGCCGATGCCGAGCCCGAAGCTGTGGGGCAGACCGTCGTAGGTGTGGAACTCCGACGGCGTCCCCGCGGCCGCGATGGCGTCGGTGCGCGCCTGCATGGTGCGCCAGGAGACGATCCCGTCAGCCGTGCCGACGCAGGCGTAGGTAGGCGGTTCCGTCCCGGTGATCTCCGAGTGCCCGGTGTACTGCATGACGACGGTGCCGGGACCGGGCACGTCGCCACCTCCGAATCGAGCGGGACCGTAGGAACTGAGGGCTGCGGCCAGGCGCGCTCCCGCGGAGCCGCCCCACAGCGAGTAGCAGGCGGGGTCCACGTCGAGCTTGTCGGCGCGGGAGTGGATGAAGGAGATGGCCCGGGCCAGGTCCGCGCAACCGCTGCGAAGATCCGGGCGGTATTGCAGTGTGAAGGCCGTGTAGCCGTGGCGGGAGAGCCACAGGGCGTGCGGCATCGAGTCGTGGATGGAGCCCGCGTAGGCGAAACCACCGCCCGCGCTGCACACGGCCACCCGTGGGCGCCCGCCCGCAGTGCTCCCCTGAGCCGAGGAAACGAAGATCCCGGTGTCCCTCAGCGTGGGATCGGAGGCCTTCTCCGCCTCGGTGTAGATGCTGTGGAAGACGACCTCGCCGCGCTCACGCCGCCCGAGCGGATCATTGACGACGTCGACCGTGGTGTCCGTGTTGACGAAGGAGTGCCAGGTGAGCAGGCCGGCCACGTCGGCCAGGGTGTCGCCGGGCCAGGGTGGGTTGAAGGCGATGGGGAACAGAAAACGGCCGTAGTCCTCTAGCAGCGGGTTGCCGATGACATCGGCGATGAGAGTGCTGCTGGTCACCGGTGAATCGCCTTCTGCTGCTCCCGCGTTGGCGACCCTCACTGTTGTGTGTGGCGCCCCGTGTTCTCACTGACGTAGGGCTCCTGGTCGTACATGGAGAAGTGAGTCGCCTCGGGGGTGACGTGGATCTGTTTGATCTCGGGGTCCAGGTGTGCGTACATCTCCTCGTCGCCGGCGCGCGTGAAAGCATTCTCGCCGACGATGAGGCCACTGCCCTTTTCGACTGGATAAGCCGTCAGTGATGGCCGGATTGCGCTGGCGCATCCCCTCGACATGCGCGCTTCACCAGGGCCAGTCCGAGGTGAGGCGAGCCTCGACGGCGCGGTGTCGGAAGCGATAGGGCCTGCCGCGGTGGATGATCCTGCGGGTGCGATCCAGGCGCTGCGCGGTCGGCCCCGCGTCTGTAGCCTTCTCGTAGCCTGCTTTCCGTGCGATGTTCGTCAGCGATCGTTCTTCCGGCGCAAGCTCGGCCATGGCCTCGATGAACTGGCGCTCGCGAGCCGGAAGCCGGTCGAGGATGCGCTGCACGTGTGCCTCGGCCTCGGGAGCGGCATTCCGCCACCCGGCCTTGACGTGCTCGGCCGTGATGAGGTTGTCCGTTCCCGCGTACCAGGCGCGTTCTCCGGCGAGTTGGAAGAGGAACGGCTCTCCGCGAGCCCTCTCGACGATGGCCCGCTGAGCGTCCGCCGCCAGGAACACCCGCTCGGCGCCGCCGGCTTCGGTGGCGACCGGCCAGCCTTCGGTGACGAACGTCTGAAGTGCGGCCGTGAGATCGGCGTCGTCGATGGCGTCGAGAGTGACGGTCTGGAATCGACGCGCGAAAGCGGCGCCCGCCTGTGCGCCGGCCATGTCCTCGAACTCGGGCAGGCCCGTCAGGTATACGGCTATGGGCAGGGCGAGGTCGACTTGCGGCCCACCCGGGAGAGCGACCGTCTCTTCGTAGGCCAAGGCGTCGCCGAGGGCGATGAGCAGCTGTGAGCGCGCATGCTCGTCGGCGATGTTCTGCACCTCGTCTATGTGGAGCATGACCATGACGTTCTGGCGCCGCATCGCCGCGCGCCCGATCTCGATGAGGAGTTCGGTGAGGGCGGTGTAGGGCTCGGGTCCGTCTTGCGCGCGCACGGAGAGCGAGATGCCCGAGGCGGCGACTGTCTCGACCCTGCGCAGGAGATCGCCGATGCGTTTCTCCCGGGCAGAGGAAAGGCCGGCTGTGGATGACAGGTCGAGGAGCGCGGAGGCGACCCGCTTGATGGGATCCGTGCCGGATGGGATGCGAAGCTGCGGCGTCGCCCAGTCGCCGGCTTCGGTGGCCTCGCGTGCGATCCTTCGCACGAGCGAGGACTTGCCGGAGCCGGCCTCCCCGAGAATGGTGCGGCCTCGCTCATGGATGCCCGCCAGACGGCGTGGGCGAAGGACGTCCCTCCAGTCGTTGAGCTGACTGGTGCGGCCAGCCCACACCTTGGGCACGGTGTCGGAGCCCGGGCTGAAAGGCGAATCGAGTGGGGTCCTCACGGCGATAAGTTTATCAACGGGTTATGGCTTTGATAAGTTTATCAAGGACCTGTGTGGGTGATTCTCCTCTTCAGCGAGCGGTGGTCCAGCGCTCGGCGAGCGAAGCGCCTTCCAACGCCTTCTCGCCCGACTCGGTGAGTTCCACCGCACGGGTCTGCCCCTTGCGCACGATCCACCTGTGCTCGAGATAGAGCTCAGTGAGCGCGGCGCCGAGCTTTCCGCCCAAATGGAAGCGACGTTCGATCGAATCCATGCACGCCTCTCCTCGGGGCACGGCCTCGAATGTCAAACCCCACGAGGCGACCAGCTTCCGCCCCCGCGGCGACAGCTGCCAGGCGCCATCCAGATATCCCCGTGCGCGCATCCGATCCGCGAGGCGAACCCCGAGACGGCCGGCGAGATGGCGATAGCACGTGCGGGCTTCGCGCAGGTTGTGATTCTGCGTCCACGCCCGCAGACTCCGCGCGGAAGGGGATTGGGTCGCCGCGATCACGCCGAGGCCCTCGACGATGCGGACGACGTCGTCGCCGGAGAACACCACATAGGTGTGCCTGCCCTGGCGGATCTTGCGGACGAGCCCGGCTCCCGCGAGTGCGTTCACGTGTTCGCTTCCCGTCGACCGTGTGATACCCGCATAGGCGGATAGCTCGCCGACGGTCCACGCGCGCCCGTCCATGAGCGCGCTGCACATGGCCGTGCGCGAGGGATGCGCCAGCGCGGCCGTGACCCTCGCGATGTCCGGGAGGGACTCGTCGCGGTAGGCAGGGCGTCGCATATTCATACGCCCAGAATACGGGGCGCATTATTCGGCGTGAGTCGAATCGTGAGCGCTTTGGATTCCGCTCGAGGCTGGTGGCGCGCGCCGAGGTCGTCACTCGATTCTTCGAAGTGCGGCGTGTGGCCTTTGTTGTGGCCGATAGTCGGCGACCGCCGGCCACAGTCTGGATTCGACCGTGCGGTGGTAGCGTTTCGGCCATGGCATTCTCCGATTTCCTCATCGACGGCCTGTCCCGCTCGCGTGAGCGTTTCGACCGCGCGCTCTCCGGCGTCACCGTGAAACAGGCCAACACGCAGCCCACCCCGAAAAAGGCGCCCCGCGTGGACTCGCTGAGCTGGCTCGCCTGGCACACCGCCCGGGAGATCGACTTCCAGATCGCGCCGCTTGCGGGCGTCGAGCCGGTGTGGATCACCGGGCGCCACAAGGAGCGCTTCGCCCTGGACCTCCCCGACGACACCGAGGACTGGCGCCATACCCCCGAGCAGGCGGCCAAAGTGGTGGTCGGCGACATCTCCGTGCTCACGGCTTACCTCGACGACGCCTACGCCATGGCCGCCGGCTACCTTCGCACCGTGGGCGAAGACGATGTGGACGCCGTCGTCGACGATTCCTGGGACCCGCCCGTAACCCTCGCCGCGCGGCTGGTTTCGATCGTCGACGACGCCGCCCAGCACTCCGGCCAGGCCGTCTACACCCGCCGCCTCCTCGGACTGCCCGGCTGACAGCGGGCTGTATGATCTGGTCATCGCCGTTTCAAAGGAGCACCATGCCGCAGGAACTGTCAGTGCTGACGATGTGGACATTCGTCTCGGAGTGCCCGATCCCCCGGGACATCGGACCGGTTCTCATAGACGGCGAGGAGCCGATCGCCGCTTATAAGACCTTGCGTGACTCCGCCGTCTTCACGGACCGACGTCTGATCGTGCGCGATGCACAGGGGATGACAGGGAAGAAAGTCGAGATCTATTCCCTGCCGTACTCCTCGATCATCATGTGGTCGTCGGAGAACGCGGGGATGATCGACTTCAACTCCGAACTCGAGCTGTGGACGCACGCCGGGCATATCAAGGTCAAGCTCGGCCGAGGCGTTGACGTTCGGCGTCTCGATTCCCTCATCTCCACAAGGATCCTCACGAAAGCAGGGCACTGACCACTCCGAAGCGTCGATCGCGCCGCGCGAGCGGCGGTGGATTGATCTGCTCCCGGGCGGCCTCGGCACCGGCTCCGATGCTGGCGGAGTGCATGGACTCTCCCGTTCTAGGAGCGTCGACGTCGGTGGGATCAGAAGCTCGAGGAGGAGCCGGAGCCGGAGAAATCGCCCCCGCTGTACCCTCCGCTGGAGTCGCCGCCGCTGGAACTGCCACCCCCGCTGGAGCTGCTCGGAACGTAGGACGACGCGGAGGAATAGCCCACCACCAGGTCGGAGATCGGGGTGAAGGAGCTGAACGAGCCGCTGTCGTCGGAGAGGCTTCCCCCGCCGTCGCCCGAGCTGACGGCCGAGAGCGCGGGGGAGTCGGGGTTGAGGCGGATCGTCGAATGCGGGTCGTAGTATCCGTGCGTGCCGCTGAAGAGCCAGTAGCCGCTGTAGGACGCGTTGTTGCTCGAGGACAGCGAGTTGTTGAAGCGGCGACGGCGTTCATCGGCATACCGTGAGGTGTCGGAGTCGATGGCTCGGCGCGCCAGCCGCCTGGCCCGGGTCTCGGTCTCGTCGGCGATCCCGTCCAGCTCGTCGAGCGCCGTCGAGGGCTTGAGCTCGCCGGCCTCCAGCTCGGAGGTCATCGCGTTCAGCCGTTGGCGCTGAGAGCGGACCCATGCCCGCGTCTCCTCGGTGTCGACCGTCGCCTGCGAATCGTCGACCTGTTCGCACAGGCGGTTGAGCGACTGCAGGTCCTCCATCACCGGCCCCTGCTCGTTGACCCAGACGCCCTCCCAGCCGGAGGACATGGTCAGGAGCGTGGCGGTGTTGGCGATGACGTCGTCGAGCGAATCCAACGCGGCGGAACGCTTCTTGAGATCGCTGACCCGTCCCAGCATCTTCAAGTCGAACCACTGGGCGCCCACGGGGTCGCCGAAGTCCTGCCACTCCCGCGTGAACTTCGCGTACTCCCCGCGGAACCATCGGTAGCGCGCCATCACCTGAGCGCCGTGGGGCTCATCCTCGGGAATCGTGCTGGCATGCAGCTCGGTGGTGTCGTAGTCGTGGGTGACCTGGGAGTAGTGGCGCAACGCCTCCCGCGCGCGGCGTCGGGCCGCCAACCCGCGATATAGGTAGCAGCAGAGCCACGCCAGGCCCGCGATGGCGACGACGCCCGGCATGGCATAGGTCGTCCCCACGTCTCCGCTGCCGGGACGGCCCATGAGGTCCGCGGTCTTCTTCGCCATCGACACCGTGCCCCCATACCAGTCGCCGATGCGGTACTGATCCTTCGCCGCATTCTGGACGGCGGCCTGCTGGCGGAGAGGAATCGTGATGTCCTCGCCGAAGTAGCAGCCCACTTTCCTCCCGTCGGGGGCGACGGCGAAGATCACCAGACCATCACTCCAGTAGTTGGAATTCGACTGAGAGATCCACGGAACGTCGGTGTCGCTGTGCTTGCGGGCGTACTTGAGCACCTCGTCGTTGAGATTGACGATATCGGAGCCGCGTACGGTGAGCACCGCGACGTGCACCTTCCGACGGAACGTCAGGCGTTGGAGCTCGTCGGCCAAGGGCTCGGTCTGGAGGACGTCCGCCTCGTCGTGGATCTCCACCGTGGGATGGTGAGTCTTGCCGAAAGGCCACAACGCGACGATGGGGAAAACGGCGATGAGAGCCAGACTCATCGTGACGTTGAAGGCGAAGGCCAGAACCGCCCGTATGCCTCCCATGCGAACGATGAGCGGCTGCCGAGCATTCCCTTTCGCTGCCTTGGGATCCGCGTCTTGCTGTGATGTCCGCGCACTGTCAATATCCTTCTCTGCCATGAAAGCCATTCTCCCTCCTGTGCGTAGAAGTGGAGCACCGCCTACGTCGAACGGGGACATCTGCCCGTCATTCTCTCTCCTGTGCACAGAAGTGGAGAACTGCGTCCACGACAAGAGATGAGACGTGGTTGAGGCTTGCCCGAGGGCCGAGCTCCGCCTCGATGCCGGTGGCGGCACCGTTGCGTGAAGGTCCGGCCCGAAGCGTCGACGTGGGCGGGTCTCAGACGCCGAGCATCCTGCGGTACTCTCTGGGCAGCATGCCGACTTCGCGCTTGAACAGCGCGGAGAAGCGGCTGGCGGAGGCGTAGCCCACGGACCGCCCCACCTGTTCGATGGTGAGATCGGGCTGGCGCAGCAGAAGCTCGGCCTGGCTCATCCGCCGCCCCTGCACGTACTGGGTGACCGTCTGCCCGTTGAGCAGTTTGAAGGTCTCCTTGAACTTCGTGGGGCTCATGCACGCGATCCTGGCCAGATCGCCGATGCGCAGGTTCGCCGAACAGTGGTCGTCGATGTAGCACACGATGTCGTGCATGCGCTCGCGGTCGGCCGGGTTCACGTGCTTGACTCCGCCGGTCGCCGAGCCCAGCCGGGAGCGCTCCACGATGAGTCCCATCGCCTGGAGGACCTTGCCTTCGTAGTAGAGCTCGGAGTGCTCGGGGTCGCCCGGACGCGGCCAGAGCCGGGACAGCAGGGTCTTCATCTCGGGGAATTCGCCGTCCGAGCCGAGCGAGACGAAGGCCCGCTCGACGTCCTGGAACTCGCCCGCGTACTCCCTGTTCAGGAACTGCGCCGAGAACTCCGGCGTGATCTCGATGGCGACGCTCTGCACGGGGATGCCGCCGTGCGCCACGCCCTTCCACGGGCCGCTCCCGATGCTCTGGCCCCACACGCTGTTGGACCTGAGCCTGCGATACGGGCTGAACTCCTCGCCGGCGATCGACTTGAACCACGTGACCGTGAGGTAGCTGGGCGGCTCGACGTCCATGATGAAGTCGCGGCGCATAGTGAAATCGTGGATGCTGATGCTCCACAGCGCCCTCTCGGGGGAGAGGAAGTGAAACCAGCCGGTGCACTCCCGCCCCTCGGACCGGTACGAGTGCCAGAGCCCGCCGAGGCCCGCCGCCGGCGCCTCCACGAAGCCTTCGCTCTCCAAGAGCGGATTCTGCAGTGACTTCCTCACGCCGACGTCCTCCCGGCCTATGACGATGAGACGCGATTATGCGCCGATGGGACTGGAATGCCTAGCGGACGGCCTGCGGCCGGCGTCCCATCCATACACTCGGATAGGTTAGCAATACCTGAGTTGGGAAAGGACGGGAAGTGGGCAAGGCAGCAGCGATGTCGACCGGCGACGGAGGGACCGGACAGAAGGGAGGGCCCGGAGAGAAGGAGTCCGGTGGCAGGGGCCCGGCTGAGGCGGGCTCCGCCGAGCAGATGCCGGCGAGGGACCTCGCCGGGCTCACCGCGCGCGACCTCATCACGACCGGCGTCTTCACCGCGGTCTTCCTCGTGTTCATGATCGTCGGGAGCGCCTTCTTCGCGCCCAACCCCGTCCTCACGTTCTGGATGCCCGCCGCGTCGGCCCTGCTCACCGGCCCCGTCTATCTGCTGCTCATCGCGAAGGTCCCCAAGCACGGCCCGCTGGCCATCCTGGGCGTCGTCATCGGCGCGATCATGTTCGCCACCGGAATGTACTGGGGGTGGGCGGTGAGCTCCGCGCTCCTGGGCGTCGTGGCCGACGTCATCGCCGGCCTCGGCCGGTTCAGGGTCAAACCGCTCAACCTGACCGCCTTCGTCGTCTACTCGCTGGCCCCCATGGGCTCCTACATCATGCTGTGGGTGGACCCGGACGCCTACACGGCGTACCTGACCGGCAGGGGCACCGAGCGGGCGTACATGGACACCATGCTGGACACGGCCGTCGACTGGATGCTGCCCGCCATGATCCTCGCGACCGTGGTCTGCGCCCTCGTCAGCGGCCTGGCAGGCATGCGCCTGCTGCGCAGGCAGTTCGAGCGCGCCGGCGTCACCGCCTGACCGCCGCCGATGACGCAGACGCATAGCCGCGGCCTGCCGGTGCAGGCCGGGCACGCGGGGCGGTGCGTCCACTTGGATCCGCGCACCAAGCTGATCCTCATCGCCGCCATGGCCACGGCGGTGGCCCTCGCGCCGAGCCTCGCCTACGAGATGCTCCTCATGGCGCTGGCCTTCGGCTTCGGCGTCATGCTGGGAAGGCCCAAGGCCTCCGCGGTCATGCTCGTCCTGTACGCGGCGGCGGTCGCCGCCACCCAGCTCGTCCCGTACCTGGACAGCGTGGCCCTGCGCACCGCCTTCGGATCCTTCTTCCTGCTCATGCGCAAAGTCTTCGCCTGCGCTCTCATGGCCTACGCGACCGTGACCACCACCCACGTCAACGAGCTCATGAGCTCCCTGGCGCGGGTCCGCGCGCCACGCCAGCTGAGCATCCCCCTGGCCGTGGCCATGCGCTACGCGCCCGCCGTGAGCGAGGACTGGAGCTTCATCAGGGACGCCATGCGCATGCGCGGCATCTCTCCCAGCCCCATGAGCCTCCTCAAGGCTCCGGCGCGCACCGTCGACTGCGTCTACGCTCCGCTGCTCATGAGCGCCAGCCGTGTCTGCGACGACCTGTCGATGGCCGCCATCGTGCGCGGCATCGAGAACCCCGCCGAGCGCACTTGCTACCTGCCCATCGCGATGCGCCCGGTGGACTACGCCATGCTCGCCCTGGGCCTGTGCGCCGTGGCGGGCGCTCCCATCTGCGGGGCCATCGGATGATCCGCTTCGAGCACGCATCCTTCGCCTACCGTTCAGGCGCCGCGGCCGAGGCCGGGGTTCGCGACGTCTCCCTCCACGTGGGCTCCGGCCAAGTGGTGGTCCTGTGCGGGCGCTCCGGATGCGGCAAATCCACCCTGCTGCGCATGGCCAACGGGCTCGCCCCGCGCTTCTTCCCGGGAGAGAGAACCGGACGCGTCCTGCTCGACGGCGAGGAGGTCGGCGACCTGGCCACCTGGCGGATCGCCGAGCGCGCGGGGACACTGTTCCAGAACCCCCGCACTCAGTTCTTCAACGTCGACGCCACCGGGGAAGCGGCCTTCGCCTTGGAGAGCGCCGGATGGCCGGGAGAGGAGATCCGCGCCCGCGTCGGCGAGACCTTCCGCGAGCTGGGCCTGGAGGACTTGGCCGGACGCAGCGTCTTCCGCCTCTCCGGCGGGCAGCGCCAGAAGGTCGCCTACGCGAGCATCTGGGCCCTGCGGCCGTCGAACCTGTTGCTGGACGAGCCGACGAGCAACCTGGACATGCCGTCCATCGCGGACATCGCGGCCTTCGTCGCGCACGCGAAAGCCGCGGGCCGTTCGATCCTGGTGGCCGAGCACAGGCTGGCCTGGCTCACGGGCATCGCCGACGCCTACGTCTACCTCGAGGAAGGCCGCGTCTCACGCGTCATGGACGCCCGCGAGTTCGCGGCGCTCAGTCCGCAGGAGCTGGTTTCCATGGGACTGCGCACGCGCGACCTCGACGACGTCGCGCCCGCGAACGACGCCGTCGCCCCGCCGGGGCGCCGCGGCGTCGCGCTCTCGGCACGGGGGCTGTCGGTCGACTACGGCCGGGGCCCAGTGGTGCGCGAGGCCGACGTGGACCTGCGCTCCGGCGAAGTCGTCGCCCTCGCCGGCCGCAACGGCGCGGGGAAGACCACGCTGTGCCGCGCCCTGTGCGGCTTCGAGCGCAAGGCGAAGGGGGCGGTCAGCCTCGACGGGAGGCGCGCTGCGCGCAAACGCCGGGTGCGCGCCTCCTCCATGGTGTTCCAAGACGTCGACTACCAGCTCTTCGCCGAGTCCGCCGCGGCCGAGGTGACCTTCGGCCTGCCGCGCCGCGCGGCCGACGCCGTGGACACCGGCGCCGTCCTGCGCGAGCTCGCCCTGGATGGCGTGGCCGACAGGCACCCGGCGACCCTGTCCGGCGGCCAGAAGCAGCGCCTGGCCGTGGCGGCGTGCGTGGCGGCAGGCAAGCGGGTCCTCGTGTTCGACGAGCCCACGAGCGGGATCGACCTGGACGGGATGCGCCGCGTCGCCCACCTGCTGAGGCAGCTGGCGGCCCGGGGGCGCGCGGTGCTGGTCATCACCCACGACCTGGAGCTCATCGCCTGCGCCTGCGACCGCGCCCTGCACATGGACGGCGGCCGCGTCGTCGGCCGGGCCGGGGTGCGCGAGGACTTCGACGCCGTCAGGGCGATGACGACGGGCGCGCCCGCGCCCGGGCGGGAGGGGGAGAAATGAGGAGGAGTTCATGAACAGGGCGGGCAACCAGGTCGTCCTCGTGCTCACGTGGGCGGGTCGGCACCGCAAGCACCTGGTGGCCGCCATCGTCTGCGCGACGCTGTCGGGGCTCATGGTCGCAGTGCCGTACTTCGCCGTGTTCGACCTGATGCGCGCCGTGCACGAGGGTAGGTGCACGACCCGGGTGGTCGCCGTGGACGCGGCCGTCCTGGTGGCGGGGACGCTGCTGCGCCACACCATGTTCGGCGTGTCGAACGCGCTCGCGCACAAGGGCGCGTACGGCGCCCTGTTCGACGTGCGCTGCCGCATCCTCGACCGCCTGGCCAGGGCGCCGCTGGGCGAGCTGGACGAGCGCAGCACCGGCAGGATCAAGACGGTGCTCTCCGACGACGTCGAGAGGCTCGAGCTGCTGCTCGCGCACAACCTGCCGGAGGCCTTCATGTACGTCTCGGGCCCCGTCGCCGCCCTCGTGTTCCTCCTAACCGCCAACGTCCCGCTGGCCCTGGTCACGCTCGTCCCGGCCGTCATCGCCTTCGCGGTGCTCGCCCGCCTGTTCAGAATCGTGAAGGACATCATGCCGCGGGCCATGAAGTCCCTGGAGGACATGAACACGGTGATGGTGGAGTACATCACCGGCATGCGCGTGATCAAGGCGCTCGACATGGGCGCCCGCTCGTTCACGCGGTTCCGCGCCGCCGTGGACGAGGAGTACGAGGTGTGGGGGGAGATGTCGCGCCGCACCGGCCCCGGGTTCGCCGCCTACGTCGTCGTCATCGAGGCGGGCCTGCTCCTCATGGTCCCCCTGGGCGCCCTCATGCTGACCCGCGGCGCCATCGACGCCTCGACCTACCTGCTCTTCGCCTTCGTGGGGTCCCTCTATCTGACCGAGATCAGACTGCTGCAGAACTTCTCCAACAAGCTCTCCCAGGCTTCGGCGGGCGCCGCGCGCGTCCGGGAGCTCCTCGAGCTGCCCGCCTTCGGGTCGGGCGCGCCCTTCCCCGAGGACGCCTCGATCCGCTTCGACCGCGTCTCCTTCGCGTACGGCGACGGCGCCCCCCGGGTGCTGCGCGACGTCTCGCTCACCGTGGCGGCGGGCGAACGGCTGGCCGTCGTGGGGCCGTCCGGCTCGGGCAAGTCGACCCTCGTCCAGCTTGTGGGCCGCTTCTACGACGTGACGGAGGGGACGGTGTCCATCGGCGGGGTCGACGTGCGCGACATCGACTACGACGACCTGCTGGCGCACGTGTCCGTGGTGTTCCAGAGGACCTTCCTCACCAGCGGGACGATCGCCGACAATATCCGCATGGGCTCGCCCGCCCCGCTCGACGACGTGCGCGCGGCCGCCCGCCTGGCGCGGGCCGATGACTTCATCACGGCGCTGCCCCGGGGATACGACACGCCCATCGGCACCCTGGGCGCACGGCTGTCGGGCGGCGAGCGCCAGCGCATCGCCATCGCCCGCGCCATCTTGAAGGACGCGCCCGTCCTCGTGCTCGACGAGGCGACGAGCGCGGCGGACCCGGAGAACCAGGCCCTCATCGACGAGGCGATGGACAACCTGTGCGAGGGCAGGACGGTGATCGTCGTCGCCCACCGCCTCGACGCGGTCCTGCGGTGCGACCGCATCGCGGTGGTGCAGGATGGGGGCGCTCACCCGCCCGGGGACGCACGAGGACCTGCTCGCGCGCAGCCCCTACTACCGCGCGGCGTGGGACGCCTACAACCAGTCCCGTTCCATGAGCTACCGGATCGCAGCGGCGCCTCCCGCCGCGGCGGGCGCCGGCGAGGAGCAGGAGGCCCTTCGATGACGACACCGAGAACGACGGCGACGGCGTCGGCGGCGAGGACGACTACGACGGCGTCGGCGGGCCCCGCCGGCGCGACCCCCGCCAGCGCAGCCCCTGCCAACGCAGCCCCCTTCGCGAAGAACCGGGACTTCCACATCTCGTGCGCGTGCACCCTCGTCGAGGGCGCGCTGGGCGGGTCCAACTTCGTGCTCGTCTACCTGGTGATACGGCAGGTCCTCTCCGGCTCCGTCGACCTCGCGGCGCTGATGGGGGTCACCGGCGCGCTCGTCGGGGTGTTCCTCCTGCGCCTGGCCGTCTACTCCTTCGGCTACGTCCGCGGTCAGGTCGGCGGCGCCCGCATCAGCCGGAACCTGCGCACGGCCATGGGCGACTCCATCAAGCGGATCCCCCTCGGGCGCTTCACCGACCGCTCCAGCGGGGAGTACCTGCAGGCGCTCACGACGAACGTCAACGACTACGAGCAGATCCTCACCCACAGGGCGGGCGACATCCTCAAGAACGTCGCCCTGGCGGGCGTGCTCACCGCGTTCGTCGCCTGGCTGTACGCCCCGGCCGGGGCGATCGTGCTGCTGTCGTTCCTGCTCCTCGTCCCCGCCGTCGCCCTGTCATGGCACCAGGTCAAGGTCCACGGCCCGCGCAAGGACGAGGCGCGCGCGAGCAGCTCCAGCGCGATCATGGAGCACGTCGAGGGCATGCAGACCCTGCGCGCCTACGGGGTCGCGGGCGTGCACAACCGGGCCATCGTGGAGAGCATGCGCGAGTTCTCGCACGTGAGCTACACATACGAGCGGGCCGTCATCCCGACGGGGGTGATCCTGGCGATCCTGGCGGGCCTGAGCCAGCCCCTGCTCGTCGTGCTGTGCTACCGGGCGTGGCGGGAGGGCGCCCTCGCCGTCTCCCCCTTCCTGCTCATCTCCATGGTGCCCCTGCTCACGCTGCGGCTGATCAGCGCCCTCTTCATCGACCTGACGGCGTACCGGAACCTCAGGATCGCGCGCAACAACATCGCCGACGTGCTCGCCCGGCCCCGGGAGGAGGGCAGCTTCGACGCCGTGCCCATGGACGGGGCGGCGATCGACCTGTCCCACGTGGACTTCTCCTACGGGCGGGGGCCGCGCGTCCTGTCCGACTTCAGCCTGCACGTGCCGGAGGGGAGGCTGACGGCGCTCGTGGGCGAGTCGGGCTGCGGCAAGTCCACGGTGCTCAGCCTGATCGCCCAGCTGTACCGCCCGGATCGCGGGACCATCGCCTTCAGCGGCGTCGACACCGCCGACTACGCGCCCGAGAGCGTGCTGCGCAATGTCGCCCTCGTGGACCAGGACGTGTTCCTCTTCGACGACTCGGTGACGGACAATGTGCGCTACGCGCGCCCCGGGGCCGGCGACGAGGAGGTGCGCGAGGCGTGCCGGCTGGCCAACGCCGACGACTTCGTCAGGGCCCTGCCGCAGGGCTACGACACGAGGATCGGGGAGAACGGCGGGCTCCTGTCGGGCGGCGAGCGCCAGCGCATCTCGATCGCGCGCGCCATCCTGCGCGACGCGCCCATCGTCCTGCTCGACGAGGCCACCTCCAACCTGGACGTGGAGAACGAGCTGGCCGTGCGCAGGGCGATCGCCAACCTGCTGTCCTCGCGCCGGACCGTGGTCATGGTGGCGCACACCCTGCCCATCATCCGCGGGGCGGACGCCATCGCGCTCATCGACGGCGGGGCTGTCGCCGAGCTGGGCACGCACGAGGAGCTGCTCGCGCGCGGCGGCAGGTACGCGCGCATGTGGGGCGCCTCGCGGCCCCGGCGGCGGGGAGGACACGAGTGACGGGAGCAGCGGGGCGACGAAGGCGGGACCGCGGCGTCCCGTCGCACCATTGGACTCCAATCCGCGCCCCGCGGTGACCGACTCCACCAATCCTCCGAGGACCGGTCCGACGTCGCGAGGGGCAGAATCGCTCTCGGTAGAGCCTTTCCGTCCTGTGGAGGAACCATGACCCAGATCCGCGACCCCGAACTTCCCCGGAAGCGCGATGACTATGAGGAGGTCGTGCAGGCTTGCAAGTCGGCCTGTTCTGAGATGGAAAAATCCATGACAGAACTCAATCGTCAACGCATCCTCAGCACTCAACTCATCGAAGACGTGACCGATCTCATCAACAGCATAGCCTACCATCCTAAACACTTCGATTCAAGCATTGGAGAGGTGAAGAGGAATGCAGTAGAGTTAACCGACGTCCAGGAACTGGAATTACAGGAATTTCGGGAGACTCTTAAACTGCTCGACGAGGCAATCGCCAGAACGATGACCATGACTATCACAGCCGCAATGGCAGGTGCGCTATTGCGAACGATAAAGCAGCCCGGACCTCTTCCTACCGCCCTGGCTGCTGGCATAATTAGTTTCACGGTATTCGCAGCAAGAACCTCTCGAAGTCGTTCAAAATTCAAGAAGGCGAAGCATGACGAATTAGCGCACATCAAGTGGATAACAAACCGCTTGATGACAGCCAAAGCCGACATCGATTCGCTAGCCACTAAGACATCCTCCCTAAGGGAGTCACTCGCAGAAACTTATGAGCAATGCACGAGTTTTCGTGAAGTCAATTTCATCAATTTGAACACTTCGGCTCAATACCTCCTCACAAGTTTGGTAAATCAGGTGACATCCTTGTGTGTTCTACTCAATCAGCACATCAACGTCGAATCCGAAAATTCAGGAGAATGAGACACAAAGACACGGCCAGGCGCGCGCGCACCGAGACGACCGCCGCATGTATTGACACCCTCAATCGGGCGCGCATCGAGTCACAATTGACTGCCATGAAATGTCAAGACACCAATTTTCTTGCAGCACTGGACAGCCTATCCAGGACCAGAAGCATCATCGATGGGAAGATCATCGCACCCAATCGCGGGGGTGCTCGAGGAATGCACGGATTCATTGCCGAGGTGGCAGAGGTCGGCATCGGAAACGCGCGCAACTTGCTGGTCGGTCTTCCGGCCGACTATGAATGGGTGAACAATAATGGCGCCGTTGACATTTTCCGTGCCGGAGTCCCCATTCAACAGAAATTTGTTGAATCCGGAGGAATGTACTCTCTCGACGCCATCGTAAGACACCTGCGCAAATATCCTGATTTTATTGATGGTGGAGGCGTTTATCAAATACCGAGAGATCATTACGAGACGGTCTCAGCACTATATTCAATGCCCCGCCAGGAAGCCATGAGAACTCTGAATCGATCCGGAGACGGCCCTTCACTTAAGGACTGGGAGCGCATCCAGGCCTTCTTCAAGAATTCAGAATCGAAAATAAAAATAAGCGACATAGAGCCTTCTACGTTAACGTACTCCGAGGCGCAGTCCCACGCTATTCACGACACCCTCTCCGAAGAGAGTCGCGCACTGAGGCGGCAGAACCACGGGAAAAGGCAGACAATCCGGAGGAAACACGCGGCCTCCGTCGGCGAGGGACTCAGAGTTGCAGCAGGAGCCGCGGCATTCGAGGGCGCAACGACTCTCGCCATGACCATAGTCGCGAAGTTAAAGGAAGGACGTCGCCTGCGAGATCTCGATCAGCAGGACTGGAGGGAGATCATTATCGCATCATCGTCCGGCGCAATGACCGGAACTATTCGAGGGGCAAGCATTTACGCGCTGACAAACCTCACGGCTACGCCCGCCACGGCGGCCAATGCGCTCGTCACAACTGGACTCGGAGTCGCTGAGCAAGCATACCTGTTGAGAAACGACTCCATCAGCGAAATAGAGTTCATCGAATCCACGCAATTGTTGTGCCTTGAATCTGCTGTCGTCGTACTCTCCGCAACGATCGGGCAGGCCATCATTCCTGTGCCAGTACTGGGGGCGGTTATTGGCGGAACGGCGGGGAGCATTTTATCCCAGGTCGTGGAAGACGGACTGAACGCGCGAGAGCGGGAACTCACGGCACGCCTCTCCGAGGAGAGCCGCGCACTCGACGCCCAGTTAGAAAGCGAGTGGCAGCAGCATCTGGACCGATTGAAGGCGGACATGGACGCGTTCCTGTCACTCGTCGTCGAGATGTCCTCGACCGACGTCGCCGCCGCCTGTGAGGCGTCAGTCGCCCTCGCCCGTCGACTCGGTATTCCGAGTGAAGATATCCTGGACACACCGGAGAAGGCGCGAATCTACTTCATGGACTGATCGCAATCCGGCGGCCGTATCAGCGGGCCGGTCGGGGCGCTTCCGCCGGACTTCGCAGCCATGTTCCGCGCTCTGGCCTGCAAAGCGCGGAACACCTCCTGACAGCGGTTCACGACAGCACCTCCAGCGCGTGCAGGATCGGAGTCCTGGTGCGAGGCAGGAGTGCGGCCACTTCAATCAGGCTGGTCGGCCTGCCCCCTCGGCGCAGCCACTCCTTGAGGGCGTCCCGTGCAGTTTCGTACCCGATCAGACCGCGCAGCCTGAAGGCGTCGGCGATACAGCGTTCAGGACGGTAGAGTCCTATTTCCGCATCGGCGCCGCCAACGGCGACCGTTCCGCGTCCGACGTCGAAAGTAGATCGATCGAACCGGTGCCAGGCGATCGCCGCGTCGGTGACCGGAGGGCGCGCGCCCCGGGGGATGGCGACGTCGAGCCGGTCGGGGATCGTGTCGGTGAGGTCGTGGTGGGCGAGCGCCGAAACGAGGCAGATCGTGGCGTCGGAGCGGCGGGTAGCGGCCTCGACGAGGTCCCAGTCACTCGCGGGCGCGTCGGAGGGGATGTAAACACCCCGCGCGATCCGCTCGAGCCGCCCGGCACGGGCGGCTCGGTAGAGGCCGCTGCGGGACATGCCGACGGCACCGGCCGTGGACGGCGTTGCAATCGTCATCGACACCCCAGCCCTCTCCTGGCACTGATCGTAGTCAGATAATCATATCTGGCTACGATCAGTATCACGACCTCGGGGCGCGACTCATCGAAGGTGCGCGATGAGGTTCGGCATCTCACCGGGGCGCGTCAGCGGGCCTCGTCAGCGACCGGATCCGCCACAGCACGAAGGCCGCGCCGGGCAGGCCGGGGACGATCGACGTCGCCGTGCCGGGCATGAACGAGCGGGTGCGCCAGGACACGCCCAGGTGCATGCAGAAGGCGGCTCCCCAGCCCAGGGTGAGGGCCGTGGTGACGGCGCGGGTGCGCGCGGCGTCGGCCCGGGTGAGCCGGTACAGCCCGTAAAGGGCGGCGCCCTGCCCGGCGACGACGGCGGCGCGCCCCCACGGGCTGTAGCCCGCCAGGGGATTGCGCCGGATGTGCTCGTCGAACAGGCGCCAGCCGGTGGGGCCGACCCGGTCGCTCCAGCGCCGTATGGACAGGGCCACCTCCTCGGCCTGGTGGATCCCCAGCAGTGCGGCGGTGAGGGCCCAGGCCCTATCGGTCTCCACGACGGCCCTCCCCGCGGCGCCACCGGGTCTCTGCGCATCGGGTGCGCGCGCATGTGGAACGCCTCACGGTCATAGACTAGCGGCCAACGGCGAACGGAGTGAACATCATGCCCATCACCGATGCCATGCGCGCCCGTCACGTGGTGCGCCAGTATCTCAGCACGCCCCTGCCCGACGACGTCGTCTCCGCCCTGCGCTCGCGCATCGAGGACAACAACCGCGCCCACGGCACGGACATCCGCCTGGTGACGGGCGACGCCCGCGTCTTCGGCCCCCTGTGGGGGACGGTGCGGGCCCGCAGCGTGCGCAACTGCCTGATCATGTCCGGTCCCGACGCGCCCGATCTGGACGAGCGCCTGGGCTACGGCGGCGCAGACCTCATGCTCGCCGCGCAGGACCTCGGGCTCAACACGTGGTGGATCGGCGGAACCTTCTCGAAGAGGGCCGCCGCCCGGGTCAGCGGCGCCACGGGCAGGATCGTCGCCGTCGTCGCCCTCGGCTACGGCGCGACCCAGGGATCCGCGCACGCCTCCAAGCGCCCCGAGGAGGTCTCCTCCTACGACGGCGAGGCCCCGGACTGGTTCACCCGGGGTGTGGAGGCGGCCCTTCTGGCGCCGACGGCGTTCGGCAAGCAGGCCTTCACGCTCTCCGGCAGGGGCGGCGAGGTGACGCTCCGCTGCGAGGACAGCGCCTACGCGGGCCAGGACCGCGGCCTGGTGAAGTACCACTTCGAGGTGGGCGCGGGCCGCGACAACTTCACCTGGGCGCACTGACCCGCCCCCGGCGTCGCCCGCCGGTCCGCCCGGAGGGTCGTGCAACCGTCCCGCCCGGGCCGGCGGATCCGCCGGCTTCACGACGCAGGGCCGGGGCTCTGCGACGCCGGGCCGGGGAAGGCGCTCACCCAGTCGAAGACGTCGTCGGCCTCCTTGCGTCCCCCGGGGCGGACCAGCAGGTGGAAGGTCGCGCGGGCCATGGCGTCGCGGATCGGCACCACCGTGCGGCCGGGCGCCAGCGCGGCGAGCGAGGGCGCGTCGGTGACGAAGTGGGGCAGCGACGAGCTGCGCACCATCTGCTCGAAGACCGCGCGGTCCTCCTGCACGATGAACCGCGAGTGCGGGAAGTGCCGGTCGCACGCCTCGCGCCAGAA
>ERZ773059.620-NODE-620-length-18900-cov-3.926824_pt1 | contig 18900 bp, 19 predicted proteins | sample MGYA00580514_ERZ773059 | MGnify/ENA primary metagenome ERZ773059 (study PRJEB29015, sample SAMEA2737981) | human oral metagenome | biome: human oral; feature: human-associated habitat; material: dental | place: China | collected 2056 ...
TGCCAACCAATTCCTGCGTGCGGTGGACAGCGCCAGCGTGATGGTGAACGCTTCCACGCGCTTTGCCGATGGCTTTGAATACGGCTTGGGTGCGGAAATCGGCATTTCCACCGACAAAATCCATGTGCGCGGGCCGGTGGGATTGCATGGGTTGACTTCGCAAAAATGGGTGGTGTTGGGAGATGGGCAGGTGAGATAGCTTTTCAGGCTGCCTCATCCTCCCAAGGCAGCCTGAAAATTCAAAAGCAACAGCGTTGCCGGCCGCATGGTTTACAAAAAATCCGCAAGTCGGGTATCCTTGCCCCGTTTTTCCCAACCCTTTCCACCTCGCATCCTTCCACACCATGACTCCCGAAATCCAACAAGAATTCAAACGCGGCATCAAAGATGTACTTCCCATTATGATTGGCATCATCCCCTTCGGGCTGATTCTCGGCGCGCAAGCGGGGCAAAAAGGCATGAGCGTGCTGGAAACTACGCTGATGATGGGGTTAAACTTTGCTGGCGGCTCGGAATTTGCCGCCGTCGGCTTGTGGACATCGCCGCTGCCCGTGCTGCTCATCATCACCATGACTGCCATGATTAACAGCCGCCACATCCTAATGGGCGCCGCCCTTGTGCCGTATCTGCGCGATTTGCCGCTCAAAAAGCTGCTGCCCGCCTTGTTTGTGATGACAGACGAAAGCTGGGCAATGGGCATCGCCGATGCCAAACACCGCCAGCAAGCAGGCTTGCCGCCGTTTAGCTATCCTTATTATATGGGCACGGCCGTTGTGCTGTATGTGATGTGGGTGGGCTGCGGTTTACTTGGCTCGTCAATCGGGCCTTTGCTCGGCGACGTTTCCCGCTTCGGCTTTGGCATGGCGTTTCCTGCCGTGTTTTTGGTGTTGGTGCGCGGTATGTGGCGCGGTTTTCAGGCTGCCAAACCTTGGCTCATCAGCCTTGTCGTTGCCATTATTGTGTACGCCATTGCGCCCAATGGCGGCTGGTATGTCCCTGCAGGCACACTCGCAGGGCTGCTGTTTGCCTACTTTGCCAACGGAGAAGCCAAATGATTAGCTGGGCTTCGTTTTTCACCATCATCGGCATGCTCTGCGTAACTTATTCCACCCGCCTGCTCGGCTTTTTCTTGTTAAAAAACAAAACCCTCTCGCCGCGCATGGCACGCACGCTGGAAGCCGCACCCGCCTGCGTGTTGCTGTCCGTTATCGCGCCGCATTTTATTTCCCACAAACCGCATGAACTCATCGCCCTTGCCGTAACCCTATTTATGGCAGCGCGCTTTTCCATGCTGCCCACGGTAATCGTTGCCGTCGCCACATCGGGCATCTTAGGCTGGCTGATGGGGTAGGGCGCATTGGGACAGCCTGAAAACCCCATTCCCGCCAAAAAACGCATTCTCTCCACCAAAACGCGCATCGCAGCCACAAACCATTTGTATAACGTTTTCAGGCTGCCTAAAATCCCAGCTCAATCCATTTTCACCCCACAGCCATGACCATCCTAGACAACCTCATCACCCTAGCCCAAATCACAGGCAGCATAGACGTGCAATGCAGCTTCAACGGCGATTGGTATGTGCGCCACAGCAGCCAGCGCACCCAAGGCGTCGTGCACATCGTAACCCACGGCACAGGCTATCTAAAACTAGACAACGAAGCCCAAGCCCGCCAATTGCAAGCGGGCGACATCATCTTCTTCCCGCGCAACGCCGCCCACACGCTCAGCAGCCAAATCGGCTGCAACAACAGCCAACACGCCCCCAGCATCAGCCAGCAAGGCAGCATAACCCACAAGCAAACCAGCGCCAGCGCCAATGCCGCCCAGCTCAATCTATACTGCGCCCACTTCGCCTACGAAACCCACAACAGCCTGCTGCAAGGGCTGCCTGAAATCATCATTCTCAACACCCCACACAGCACCACCCAAGCCATCGTTAGCCTTTTGCAATACGAAATCAGCCAAAACGAACACAGCACAACCGCCGCCATCAACGCCCTGTCCACCGTATTACTCGTTCACATCCTGCGCACCTATTTAAGCCAAAACGAGCATCAAGCCCCCTTAACAGGCGTGCTCAACGGCTGGCGCGATCGCCGCCTGCGCAGCGTTGTGCAAGCCGTAACCCAAGAGCCCGAGCGCGACTGGCGCGTAGAAGAACTCGCCGAGCTCGCCAAACTCTCCCGCGCCCAGCTGATGCGCCTTTTCCGCAGCCAAATGCAAACCAGCCCCCACGCCTTCGTTAGCAGCATGCGCCTACAAAAAGCCGCCATGCTCCTGCGCAACAGCCAAAGCACCATCCTCGCCGTCGCCCTAGAATCAGGCTACCAATCCGAAACCCACTTTGGCAAAGTGTTCAAAAAACACTACGGCTGCACGCCCAAGCAATACCGCCAACAGCGCATCACCGCCGAAACGCTGAAAACAGAAGATTACAGCATTTGAATTTTCTTCATTACAACAACGCCAAAAGCGTTTTCAGGCTGCCTATCATGTTCACCAATAGGCAGCCTGAAAACGCTTTATTCAATTAAATGGTTTTATTCAAACCGTTTTCCCCAGCAACACAACATCCGCCAGCATCCCATCCAAATCGCACACCTCGGGCAGCCGCCCCCAAATCTCAAAGCCCAAGCCACGAAACAGCGCCATACTCGCCGCGTTGTGCACAAAAATCACCGCAACCAATTTATGCACGCCTAACGCAGGCGCGCGCCGAATCATCTCGCCCAATAGCCATTTGCCCAAACCCGCCCCGCGATGTTGCGCGTGGATATAAATGCTTACTTCGGCGGTGCGATGGTATGCCGCACGCGGATAATAATCGCTTAGGCTCGCCCAAGCCATCAGGCAGCCTGAAACATCGCGCACCACATAAAGCGGACGATTCTCGCGCTGATGCGCCACAAACCAAGCCTCGCGTTCGGTAACGGAAACAGGCTGCAAATCCGCCGTAACTTGGCGCGAAGCAATGGTGCTGTTGTAAATTGCCACAATTTCGGGCAAATCTTCGCACTGCGCCAGCGACAGCGTGTAGTCCATCACGAAATACCCGTTTTCATTTTGGTTTCAGGCACTTCCGTTTGCTCATGCCAATCCACCTGCCCATCGTGCAAAATCGTCTGCATCATCGCCTGCGTTTCGCCATCCACCTCGCGCACCACGCTCATCACATTTTCATTGGTAAACAGCGGCAAGCTCGGGTCATACACTTCCGCCAAACGGTCAGACATATATCTATCCCGCGCAGCATAAAATTTGCTCAACTCACGCGCTTTTTCAGGCGGCATCCCCAGTTTTTCCAAAGCAATGCGCCCCGCGCGCACTGAAGAATCCGATAGCTCGCGGATAATGTAGCTCGCCCCCGCATGGCGCAAATCATAAGCATGCACACGGTCGTGCGCCCGCGCAATAATCGGCAGAGTAGGGTAGTGGCGGCGCACATATTCCACCACCGCGGTGGTGTCGCTTTTGCCGTCAATCGCCACAATCAGCAGCTTCGCGTGCGCCAAACCCGCCGAGCCGAGCAACTCAGGGTCGGTCGCGTCGCCGTAATACGATTTGATGCCCAGCTTCGCCAAGCCTTCCACCATCTCCGCGTGGTTATCAATCACCGTCGTGTGGTAGCCGCAAGCCGTCAGCATGCTGTTGATGTGCTGCCCAAACCGCCCATGCCCCAGCAAAATCACAGGATTAGCTTCGTCAATCGTATCGTTTTGACGGCTTTCCTCGTTTTCTTCCTTAATGGCACGCGGCGCAAAAATCTTTTCATAAACAATAAACAACAGCGGCGTTAGCACCATCGACAACGCCACCACCAAATTAATGCGGTCCAACACCGTTTTCGGCAAAACATGGTTCGCCTGCGCAATCGACAGCAACACGAAACCAAATTCCCCCGCCTGCGCCAAACTCAGCGCAAACAGTTTGGTCGCCAATGAAGGCAGCCTGAAAATCTTAGCCAGCAGCCACAGCACCGCAGCCTTCACCAGCAGCAAAGCCAATGTCATCCCAATAATCGGGAAAAACTTGCTTTGCAAAATCGCAAAATTCATCCCCGCGCCCACCGTGATAAAAAACAGCCCCAAAAAAATCCCTTTAAACGGCTCCAAACGGCTTTCCATCTCGTGCCGATAAGTGCTGTTTGCCAGCGTAACCCCCGCCACAAACGCCCCCAGCGCAGGCGACAAGCCCACCAGCGACATCAGCGTGGCAATGCCCACCACCAAAAGCAAGGTAAACACCGTAAACATCTCGCGCACACGGCTTTTAATGATGATGCGAAACATAAACGGCACCACATAACGCACCGCCAGCACAATCAGCAAAATCGCCGCCACGCTCACAATCGCCACAATCCAACCGGGCTGATGCGCCAAAAGATTGCCCGCCGTGTGCCCGCCTTCGCCTTTTTTCGCAATGCCCGAAGTCGCCAAAAGCGGCATCAACGCCAGCATCGGAATCGCCGCCACATCCTGAAACAATAGCACCGCAAACCCAGCCTGCCCACCAGCCGTTTGCATCAACTGCTTCTCGTTATACGTTTGCAACACAATCGCTGTGGACGACAACGCCAAAATACAGCCCACCGCCACGCCAATTTGCCATTTATAGCCCAAAGCCATAGAAATGCCCGTAATCGCCGCCACCGTCAGCACCACTTGCAAGCCACCCAACCCCAGCAATTTATGCCGCAGCTGCCACAACATCTTAGGCGCAAGCTCCAAGCCCACCAAAAACAGCATCATTACCACACCAAATTCTGCAACATGTTGAATAGATTCCGCTTCCTTGCCAACAAAATGTAAAACAGGACCTATTAACATTCCCGCCATTAAGTAGCCCAACACAGAGCCCAAGCCCAATTTTTGCGAGATTAAAACCGCTCCCACAGCAAACGAAAGATAAATAAAAGCATAAAGAAGAAGCGCAGTCATGCGGGCTGTCCTTAAATAGTGGTGTGGTTAAAATGAGAACACAAAGAAAACGCGGAGAACTTGGTTTGTTTGTGTTTGCAGCCAGAAAAAAAGAATTGGCGCAATTTGTTACCAAGTACCTAGATTTTACACAATTTTCTTGCAAAAAGATAGGTTTCAGGCAGCCTGAAAAGGACAGAATTGCGTAAGGAAAATGTAAAGATAATTTCCAAACCAAATATTTAACATAATATACATTATTGGAACTTTTTTTATTTCTTAAAACGGTAATATTTTATGCTAAATGCCCTTGCGCACATTCGCTCGGGTTCATTGGCAATCGTTGCCAGCCACCAAACTTTTTCAATCCATTCACGCTGCTCTGTTCTCGCTCTTGCCCACTCCAAAGACAAAATGACTTCCAAAGGATGATAGTAGCCTAGCTCCGCTATTTCCAAGCATCGCGCAATGGGCAATCGCAGCTTGCCTTTGCGGTATTGAGAAATAACGGATGTGCTGACTTGCCAATATTTTGCTAGTTGATAGTCGCTTTTGAAGCCTTTTTGTCGCTTGATGATGTCCAGCCAGTTGTTGATGTCTTGCATGATTTCTCCCCTGCTTTTGGCATTTTAATGTGTGTGTGCCTGACAAAATAGTGAGAGATTTCTAGCGATGTTTGGGGCTGCTCGGAACGCAAAAGGCAGCCGTTAGGCTGCCGTGCGTTCTTCCTTGTTTAAGATGTAACAACTCAATCGGTCGTTGGCTTTTGGGGGGTTTTCAGGCTGCCTTTTGTGCTTCCTGTTCGCTTCTGTGAATAATCATTTGTTGCGCGTCTTTGCCAAATTCTGTAACGAGAACGTCCATAATTTCTGTCCATTGTACGGTTCTACCCATTTTTTGACTGGCTTCTATGGCTAGTTTTTCAATCCTCAATTTTTTATCTGCTGTTACGTTGTAAGTGTGTCGCTGTTTCATTTTTGTATCTCCTTGTGTTTAAAAACGCTTTAATTCTAGTGTTATTGAGTTATTTTACAAAATAACTCTTGTGTTCATGTGTTAAATGTGCTTTAATTTTTTCCAATGAGTTAGTGAACTCACTAACACAAAATGGAGAATGAACATGAGCAAAACCAGTTTTTTGGGTGTTGAGGTATGACGGTTTCAGCATCTAAACCCGCCTATTCCTTTACTGCCAACGTGCAAGCCTTCGTGGACCATTTCGGGATTGAGAATTGCGGTTTTTTGACTTTGACGTTTAGCGAAAAAGTCGATTGTGTGCATGAGGCTTCTCGGCGGTTTAACAGTTTCAGGACAAATTTTTTAAGTAAGGTTTCAAAGGGGTATATCGGCGTTTACGAAAGGCATAAATCGGGGGTGATTCACTTTCACTTCGTGGTGGCTTTTCTCGGCAATATCTTTTCGGAAGTGCGTGGCGGTGCGGTGGTGTGTTTTGACCATGAGGCAGTAAAGAACAAACGCTTAAACCGCAAACAACGTTATGCCAGCGCGAATAAGTACCTCAAATCCCTGTGGGCGCAGTTCCGCCAAGCTGTTCCCAAATACGGCTTTGGCGACAAGTTCGGCTCGCAAATCCTCCCCGTGTACAACGGCAAAGGCATTGCAAGGTATTTGGCGAAATACCTCACAAAGGGGATTTTGCATCGTGAAGCGAGAGACAAGGGCTTTCGTCTCGTGCGCTCCACCAGTGGCAAAGCATCGTGGCAGTGGCGGGTGGCTTCAAGCGTGTTTGCGTGGACTTCTGATTCGGCGAAAGAGTGGCGGTGGGCATTGCAAGATTTCATCCTGTGCAAGACAAACATAGCTCGCTATCGTTTGGCGAAGTACGCGCATCGTATGCCAGCGCGCTATCTGGGCGAAGTACAAAAGCTCGCAAGCATGAACGAAACAAATTACAGCGAAGTGATGGGCGCTCTGTATGGGTGTAATTGGTGTTATCGGGCAAAAGACAAGATTTGGGATGATTTTCAGCTTCATAAATATGAAGCCGTGCAAGAGTTTTTTTACTTTGAGATGGCTGTAAATGGTGTGCTTAAAGTGAGTTACAACCCAATGACGGGGGAAGTTATAGAACTTTGATTTTTATGTGTATTTTTGTTTGTTTTTTGATTTTTAAAGGAAATTTGACTATGAAAGAACGTGGTTATTTGTTGGGTGCTGTTCCAAGATTTCGTGAAGCTTCTCAGGGTGTGAAAGGTTTTGACTTCTGTCTTGTTACGGTTGCATTTTCCAATGGTTTAGGTGGTCTTGTGGGGGTTGAGTATGTTTATGGCAAGTCCTCCAATGATGCTAAGGCTGTGAATGCTATCGTTTCTAATGCTGGGGGTGTGCCTGTGGCTGCTGAGTTTGATTTGTCTCAGGAGCGTGATTACAAAACGGGTAAAAACGTTTTGCGCCTTAATAATTTCGTGGTTCTTAAATAACCGCCTTGCTCAGGGTTTTGGCGGTTTTTACCCACATTCTCCGATTTTTAAACCGCCTAAGTTTTATGCGGGAAAGCCTGTCGGTGCTCCTGCAAAGCGTTTTCCCCGCCCGCGATATAAGCGAGTGCTCGCAGCGCAAGCGCGGGCGGGGAAAAAGCGTTTGAGGGAACTCTCGGAGGCGGTTCGCTTAAAACGGTTCTTTGTTTGCCTCCTTTGGAACTTTTATCATGAAAAACCAACTCAAAAAACTGGGCATGGCTATTGTTTTAGCTACTATGCCTCTTGCTTCTTTCGCCGCTGATACCATTGATCCTGCTCCGCTGGTTGAGGGTATCAATGCGGGTAAACCTGTAATTCTCGCCGTAGGTGCTGCCATTTTTGCCTTAATCGGCATCTTGGTTGCGCTGAGTTTCGGTAAAAAAGCTTCTCGCGGCTAATCGCTTTTGGGCAGTCTTTTCAGGCTGCCTGAGTTTTTATCATCATGGCTTATTTACAAAATGGCGTTTGTTACGCTGATGTGGTTTCCGCAAAACGAGATTTCGTTAGCAGAATTGCTGACGTTACTGCTCGCTCTGACGCTGTGGCTACTCTTAACCAAATGACGGATAGGCAGTTGGCGGCGTTTTTTCCTGACTGTATGACTTCGGTGCAGTTTTTTAACCAGTTTTTTAAAGAGATGTTGGCGTTTACTGTGATTTTGATTGTTTTTTCCTATGTGAAAAGGGCTGCTTTCCTATGATGGGCGATTACTTACTGGCGGGTATGGCGGCGTTGTTTATTTGTTACGGATTGTTTGAGGCTTTGAAGTGAGAAATAGGGGCGATGGTATGTTTAATGGTCGTTTATTTTTTGCTGCGTCTGTAATGACGCTTTTTTTGTATCCAATGGCGGTAATGGCGGCGGATGTTTTGCCCCCCGGTGGAGTGGCGGATGGTGGAGAATTGCCTAATGTAACCAGCACGCCATGCACGGGGAGGTCTGACGGTTATGAATGGACAAACAAAAAGAGTGGGAGAACATTTATTTGTCAAAATGGCGTGAGTGTGTTGAAAGGGCTTAATCCTCCAAAAAGACCATGCGTTGCTGATGTAACCCCAAATGGTTTTAGTGATGAGCATTGTAGCAAGACAGTAACTAATGAGGATGGCAAAACAGGCGGGGGTGGTACGGGAAACGATAAAACAGGCGTTGGCGGGAATGGTGGGGGCAATGGCACGGGCAAAGGCTCGGGCGGTGGTACGGGTGGCGGTTCGGGTTCGGGTGGTGGTAGCGGGGGAAGTGGTTCGGGTTCGGGAAATGGCGGTGCAGGTGCGGGTAGTGGTTCAGGTGGTTCGGGCAGTGCTGGGGCTGGCTCGGGCAATGGGGTGCAGGGCTCGGGCGCGGCTTCTCCTGATAGGGGTTCAGGTGGCGGTGCGGGTGGTGGCTCGGGGGCAACTTCGGGTAACGATACAGGAGAGGGTAGTGGCTCGGGGGCGGGAAGTGGCTCGGGGCTATCCAATGAAGCCTATTTAGCTGCCCTGCGCGAATGGGGCAAAAGGTGGGCGGATTATTTCAAAGGTTTGACTGAGCGTGAAAAAGCCGTTCAAACGAATTTGACAAGGAGATTGGCGGATTGTGTGATGCTTTATGGTGCTAGCCAAAATGGTAAAGAGTGTTCGGATGCTGCGATTAAAAATGCGGAAGAGGAAAAGCAAAAGATTGAGAAGCTGCGTCAAGACGGCATTGCGCGTGCGGCGAAAGAAAAGGCTGCGATTGATAAAATGAAGCCTAATTCTGTGCCGTCTGTGCCTATGCCAGATGGCAGCGGTTCGGGCAATGGTGGCAATGGGGGCAACGTAACCAATAACACGACAAATAACATAACCGATAACACGACAAACAACACAACCAACGTGAATAACACGACCAACATAACCAATAATGGGGGCGGTAGTGGTGGGAGTAAAAGCGGCGGCAATGGCAACGGTGGCAGCGGTCAAACGGGCAACAATATGGGCAATGGCTCGGGCAATGAGGATGGTAAGGGTAAGGGTGATGGGCTTTCGGAATACTGCGCTAAAAATCCCGATGCTCTGGCGTGTATTTCCGTCAAAAATGGAAAATTTGATGGTAAGAATGAGGATGTAAAAGGGGAAAAGCCAAGTAAGGATTTTTCTAAATTTAGGATTACGGGTTACTTTTCAGGGGGTGGTGCGTGTCCTGCGGATGTGTCGGTGAATGTGGGGATTTTTGGCTCGTTCACGCTGTCCTACGATTGGCTGTGTCGTTTGGCAACCATCATGCGTCCGCTGGTAATTGCGTTTGCTTGGTTGTCTGCTTTGTTTATTATCGTTAAAGGTTCAAGGGGTGAATGATGCCTGCTTTGCTTGGTTTATATTGCGTTTGCTTGGTTGTCTGCTTTGTTTATTATCGTTAAAGGTTCAAGGGGTGAATGATGCCTGCTTTGCTTGGTTTATTAAGAACTTTTGGAATTTGGTTGATTGAGAGATTAGGGAAATATCTGCTCGGTTTGGGGGCATTCGGTGTGGCTTATTCGGGGGTCAATGTTTTAATCAATCAGGTGTTTCGCTCGATGCTGGCAAATATTCAGGGGTTGGGTGACGGCTATCAAATTCTGTTGATGGCGGGTGTCGGGGAAGCGGTTAATGTGTTGTTGAGTGCCTGTGCTTTTACGCTGTCCATGTCGGTGTCTGAAAAGGTGGCTAAATGATTTACTTGATTACGGGTAACATGGGAACGGGTAAAACGTCTATGGCTCTGACGTGGGTGTTGGATAACAAGTTTGAACTGTTTGAGGATGCTGAGGGTAATAAGCGCCCTATTTTTGCCGTGAACATCCCTAATATCAACAAAAAGGTCTTGCCCATCGCCGATGTCTCGCCTGAAGATTTTATGGCTAAACCGCTTCATGAGAATTTTCCTGAGGGGGCGGTGATTTTTGTGGATGAGGCGATGGAGATTTATCCGCCGCGCGCCGCGTCCACTAAGATGCCTGTTCATGTTGAGGGGTTGAATACATTGAGGCATTACGGTTTGACGTTGATTTTGATTACTCAGAACCCTGCTTATTTAGACCCCTTTGTCAAAGGGTTAATCAGTAAACACATCCACGTCGAGCGCAAGCAACTCGGCTCGCGCCTGTATGAGTGGAATCACCTGCAAACATCGTTTTCACGAGTGACGCATCAAGAAGCTTATTCGGAGATTTACAAACCGGACAAGCGTGTTTTTGATTTGTACAAAAGCTCGTCCAAACACATCAAGTTTAAAAAATCCCTGTCTTGGTATTGGTATGCGCTCGTTATCCTGCCGTTTGTCGTGCTGGGGGCTTTGTATTGGGCTAAATCGTCGTATCAGAATTTAGGAGGTCAAGATGTACAACAAACGCCTGTGGCGGCTTCTGCGCCTGCGCAATCGGTGGCTTCTGGGGTGGTTACAACGGGGCTTGAGAAATTTGCTGAGAAGCCTGCTCTGGCGGCTTCTGAACCTGAAAAAATGATTGTGGGTGGTGATGTAAACGATTATGTGCCTCGTGTGCCGTCTTTGCCTGAAACTGCGCCGATTTATGACAACCTGCGTAATCCCGTCAATATGGAAACGGTAGCGGGGTGTGTGAAATCAGTATCAACGTGTAACTGTTATACCGAACAAGGGACAAAGGTCTACGCAAGCAAAGAGATGTGTACCTATTGGGCGGAAAATGGGGTTTTTCAGCGGTATAGGTCTGTTGAATCAGTAACGCAAAAATTGGGCACCTAATAAAATGAAAATACCTCCTTGTGAGGTATTTTTGTTTTATTCGGTGCTGCGGGGGTGCGGGGGTGGCATTCCCGCTTGGTTGATGTTTGGTGTGTTTGGGGAAAAATGCAGTTTATGGGCTGCGCGGCTCTAACTGTTCATAACTGTTCATTATTGGAACTTACATACTCATCAAAATTTGCAAAAAAACTCTTTAACTCATTGCGAAATAATGATATATTCTCTTTCTATTTTCGCGCGGCAAGTTTATTGGTTGGCGCATCACCTTTTTTCTTTTTAATTCACTGCAACTAAATCTTTTGGAATACAAAATCTTATGGCAATTTTGAAATTTGGCAAAACCATTTGTATCACGTCATTATTGAGCTTGGGCTTGATGAGTAATGCTTATGCGGTTGATGATGAGGATGTTTTGGGGCAATTTTTGGAACAAAAATTCGCAACGCAACAAGTTCAAAATAATGTTCCTCTGCAAACGGCGGAATATGATCCGCTGGCGGCTTATATGCAGCCTTCTGTCAATTTTAATGCTGCGCCTGTTAATGCTGTTCACACCAACACGATTCAATATCAGGCGGCACAGGCTGGTCCTATGCTTAAAGCGCAATCTGCGTTGATTATGAATGCGAAAACTGGGCAAGTTTTGTATCAGAAAAATATGAGCAGCGTGCGTTCGATTGCTTCCATTTCTAAATTGATGTCGGCAATGGTGTTGCTGGATGCGCATTTGGATATGAACGAGCAAATTACGATTACCGAAGCGGAAATTGACCGTTTGAAGGGCACCGGCAGCCGTTTATCGGTGGGTACGACGCTAACGCGCGCGCAACTGTTGCACTTGGGGTTGATGAGCAGTGAAAACCGTGCGATTCATGCACTGGCGCGGACTTACCCCGGCGGCATGTCGGCGTTTGTGGCGGCGATGAACGCCAAGGCACGCAGTTTGGGAATGGCGAACAGTCGTTTTTATGAGCCGACCGGTTTAGACCCGCGCAATGTTTCCACTGCGCTGGAACTGGGCAAGATGGTGCAAGCAGCGAGTCATTATGCCAAGATTCGCGAATTGACGACTTCCAATTATGGTCAGGCTTATACCAGCAATGGTAAGTTGCAGCAGTATAAAAACACGAATGTTTTGGTGCGCGAGGGTTTGATGAATATCACGCTGCAAAAAACGGGCTACATCCGCGAGGCGGGGCGTTCCATGGTGCTGCAAGCGAAAATGGGGCAAACGCCTGTTGTGATTGTGGTGCTAGGGTCGGCAACTTCCGCCAGCCGCGCCAGCGATGCGCGCTCTTTGGGCAACATCGCGCAGATGACGTTGTAATGCTGTGAACAAGATAAAACGCATCCTGTTGATGGGATGCGTTTTTGCTTTTCAGGCTGCCTTTGGTGTGCGATGAGGCAGCCTGAAAACACGTTGGCATGATTGTTTTAAGTTGTTTGGTTGTAATAGTTCGGTTGCAACCGCCCTGCTCTGCCCTAATGATTCATTTCGCTAAAACGTGCTTTACTCGTTTTCAGGCTGCCTTATCTGGTTGAGGCAGCCTGAAATTTATTTTTTGTTCGGCAATGTTTTTTGCGCTTCGTTGAGCATTTGGGTTTTCAGGCTGCCGTTGTTTTTCTCCAATGCTTCAAGCTGTTGGAGCGTGTAGGCGGCTTGTTTGTTGCCTTGCGCGGCGGCTTTGCCATACCAATATTTGGCTTTTGCCATGTCTCGGGTTACGCCTGTGCCTGTGGCGTAGCGCGCGGCGAGGTTGTTTTGCGCTTCGGCGTGTCCTTTTTTGGCGGCTTTTTCGTACCACTGGGCGGCTTTTTTGTAGTCTTGCGCGGTGCCGATGCCGTCGCTGTACATCAGGCCCGCCATAAATTGGGCTTCGGGTTCGCCTTGCGCGGCGGCTTTTTCATACCAATGCAGGGCTTGTTTGGCGTCGGCTGTGGTGCCCAAGCCGTCTTGATACAGCACGGCTAGGTTGTGCTGCGCGGTGGCGTCGCCTTTTTTGGCGAGCGGTTCTAGGATTTTGAACGCGGTGGCATAGTCGCCTTTTTGCACGGCGGCGATGGCTTGGTTGTAGACGGCTTGGTTGGTGGCGCTTTTGCGGGCGTTGGCTTTTTTGCTGTGCTGGGCGGGGGCTTGGGCGAGCGCGGCTTGGGGGGCGAATGCGAATGCGGCCAGGCTGGCGGTGAGCAGGCAGGTTTTCCATGTTTTTTTCATTGTGTTTTCCTTATTCGGTGGCGACGTGCACGCTGGTGGGGTTGAGAGGGGCGAGGTCTTGCGGGGAAATGGCGACGAGAAAGCCGCGTTTGCCGCCGTTGATGTAGATGGTGGGCAGCGCGTAGATGCTTTCTTCTACGAACACGGGCAGTTGGGTTTTGGTACCGAACGGGCTGGTGCCGCCAACAAGGTAGCCTGTCCATTTGCTGGCTTGGTTGGGCTGGGCGGGTTCTATGTGTTTCATGCCCAGCTCGCGGGCGAGGTTGCGCGTGGAGATGTGTTTGTCGCCGTGCATAATGCAGATTAAGCCTTGTTTTTTATCGTTTTCCAGCACGATGGTTTTGACGACGGCGTGTTCATCCACGCCAAAATGTTGCGCGGGGACGGCTGTGCCACCGTGTTCTACATAGGGATAAAGTTTGGGCTCAAAGGCGATGTTGTGCTCACGCAGAAAGCGGATAGCGGGGGTGATGGGGTAGTCGGGTTTTGCCATGATGTTGGAGGGATGGGTTGCAAAAAGGCGATTTTAGCAGTTTTCAGGCTGCCTTTCGCGCTTTGCTGGCTGGCGCTGGCTGGGGGATGCGCATGGGCAGCCTGAAACGCGGTAAAATGGTGTTTTTAAACCATGAAAGGAGTGCAACATGGCAGCGCAATCTTGGCTTTATTGGGCGTTGGCTTCGGCGATTTTTGCGGCGATGACGGCGATTTTTGCCAAACTGGGTTTGCAGGGCGTGGATTCGGATTTTGCGACGTTTATCCGCACGCTGGTGATTATTGCGGCGTTGAGTGCGTTTTTGACTTATGCGAAGAAGTGGCAGCCGTTGGGTAGTTTGTCGGCGAAGAATTGGCTGTTTTTGATTTTGTCAGGCTTGGCAACGGGGGCTTCTTGGCTGGCGTATTTTAAGGCGTTGCAAATGGGCGATGCTTCGCAAGTTGCGCCGATTGATAAGTTGAGCGTGGTGCTGGTGGCGGTGTTTGCGGTGGTGTTTTTGGGGGAGCGGCCCAACGGGCAGACTTGGCTGGGGATTGCGCTGGTGGCGGCGGGGGTGTTGGTGTTGGCGGTTAAGCGGTGAGGGGCGTTTCGTTTAATACGGGGATGATGTGATGCAGCGTATAGAGGCAGCCTGAAAAGCTAAATTTGGCTTTTCAGGCTGCTTTTTATGGTGGGCAAGTATTGGGCGGTAGCTAATCGGCAATAGGGTATCGGATGGACGATAGGCAGCCTGAAAACGGGTGTGGGTTTATTACGGCGAAATTATCGTGGGATAAGGTTTGCTAAACGGTGCGTGGTAAAGCCACACGCCCTACTTTTTGAGTGGCTATAAAACGGCATTTAAAACGTTTTCAGGCTGCCTTTTCGCTTTCAATCTATCGTTTCTACAATTAAGCCGTTTCATGGCGTTGCACCGCCATACCCACGCTGGGTGCGCTGTATTTTTACCCTGTGCGCATGGTGGCAACGCCCTACTCTGCACGGATAAGGCAGCCTGAAAAGTGAAATTTAGCTTTTCAGGCTGCCTTTGTGTTGATAATGGGTTTGCTATTTGGCGACGAGCCGTCGCCGCTCCATTTGGTTTTCAGGCTGCCCTGTTTAGGCGCGGGCGGGATGATTGAGGCAGCCTGAAATGGGGGCTTGCTTGCAAGCCGTGCGCTGGCAAATGTTTCAGGCTGCCTTTATGCCTACGCCCGCCCCTGCGCATTCACATACCGCATCACTTCCACCATCACTTCATCGGGCGCGCCCGCGCTGGTAATCACCACGCCTTGCTCGTCGGCGGCGAGCGGCTGCAAGGTGTCTAGCTGGGATTGAATCATACTGGCTTTCATGTAGTGCCCTTGCCGCGATTCCATGCGCTCGCGGTTGGCTTCTATGGGCGGCGATAGGTGCACAAAATGCACTTCGCCTTGCGCTTGCCGCAGAATATCGCGGTAGCTGTGTTTGAGCGCGGAGCAGGTAACGATGGTGTGGCGTGCGCCGTGTTGCGCTTGCTCGCTCATCCAATCGCGCAGGCGTTCTAGCCACGGGCGGCGGTCGTCATCATTGAGCGGGATGCCTGCGCCCATTTTGTCGCGGTTGGCTTGGGTGTGAAACACGTCGCCTTCAGCAAAGGGGCAATGAAGCTGCTGTTGCAGGGCTTCGGCAACGGTGGTTTTGCCGCAGCCGCAAATGCCCATGATGATGTAGTGTTGGGTCATAAATTGCATTCCTTTCAATTATGATGAGCCAAAATTAAAACGGCATGAGCAAGGCATAGGCGCATGAACACGTTTCCACACGCTACGCGCTGGCTGATGGGCAATGGCATGAAAGGCAGCCTGAAAATCAATTAGCCCAGCAACGCGACTGCGATTGCTGATAGCGCAAAGCCAATCAGCGCGATGAGGGTTTGATTGACTGTCCACGTTTTCAGCGTGGTGGCGACGTCTAAATTGAGCAAACGCCCCACCAGCCAGAAGCCCGAATCGTTCACATGGCTGGCGGCCACCGAGCCTGCGGCGGTAGCCAGCACCACGCCTGCCAGTTGCCAATCGTTATAGCCAGCGGCGGCAACGGCGTTTGCCATCAAGCCAGCGGCGGTGGTTAGGGCAACGGTTGCCGAGCCTTGCGCGATGCGCAGTGCCAACGCCACCAAAAAGCAGCCGAGTAACACGGGCACGCCCAAATGCGCCATGCTGTCTTTGAGCGCGTCGCCAATGCCCGATGCGCGCAACACGCCGCCAAACATGCCGCCCGCGCCTGTAATCAGGATAACGGAGCAAACGGGTCCGAGCGTGCCGTCCAGCGTTTTTTCCAACGCGCTGCCGTTCATGCCGCGTTTGGTGCCGAGAAAATACATCGCCGCCAACACCGAAATCAGCAGCGCAACGGGCGTGCTGCCCACCATGCGCAAAAATTGCACGGCGGGCGATTTGCCGTCCACCCAGCCCGATGCGCTTGCCATGTGCAAGCCTGTGTTGAGGAAAATCAACAGCATGGGAATCATCATCAGCGACACCACCAAGCCTGCGCCGGCGGGCTGCTTGGGCTGGTCGTCGTCTTGTTTGCCGCCTGCGATTAAATCGGGCACGCTGATGGGGAACATTTTGTCGGCCGCCAAGCCCCATGCGTAGCCGCTCACCAACCAAGTGAGCACGGCGATGGGGATGCCCAAAATCAACACATAGCCCAAATTGGCGCCGTATAACTCGGCGGCGGTAATCGGGCCGGGGTGCGGCGGCAGGAAAACGTGCATCACGGAAAACGCGCCGATGGAGGGCAAGGCATACGCCAACACGGTGGCTTTCATGCGCCGCGCCACGGCGAACACGATGGGCAGCATCACCACCAAGCCCGCGTCAAAAAAGATGGGAAAGCCAAACAACAGTGATGCCACGCCCAACGCAAACGGGGCGCGCTTTTCGCCAAAGGTGCGAATCATGGCATCAGCAAGCGATTGCGCGCCGCCCGATGTTTCCACCAGCCGCCCGAGCATCGCACCCAAACTCACCAAAATCGCCACGCCGCCGAGCGTGCCGCCCAAGTTTTTCAGCAGCACATCGTTCACAATGGCTTGCGTGGGGATGCCTGTTGCCAGCGCGGTAAGCAGGCTCACCACGGTGAGCGTGAGCAGCGCGTGAACGCGCCAGCGCATAATCATCAACAAAATTAAGGCGATAGCTGCGGCGGCAATCAGCAGCAGCGTGCCTGAGCTTAGGGTTTGATGCCAATCGTTCATGGGATTCTCCTGTTGTAGCAAGGGATGGTGGGAAATAATTGTTAGAAATCAGAACCGGATGAACCGTTGCGGGGGTGGTGTTGCGCCCTGCCCCTGCGGCGTGGAGGCAACGAAGCAAACGGCGCAGCGGGCGCGTTGCTGGGGGCGCGAACTGCCGCGCGGATGGTTCAACTGTGTTGGCGGTATTATGGCACCGGTGTAAAGATTTGTTTAGAATTTTTTGTTATGGTTAAGCGGGAGATGATTGTTAGGGTGGCGTGAGGTGTTGCGGATGTGGCTTAATTAAGCGGGTAGAGGCAGCCTGAAAACGGAAAATGGCGCGTTGGCGGCTTGCCGGCAAATTCGTTTGCCATCGTTTAATCACCGTTTAAACGGCAAATGCAACGATTGCCTGCTCATTTTTCAGGCTGCCTCATCGTGCAAACAAAAGGCAGCCTGAAAAACAATCCAATGGCGCATGGGCGGCTTGCCAACATTTTGGCGACGAGCCGTTGCCGCTCCATTTTTCGTTTTTCAGGCTGCCTTTAACGATAACCGCCCTAGCCCAACGCTTTCCGCGCTCCTGCAAACAAACGATACCAGCCCGCCAGCTCATGCTGTTTCCAGCTTTCGGGCAGCCAGCTCATTTGCGCGGTGCGGAAGGTGCGCTCGGGGTGCGGCATCATAATGGTAACGCGCCCGTCTGCCGTGGTGATGCCTGCGATTCCGTTGGGCGAGCCGTTGGGGTTGAGCGGATAGCTTTGGGTAACTTCGCCCAAGCCGTCGATGTATTGCAGGGCAACGGCCAAATCTTGCGGCACACCGCCGCCCGCGCCCAAGTGGGCAAAATCGGCGCGCCCTTCGCCGTGGCTCACCACCACGGGCAACGCGCTGCCCGCCATCTCCGCCAAAATCAGCGAGGGCGATTTGGGCACGCGCACCATGCCGAACCGCGCTTCAAACTGCTCGGATTCGTTGCGCTTGAATTTCGCCCAATGGTTCGCATGTGGGATGATTTCGGCAAGGTTGCTCATCATCTGGCAGCCGTTGCACACGCCCAGGCTCAATGTGTCGGGGCGGGCGAAAAAGGCGGCGAACATATCGCGCAGCTTGGCGTTGAACAAAATGGTTTTTGCCCAGCCCTCGCCCGCGCCCAGCACATCACCGTAGCTGAACCCGCCGCACGCCGCCAGCATTTGAAAATCGGCAAGGTCGGTACGCCCGCTTAGCAGGTCGGACATATGCACGTCATACGCCTCAAAGCCTGCGCGGTGGAACGCTGCCGCCATTTCCACTTGCCCGTTTACGCCTTGTTCGCGCAATACGGCGATTTTGGGTTTCAGGCTGCCTGAAACGAATGGCGCAGCAATATCGTCGTGCAAATCAAAACTTAAATCAGCGAATAGTTTGCTGCGCTCAGGCTCTTGCAGCAAGGCAAATTCGCTGTCGGCGCAAGCGGGATTGTCGCGCAGGCGTTGGATGCGGTAGCTGGTTTCTTGCCATGCGGTTTGCAGCGCGGTCAAATCAAAGGCGTAATCATCAATGCGGATGGTGTTGCTTTCAGGCTGCGGTGTGCCGATTTGATACAGCGTTTCGGCAAAATCGTGTTGCTCAAACAAGGCTTGCACATAATGCAAATCGGCAGCCTGAATTTGAATCACCGCGCCCAATTCTTCGTTAAACAAAATGGCTTGGTCGCTCAAATTGTTCACCAGCCGCTCCATCGCAAAATCGTCTTGCAGATTGATGTTTGCGCCAAAGCGTGCGGCAAACGCCATCTCCGCCAGCGTGGCAAACAAGCCGCCGTCGCTGCGGTCGTGATACGCCAACAGTTTGTTTTCGCGCACCAGCTGCTGAATCAGCGTGTAAAACGT
>ERZ773059.621-NODE-621-length-18856-cov-3.403542_pt1 | contig 18856 bp, 16 predicted proteins | sample MGYA00580514_ERZ773059 | MGnify/ENA primary metagenome ERZ773059 (study PRJEB29015, sample SAMEA2737981) | human oral metagenome | biome: human oral; feature: human-associated habitat; material: dental | place: China | collected 2056 ...
CCCCCGCAGGCACGTCCACGATGACGACCGCCGAGATGATGGACCAGGTCAGGGCTACCTGGCCCGACACCACTACGGACGCCCTCAACACGACGGCGCCCACCACCGAGCCAGAGCAGGATGCATCCCAGGCCCAGGCGCCCGAGTTGACGGTCTACACCAAGCCGGACTGTCCGGGCTGCAGGATGACGAGGCGTGAGCTGGACAAGGCCGGTGCCGTCTACAAGGAGGTCGACTTGACGACTCGGCCCGACCTGGTTGAGCAGTTCAGGTCAGAGGGCCTGCGAAGTGCCCCGGTGGTCGAGCTCGGCGACGAGCGTGTCGCGGGCTTCAACCCGGCTAAGATACGCGCGATCGCGGCCCAGGCGATGTCGCCGACACCGCCGACGGCGCCAGCCCCATCGGGCGCCGGCCAACCGCCAGCACCCAGGCCCTCAGGGAGCAGGATCGACCAGCACCTCCAGGTACGGGGTGAGGCACGGTGAAGCACAAGTCTCTTGCCATTGTCCTTATCCCCGTACTACTGGTGACGATGCCGCTACTGATGAGTGGCGACAACGACAGCGACAAGAAGGACAAGGCCAAGGGCGCCGCGCAGGGAGTAGCGAGCGTGCCCGGCGAGTACCGGGGCGTTGTGCTCAAGGCAGGCTCGATCTGCCCGGAGATCACCCCACCGCTGATCGCCGCTCAGATCGAGGCGGAGTCCAACTGGAACCCGAAGGCCGGTTCACACGCGGGCGCTCAGGGGATAACGCAGTTCATGCCAGCGACGTGGGCCAGCGCCGGTAGGGACGGCGACGGGGACGGCAAGGCAGATATCCTCAATCCTCAGGACGCGATCTATTCCCAGGGCGTCTACATGTGCTCCCTGGCCAGCCAGGTCAAGGAGCGCATCAGCTCGGGCAAGCTGAAAGGTGACGTTGCGCAGCTTGCCCTGGCTGCATACAACGCCGGCATGGGTGCCGTCGACGCTGCCGGCGGCATCCCACAGAACAATGAGACACAGAACTACGTCCCCAAGATCATGGGGCTGATGGCGAAGTACACGGCCGCGAAATCGGTGGGTGGTGGAGGAGGCGGTAGCGCTGGTGGTCAGGCAGCGATCGCGGCGGCGCGCAAGTACCTGGGAGTGCCGTACGTGTGGGGCGGTGAGTCCGGCAGTGGCCTGGACTGCTCAGGGCTGACGAAGCTTGCGTGGGAGGCGTCAGGCGTGAGCCTGCCTCACGACTCGCGTCAGCAGTACCTACAGGGCACTCAGGTGCCCGTGGACCAGGCCCAGCCCGGCGACCTACTGTTCTGGTCCGACGACGGCAGTCAGCCGAACATCTATCACGTGGCGATCTTCCTGGGTGGGGATCAGATGATCGAGGCCCCCACCTTCGGACAGACCGTGAGGGAGACCGCGGTGCGTCACGAGAAGATGATGCCGAACGCCGTGCGCCTCTGACACGCACGTGCATAACAAGCTTGCGGGGCTACGCCCATCCAGTGGGTGCAGCCCCGCAACCGTTGCACTGCTTGTTGGGGTTAGTTGGTGGTGAAGGCGCCGGTCAGGGCGGCGCCGGCGGCGAGCCAGGCCCGCCGCGTCGCCGGTGCCAGGGAGTCGAGCAGGAGTGGGCTGCCGGCCATGGATGAGTCGTAGGGGATGCCGACGGCGGCGCGGGTCATCCTGCTGAAGGTCTCGACGTACTCGTGGGGTGCGGCCTCGGCGCGGGACGCCTGGGAGACGACGACGAGGGCGTTGCTGGCCAGGTTGGCGCAGTGCTGGTCGGCGCCGGCGAGCTCGGCCAGGAGCAGGCGTGCGGACTCGGCGTGCTCAGGCCGGGTGGTGGTGGGCACGACGATGGCGTCGGCCTTGCGGATCATGGCCTGCCACTGCTCCGCTGACTCATCGTTTCCGGAGTCGATGAAGACCATCCGGTAGTACTTGGTCAGGACACGGTGAACAGCATCGACGGCGTTGGCGTCGGTCGGCTGGGACTTCGAGAGGGCCTCGGGCCGGGACCTGAGGACGTCGTAGCGGTCGAGGCGCTGGTGGTGGGTGTAGCGGGCCATGGAGGCGGCCAGGGCATCGCGGCCAACGAGGTCCTCGACGACGGGCAGGAGGTCCTCGATGGTGGCCTCGTGCGGGCCTTTCTGTGTGCGCCAGCCCAGCGTTCCCCTGGTGCTGTTGTTGTCCCAGGCTACGACGCCGGCGCCGCCGTAGCGGGCGAAGGTCGCGGCCAGCAGGATGGTGGTGGGTGTCTTGCAGGCGCCGCCCTTGCCGTTGACGACAGCGATGGCGAGCGGGCGGGGCCAGTGCTGCGCGACGGCGGCGACGTCAGCGCGCACGCGCTGCTCGACCCTGGAAGGACCGATCCGTAGCCCGAGGCCGTTGAGGACGCCGCGCACGCCGTCGCGCGCAGGGGCCTCGTTGCTGGTGGCGTCAAGCAGGGACGCCTGGCGGGCCTGAGCCTTGACCTCCGCCGGAGTCATAGCGCGTTCGTGCCCACCGTCGGAGGGTACGGGTAGCAGAGAGGCGCTCATGGACGTCGGCACCACCGGCGCGGGAGACGGTACGGGCACCGGCTCAGTCTCCCCCGGTAGCGGTGTCTGCTGCGTGGGGGGTGCCTGAACGAGCTGGTGGCCAGCCCTGGTGCGTGGAGCGACGTCGGGCGGTGTGCCTGCCGACATCGGAGACGGGCCGTGCGTGGTTCCCGGCTGTGTCGGGGGCGGTGGCGCGACGAGGTGAACGGGGGAGCGGTGTGAGCTGTCGGAGCCGACGCCGTCGTCGTTGGTGGGGTGGGTTGCAGCAGTGTGGCTGTTGTCGTCCGGTTGTGGCGCGGGGATGTCGACGGACTCGGTGACGGTGCCGTCGACGCTGACGGTGACGGCGAAGTCTCCGTCTGGATCGGTGGCGTGCAGGATGACGGGTGCGCCGTGCTCCTGGGCACGCTGCGCCACGAGGTCGATGACGTTGTGCCGGGCGGTGTCGATGTCGGGGGCGACGATGGGACGGACCTTGTTGTTCATGCGTAGGGTGCCGCGGCCCGTGGCGTGCAGCTCGACAGTGGCGTGCAGCGGCGCTGCGGTGGTGGCGGTGGATGCGGATGTCATGTCTCTACCTTTCAAAGCAGCTCATTTCTTGCGTCTTGGGTGTGCGGCGGTCAGTCCAGCGGCTCGCTGCTGACACGTGTGCTGTTGGCTTCGGCCGGTGCCACGCGCTTGGGCCTTGGCAGCTTGGCCGGGTTGATCAGCCCTGCCTTTCGTTCCAGGTCCGTGATCGCCCAGCCGGCCTCTCGTGCGTCCTTCCACGCGCTGCGGTAGTCCTCAATGGAGTCGAGCAGTGCGGCGTGCGCGCGCGAGAGGCTCTCAGCCGCTGAGATGCGGTCGTTGTTGTCCTGAAGCAGCGCAGCCATCGGGTCGATGCTCATCTGTATTCCCCTTTACGAGCTCGGGTAGGCCCGACGCCTGCCGCCGGGCTCATACCCCACTCGTAGAACGTGGGCGCACACTCACCGACAGCCTCTCCGAGCGCAGTACGTGCACGCGCGTGCACCTGTCTGTCATCGCTGGCGGGTGAGCCGGCGCCCCCAGGAAACTGCCGCACGTCGAGCGCCCCCGCGCGCTCGACGCCCAACCGGACCAGACCCAAACTCAGGCCAGCACCCGGGCTTGCGTCCTGCCGGTGGTGGGGAGGTCCCGGGGCTGGGAAGCGTCGGGAATCAATGGGCACGGCGGCCGGTGTCCGTAGCCGCTCACCTTCCGTCCGCCGCCTAACACCCATTGATCATTGACGCGTGCTCACCCTGGCGGGCCGGTAACGTCAGCGACATTTCGTAATCGCAGAAACGTAACCACAGGCCTGGTACCGCTTACGCGGAGCAAGATAGTACTTAGCACAGGTGCTAAGTAGGTTTGCGCTCGACTTGTCTCGTCTCGCTTGGCACACTTGTCGTGTGGTCCCGTTCCGGGTCGCTGCGCTGGGCATTAGGGGGTGGTTGCGGTGACGAGCACCGCCGACGACGCGGGTGTCGTAACGCGCGGGCCGCGTTTGGATCGTCGTCGTAGCGCGCGCACGCGGGGTGGGCGGCGTCGGCGTCTGACTGTGTATCTCACGGATGCGGAGCGTGCTCTGTTGGAGGCGCGTGCGGAGGTGTCGGGGGAGTCGATGGCGAAGATCCTGGTGGATGCGGCGCTGCACCCGGTGAGCGCGGGTGACGGTGTGGATGCAGGTGGGGCGCACGAGCTGGTGTCGCAGCTGCGTGACTACCGTCGTCAGCTCGTAGGTGTGACGACGAACCTCAACCAGATCGCTCACCACGCCAACACCACCAGTGAGATCCCGTCGAGCTTCAACGCTGTAGTGAGCCAGATTCAGCGGCTGCACGACGACATCAACGACATCCTGCTCGGAGCGCGCAGATGATCGCCGCGATCAGTGAGGGAGGCTCGGGCTACGGGCTGATGAACTACCTCGTTGGCCCGGGGCGGGCGAACGAGCACGAGAACCCGCACCTGGTGGCCGGCTCGGACGTGATCATGCGCCGATGGGGTGCCTGGGACGAGCTGAGCCCAGCGCAGGGATACGAGATCGCACGGTTCGTGGACCAGTTCATGACCGAGACCGGCGTCAAGCCCACAGGCAGCCGGCGCGCGTTCAACAAGGACTCAAACAAGCGTGAGGTCATCAAGGAGTCGGTCCCCAATCACATCTGGCACTGCTCCCTGTCGCTCAAGCCCGAGGAGGCTGCGCAGGGCGACGAGAGATGGCGGATGATCGCCAACGACTTCATGGACGAGATGGGCTTCACCGGCAAGGACGGCAAGGCTCCGTGCCGATGGGTCGCCGTCCACCACGGATCAGCCAAGAACGGTGGTGACCACATCCACATCATGGCTAACATCGTGCGCGAGGACGGCACACGCTGGAACCGGTGGCAGGACCAGCCCAAGGCGATGCGGGCCGCCAACCGGATCGAGCACAAGTACGGCCTGTACGTCGTCGAGGCCCGTGAGCACACACGCGGTGCGCGCGCAGACTCCGCAGCAGACCTGCGTGCCGCAAACAGGCAGGGACACAAACGCACCAACCGGGAGATCCTCGAGCAGCGCGTGCGCGCAGCGGCGGTAGCCTCCACCAGCGAGCACGACTTCCTGATCCGTCTGCGTGAGCTCGGCGTCAAGGCACTGCCTCGGTTCGCCAAGGGAACACAGGACGTCGTCGTCGGCTACCGGGTAGGCCTGCACGCCAAGGCCGGCCAGCGCACCCAGTGGTACGCAGGCGGCAAGCTCGCGCGGGACCTGTCGCTACCGCGTCTGCGCTCACGGTGGCCCGACACCCCGGTGTCGGCGCAGCAGGCCGTCGACGCATGGAGACAGGCATGGCGAGGCATGCCACCCACACAGGTGTCCTCGCGCGCCGAGATGGCCGCACGCGTGCAGGCCCTGGACACCTACGCGCAGGCGCTGCGCGGCATCGACGTCACTGACCCGGTGGCGCTGTCCGACGCCACCCGCGACGTCGCCGGCCTGCTGAGCGCACACGCCCTGGCCGCCACCGACCCGCGTGCGATCGAGATGCTCACGCGCGCCGCACGCACCGCAGGACGCGCCTGCCAGACCCACCAGCGACCGGCACCGACAGCAGGCGCGAGCGAGGCCGTGTCCCTGGGGGCACGGCTGGCTCTGTCCGCTGTGATCAACAAGCACGCCGACCCCGTCGTCCTGGTGGCCCAGGCCCTGGCACTGGTGGAGGCCCTGGCCGACTGCTACATCGCCGCCAGGCAGGCGCGCACGGCCGCAGAGATGCTCGCCAGCTCTCGCGCGGCCCTGGAGGCGATCTCCACCCCCACGACGGTGAGCGACATCGAACAGCTGCGCGCAGAGGCCGCCTACCAGGCACTGGCGGGCACAGCCGGTGAGGTGCAGACCGGGCACCACCCAGCAGCCGCTGCTCACACCGAGGTAGAGGAGAGCGTGCGGCAGCGAGAGCTCGTCACCGCAGGAGCCCAGACCAGTGCCGCGGCAAGCAGCGACGGGCAGGGGGCGCACGGGATGAGTGAGACCCAGATCGAGCGGATTCGTAACGTGGTCGCCCTGGCGATGCCGGCCGGTGGCGCAGCCCGCCGCCCTGCAACACCGTCACCGCGGCCTGGCCCCAGCAGCCCCGACAGCCGGGGCCAGGCCGACACCACCCAGGCCGCCACGGCAGGCCCGGATGCCGTCAGCGGACGCGACATTGAGCGTGTACGCAGGATCTACCAGAACGCGCTCTCGCCGACGCTCCCGACGGCGCCCGCCAGGCAGCGTGCCACTAGCACGCCCGAGCAGGCGCCGCCCAGGCAGCACGATCCTGCGCGCAGGCAGGGCCGGCGCCAGTAGATCCCGGTAGATCAGAGGTGTCCTGGTGCGCGCACACGCAACGGAGAAGGTATGAGTACAGAAAGCACAGCCGACGCCGCTGAGAACCCGCCTCTTCAGTACCAGACGGTCGCGGAGTTCGTCGAGGACTACATCGCCAGCGTCTACAACCGTCCAGTCACGCAGCACGGGACACACTGGTGCCCGATGTGGTGGTACCACGCCGAGGCCGTCGAGATCTTCATGGGGCTGTGGCAGTCCTGGGAGCACATGCGCGTCAACGACGGCCCCTGCTGGCTGGTGAAGTGGAAGACCTACTACTTCTACTCCCTCATGCGGGAGGTCACTGGCCCGGAGGGACCGTTCTACGGCTGCTCGCCAAGAGAGGGGCACGCTGAGCCCGAGCACCCGGACGGTATGCCCGTGGAAGCGGCGCCGGTGGACGTGTTCACCCCACGAGAGTGACTACATCCACCGGCGCCGCCAGCAGCAGGGACGGGCGACCGTCACATGTGCTGCTTCTGCGTGCGTGAGGGCGCCTCAATGCTCTTGGGCCGGCGTCCCTCGGTCGAGGGCGCCTTCGACGGCGCAGTGGCCCTGTGAGCGGGCTCGTGCAGCGCCCGGTCGCCGGCCACAGCCGCCCTGACGACCTGGGGATCATGCCCGTTAGCGAGATGGGCATCGGCCCACACAGCGCGGGCCTCGGGTGAGTCCCACACAGCCGTGGCCGTGACGGCGGCCGTTCCGGCCACGGCCAGCGGCGTGACCACCTCACCGACGGTGTCCGCCACACCTGCGGCCTGCCCGTCACGGTCCTGGCGAGCACGCTGCGCATCGGCCTGGGCCTCCTGAGCACGGCGCTGGGCGTCGACCTGGGCAGCCCTGGCGTCGTCGGCGTCGGCCTGTGCCCAGCTCGCCCTGGCCTGGGCCTCCAGGTCGGCGCCGGTCCCACTGGCCGCAGCAGACCGCCCCTGGTCGACCTGCTGGCCCCTGCCCGTCTCAGCCGGCGTCGCCTGCCGGGACCGGCTGGCCTGGTCCTGAGTACTCTTCCGACCCCGGTCCTGGCCGCGTCCCCGGCCGGGCCACCTGGCGGCGGCCTCCCGGGCGTAGGCGATACGGTAGGCCGCCATCCGTCCCATGCCCGCGGCCCGCTGCTCATCCATCTGGCCGCGCGTCGACACCACAGCGCGGCGCTGGTGGGCGCCCAGGTGGTCGAGGTACTCCTCGGGGCGCATACCGGCCCGCTCCGCCTCCCCGGCCGCTGCGCGCCTGGCCAGCTCCGTGTAGGTACCACGACGGCCAGGGGCGTCAGCCAGCTGGACGCGGTTGACCTCACGGACGGCCTCCGAGCCCCGCAGGACGATGCTCTCTCGCCATGCCCGCGGGTCGGGGTAGCGTCCCTGACGCTCAGCGTCCCAGGCCCTCTGAGCCACAGCGTGGTCGTGGGGGTCGACCCGGTGCTCGAAGTCGTAGGCGCTGATGCCGGTCTGCGCGGTGAAGTCGCTACCCGCCCCGACAGACGTCTCGATCGCGTAGGCCTTATCCAGCTCCCCGCCCAGCTGGTCCAGGGCCGGCGGGTGATCGAGGTCGTAGCCCTCAGCGGCCAGGGAGGAGTACAGGACATGGGCCTCCTGGCGCCGAGCCGCCTCATCGATACCGGGGTAGAGGGACTCGACGTCGTAGTGGCGCTGGGCCCACTCCCAGGCGGTGTGCTCCTCAGCTGCGATCAGCTGCTCGGGATCGGTGGAGACCTGCTCGGCCACCTTCTCAGCCTCCTGGGAGGCCTCTTGCGCTGAGGCGGCCAGGTCGGCTCGCAGATCCCGGTTCTCTTCGCCCTCGACGACGGGGGCGACCTCAGCGAGCGTGGCGTCGTCGACCTCACCTGGCGTTACCGGCCTGGCCGGGGCGTCCAGGTCGATGTTCCACCGCTCGAGCGCCTCCCTGCGGCACCGATCCGCGGCCTGAGCCGCCAACGGGTCGACGCTCTTGAACCTCTCTGCCACCCCCCACACGTAGGCGGCATCCTTCGGCTGGGCCCTGTCCCAGAAACGCTCGTCCAGCCCCTGCCGCAGGACCGGGTCGGCCAGACGTCGCTGATCATTGATCGTCTGGCGGATCAGCCGCTCCTGCTCCAACGACTCACGGCGCGCGTGCTCGAGGGCCCGGCGCCGGATATCGGCGAAGAACCGGGCGAGCTGGACGCTGACCTGAAGGGCCATGCGGGCCTCCTGGCCCACCTGCCGGTTGATCTCTTCCATCTTCTACCTACCTGCCTTTCTGTGCTCTCACCCATGGATTAGCTTCTGAAGGCGCCTCGGCCGCCGGCTGCTGGGGCGTCTGGACGGCCGCGGTGGCCGTCAGGACGTTGTCGCCGACCACGTGCGGCGCGACGGTGTTGCTCTTGCCCCGGAACAGTCTCTTGACCCAGCTGGTCTGGCCGCTGAGCTGCTTCTGCTTCCAGTACGGCACGGTGGCCACCAGGACCGGCTGGTTTCCTGAGGAGAGCACCCACGCCCGCCCCGCCGGCAGGGCGCCCAGGTCAGCGACCGTGGCGATCTGGCGCTGCTGGGCATCCATCCCAGTCGTGGTCGACGACCCCTGACCAGCTGAGTAGGTGGTCTGCCTGGAGTGCTGCCAGTAGGCGCCGATGATCCTCTCCAGGCCGGCCAGGTAGTCGTTCTCGTTGTCCGAGCCTCCGTAGACCTTGACGTTGGAGGCGCTCCAGATCTTCATGATCCCCTCCTTGCCCCAGGCACCCTCACCCTGCGCCCACGACTGGAGGATCGTGTCCACGAGAATCCCCCGGCTGCCGAAGTGCGAGTACATGTTGGGCAACTGCCCCCAGCGGCACACGTTGGCGGCCTCATCGAGCTCGATGAGCGCCGGGATGGGCATGCGCCCGTCAGGCTGGGAGCGTGCCAGGTCGACGGCCGCCTCGGTGACGGCCACCGTCAGCGCCGTCACGATCGGGCCGGCGTCGCCCGGCCCCTCCTGGGACAGGCAGTAGAGGGTGTCCGTGGAGCGCACCATGGACCTCACGTCAAGGGCCGGCAGGTGCGGCTGGGGAGTCACCCACCGAAGCGCCTCCTCGTTGAAGACGAAGGACAGCGTCGTGGCTGCGCCCCCGTACACGCCCGAGCGGGTCTCCGCCACCAGGTTCATGGCCTCCTCCAGAGCCAGAGCCATCATCTGCTCACCCGACTCACGCAGGATCACCAACGGCTCCCTCCCAGCCGGGTTCGTCACCCACCGGTAGACGTCGCGCAGAGACTTGTTCCTTCCCCGCGCGGCCGCCAGCAGGAGCGCCGCGACCAGGTTCTTCGAGGCCTGATCGAAGTAGGCGTTGGTCTGCGCCCGTGAGTCCCGGGTGGTGTCGATGAAGATCTGGGACAGGGCCAGCGCCTTGGTCGCGTTGGTGACGTAGGAAAGGATGTCCCACCAGAAGACTTGCGGCTCCAGCGCGATCGACTGCGGGTCAAAGACCCACACGTTTCCGCGCCGCCCCCTGGCCTGGCGGGTCTCATCCAGGACGTCACGCTTGTTGGACGTGGCCACCACCAGCCCCGGGGCCCACAGGATGCGTGAGACGACCCAGCACGTCGTCTTACCGGCACGAGGCCCCGCGATCACCGTGCACACGTCCTCAAACGACGACCACAGACTGCGCCGGTCGTTGACCGCCTTGCCGATCGGGAGCCCGAAGGCGTCGATATCAGTCTTGACCAGGCGCTTGGCCTTGGCACGAACAGACTTCTCGTTGATGCCCCTGGTGTCGCTCCTGCGCCCCGTACGGCGGGCCGCCTCGTCCCCCCTCTCGCGGCGTCCGCCACCGGCTCGAGCCAAGCGGGGAAGCAGTACCACGGCGAGGACGAGGGCGCCGGCCACACCCACGCACACCCACATGCCCGTCGTGGCCACCACCCGGCCACGTGCGATCGCCCCCACCAGATCAATAGGGTTGCCCGGAACGGGGGTGCCAGTGGCCCACGACCAGACCCGCACCCCAAGAGTCAGTGACACGCCAGCCCAGGTGCCGACCACCATCCCCCAGAACGTCAGCACCGTGGACGGCTTCCAGGTGCGCATCTCCTCACCCAGACTCATCACACGGCCTTCTCCACACACGGGGCCGCCACGACAGCTCGGTCCCACCTCGAGTTCGAGTCCTCCGAGAGCTCCAGCTCCTCAGGAGACAGTTGGAGGCTGAACGCATATCCCGGCGAGTCCGAGAACTTCAGCAGGAACTTGCCCATCCCCGCCGGCGGCGTGACCGTCTGGGAGAACTGGTCGTAGGTTCCCTGGGCGCCCCACGAGATCATCATGTCCTTCTCCTCCTGGCTGAAGGGCATCACCCCCTCCAGCAGAGGCATCTCCTTACGCGGCAGCCCGCCCAGGAACAGCAGCTTGGAACGCTCGACCAGGCCGGTCGCCTTGATCCGGTCCTCCTCGGTGGGCAGCGTGTTGAAGTCCGCCATCGAGTGGGAGACCATCAGCTGCCCGATTCCCACAGTCCGGTTCAGCCTGGTCAAGGCCTGGATACGGTCCACCATCCCCGGCGAGACCTGGAGCGTGCGCCAGATCTCGTCCATGATCAGGTTGTAGAACTGCCGGGGCATCACACCGACATCCGCTAAGGTCTGCGCGATCTCCACCGTGGAGAAGCCGTAGCCCCAGCAGGCCAGGAGCACGGCCGCCTGCAGCTCGTTGGCGTCGCTCTGAAGACTGGAGACGTCGAAGACAACGCTACGGTCCATCATCATCGGTGTGGTCTGGCGAGCAGCGAAGATCTCGCCCATGGATCCGCGTAGGAGGGCCTGGAGCGTGACCTCCAGCTCCTCGGTCAGCTGTCGGTAACGGTCCAGGCTGTCCCGGTCGAGCGCGACGTCGCGCAGCTCGCGCGGTGCCCTGCGCACCACCTCCAGCAGGTCCGCCAGCGCTGGTCTGCCGCCACCTTTCTCCAGCAGCGTGATCGCCTCATCGATCAGCGTCTGCTCCCGGTCACCAGGGAAGCGGCCCCGCTGAATGTGCATCAGCGTCAGCACCATCTGCTTCTTGCGCTGGTGCGCGCTCTTCAGCAGCGCCGCACGCTCGGCTGGGAAGCTGCCCAGGAGCCTGGCGGCGCCCTCGACGTCCCCGGCGTCGAGAGGGTTGATACCTCCCTTGCCGTGACCGATCGTGATCACCTGCCCACCCAGAAGCCTGATCAGCTTCACGTAGTCAGGCTTGATGTCACCCAGGATCATCGCGTGCACCCCCTCGTCGGCGGTCCCCAGGATGATGCGACGCACCAGGGACGACTTCCCGACCCCGTTGAGAGCCAGAACCATGGCCGACGGTGCACTGATCAGCCCCCTGCGGAACCAGGAGATGTTGTCAGCGCACAGGAAACCGGCCTGCTTGAGCAGCGGCCCCATCGGGGCCCCGATCTCCGGAGGTGCGCCGGCCTGGATCAGCGGCCACATCCCGCAGATCTCGTCGGACGTTCCTCGCCACGGCCTGACACTGGGCCGTCCACCACCCACGCCGCTGCCAGGACCCACGTACCGCCAAGCCTTCGCCACCCGCCGGGACCTGGACACGCCAGCCTGGAGGGACCCGTTTCGTTGCCTGTTTCGCGCCATCTCACAGCCTCACATTCAGCTTCTGCTGGTCAGGCAGCATCCCCAGAGGAAGCCCCATGACGAACGCCGAGTCCATCGCCCCGAACGCCTCCCGCTCCAGCAGGTGGGAGGAGGCCGATGAGGACTCCATCGCCGCCTTCGCCACCGCCAGGCGCTCGAACTCGTCCGGGCCTGCGGACACTGTTGCCGTGATGATGAACGAGAAGTCCACCACCGCGGCCCCACGCGCCTCCTGCTGGGCGGTCTTCAGCGCCTGGCTGGCACGGTTCTGAGTACGCTGCTTGGGGCGCTGCCCCTCGAGCTTGACGGCGTTCTGCGTCTTGTCGACGTCCCTCTCGACCACGTCAGGGGCCTTGGCCACGTCCAACGGCGTGTAGATCGCCGTGAAACGCTTGCGCTCCACGTCCCGGCTGGGCGTGAGCACGCGCTCGAGAACATTGGACTGCACGTAGCCCTGCGGCGGGCGCGAGACCACCCACACGCACGACAGGCCACTGTCGTGCATGAAGTACTCCCTCTGCACGTTGTGGCTCACCGGCCCGGCGTCGCCCCAACCCAGGTCGACCACCTCGCCCCTGTCTGCCGCCTGCTCAAAGACCACGGCGGAGGCCGGATCGTAGGCCTCCCTGACCATCCGGATGACCTCGCTGCCGGTCATCAGGTGGACCGCGCTGGAGGTGGTCTCCGTGATCTGGTTGTACAGCCCAGGCAGGCGCGTCTCCAGGTCCCTGATCGCCCGCTTCTCGTTCTTCGACCCACGACCGCCGGCCATGGCCCTCGGATCAAAGGTCATCGTCAGCCAGGTACTCACCTTGATCCCCATACCAGCGGCGCCGTCGACCACCTGGTCCATGACGCGCTGAGCCAGGTCCGGCGAGCTGGGCGACCGACGTGACAGCACCTCGCGCCGCAACCGGGAACCCGGGTCCGGGGAGGACTCCACCGTCAGCGTCGTGGCCACGACACCGGTCTCCTTGGCAACGTCCTTGATGTGCTCACCCCACAGAGCGACCTTCTTGTTGATCTCCTCCTGATCCACCAGGCCCGCACCACTCGGGGCCAAAGCCATCACCACCGTGAGCTGACCACCAGGGTGACGCACCAGCGTGAACGGCCGGCGCCACGCGTCCTGAGCATCCACCAGCCTGAGCCTGCCCAGGTAGCCAGGAGGCTCCAGCCTGCCACTCGATCGCTTCGCCACGCTCAGGGCACCGCCCCTGAACACGTTCCTGCGGCGTCTCTTCTCCACCTGAAACCTCGCTCTCTCCTCGATCCTGTCCAAGATGCACAGTCCGTGCTTGTCACGCCTCGACACAATGACCACGGTCAGCGCCAGTAGCGCCCCCAGCACCGCCGCCTTAAGCACCCCGGCCGTCAGCTCGACGACCACCACCACCCCGATAGCCGCGAGCATGACCAGGGACTGAACAGTGGTCAGGCCGAACAGCCCGACCGAGGTGTTGGGCCTCCACCCCGTGTAAAGAGGAACCTTGGGCTCCTGCTGAGCCTGCTGCGCCTGAACGCTCATCAGGCACCACCTCCCGACGGGCCGCCACTGGCGGCGGCCGCGTTACCAGTCGACCGAGCGACCTGGACACCCTTGTGGGCAGCCTCCGCACCGACCATGACCACAGCCGCAGGCCCAGCCGCAGCCCCAGCACCCGCAGCAGCACCAGAGGCGCCAGCGCCACTGGCACCGGCCGCACCCGTAGCGCCGGTAGCCCCGGTCGCGCCGCTGGCACCGGCCGCGCCGGCCGCTCCCGTAGCGCCACCGGTCCCTACCGCGCCGGTCGTACCGCCGCTGCCGGCCGGCCCCATGGCTCCACCTGGTCCCGGGGTCCCAGGAGTGCCATTGGCTCCGCTACTCCCAGGCCGCCCGGCCGAACCAGAGCCGCCGGTGGAACGAGCCACCCTGATCGCGCCGGTCGCCACCGACACGGCACCAGCGGTCGCTGCCAGAGCACCTCCACCACCCACACCCATGGCCTCAGCCGCAGGAGTGATCAGACGGATCAGCGCTGGCAGCGCCGCAGCAGCCAGCACCATCATGATCAGGCCCCGGATAAACATCCCCATGTCCTCCCCAACGGAAACCTCACTGGGAACAACCCTGGTAACCGTCCCGATCACCTGATTAGCCTGCTGCTTGTACCTCTGAGCAGGATCCAGGCTGGCTCCGGAGACCATCTTGATCGCGACCGCGTAGATGATCGCCGCGGCCGGCTTCATCATGATGAATGAGATCACCCACGAAGTGGTCTTCCTCAGCCACTGCTGACCCCAGTCCGTCAGAGCCGCTGAAGCCGCCAACGGGATGATCCCCGCCACCAGCGGCAGGATCGCCTCCCTGCACTCCATCATCGCGAACTGAATCAGGTTGGCCGCAATCCCCACCAGGCAGCCCAGCGCGATCAGTGCCCAGCCGATCCCATTGGGCTGGATCGAGGCGACGTTGAGCAGCTTCGTCACGAACTTACCGTCGGCGGCCCCGATCGCGGTCTCAATCACCCACTTGGAGAACGCGTCACTGGCATCGATCATCAGGTCAATCACCTTGAAGGCTGCACCTGAGACGACCACCATCTTGATGATCCCCATCATGATCTTTCGGATGTCATCACCCCTCGAGTTCAGCATCAGCATCATCGCGGCCATGATCAGCGACCCGAAGAACACCACCCCGGACAGCCATGCTGTCAAGTACCGCACGTCCCATGCCGCTGAGCCCTCACCACCGATGTGGGCGGTGCTCTTATCAATCCAGAACGTGCCGACCTTGATCATGATCTTTTCCAAAGAATCCAGGAGCGCACGCGCCCACGTGATGACCACGTTCTCAGCGACCTTGTTCGCCGCCTCCGTCGCCTGGCACTGCACCTGGTAGAACCAGCAGTCAGACAAGACTGCCCACCTCCTCTCCTAACCTCTGGCTGTGCGTGCGTGTCACTTGACGGTCCAGGTCGAGAACCCGGAAAGCGACTCCAGTGGCTCCTGGCCCCAGGAGTCCGAGCTCGGGGACTGCACCTTCCAGTCCCCACCGCTCCAGACCATCACTAGCCGCCACGACACGAACCGGTCATCGTTCGGGTTCAGCGACGTCACCAGAGTCACCAGCACCTCATTAGGGCTGTGCACCTCGAGCCGGTACCCCCGAATCGTCTGCGGCTGAGTCGTCGACCCGTCCCACCCAGCGTCGATCTGATTGAGCAGACGCTGACGGTTGCTGTCGTCAACCACGAGCGTCCGAGTCACCTCCGGCAGGCGCTCCTGGGACGAGAACCAGCGCATGAAGTTCACCGAGGACACCAGCGCGCCCGTCGGGGAGTGCGCGAAACAGCGCGTGATACCTGTCGTGATCCCCGGGCCCGCGCCCGCCACCTCAGGCACACCCCACGAGCCCCCAACCTGGATCGTCCGGAACTCCAAAGCACCCGACGGCAGGGTCTGGTCGCCGGCCTCCATCGAGCACACCGACGGCGCATCACCGCCCACGCCGGCCGAACCAGCACCAGAAGGCGTCGCCCCACCACCCGCCGTCGGCGAGCTGGTCGCCGACGGGCTCGCATCGGCCGCCGGCCGGCCATTGATCACGCGGTCCCCGATGATCCAGGCAAGACCAGCAGCCAGCCCCAGCACGAACACCAGCGCGGCAACGAACGTCTTGGACTGCATCAGCTCGCCGAAAGACTGCCGCTCCGCAGCCTGCGTCCCCTGCTCAGATTCCTCCCTGCTCACCGTCATCACACCCCACAGAACTGCATCGTCAGTGATGAGGCACCCGCACCCAGGCCGATACCCAGGATGATGCGGCCGAACCTGTCGACGAACTCCTCAGCGCCCTGGTTGGTGCGCCCGGTGGAGGACAGGATCAACCAGATCGCCTGAAGCATCAGCACCAGGAAGCAGATGATCCCCAGCCCCCACTTCAGGTAGCCGAAGAAGGTGTTCACCGGTTCCGAGACTCCTGGAGGCGCCACCGGCGACGGGTTGATCAGCGGCATCACCCTCATCGCGCTGACGACGCCTGCTTCCATGATCGAACTAGTCACTTGTCTTCCTTTCGCTCGGCGACGAGCGGCTTCAGTGCCCGCCGCACGTTTCCAGGAGCCGCCTGCAGCTGCGCCGCCGGCTCCTCACGCCACCCCTCCACCCACGGAAGAGTCACGCTGGTAGGGAAGGCCCCACTGACGTGGACCTTCTGCTCGCGCAAGACGCGCGAGAGCTTCTTCGGTGCGTCAGGAACCCAGACGATTCCGCCCAGTTCCACACCAGGCACACGGCCGCCGGCCCACGCCACAGCAGCGTCCTGCGCCGCCGTGATCCCAGCACCATGAGTACGGGCCACCACCCACACCTCCAGCTCCTCCCCAGGCACCGCAGGCACCGGCCAGGACCTCTCCGCGTCCCCCCACCCCAGCAACCTCGCCAAGGTCGAGACGCCTGCACCGCCATGAGCGCCCACAAGCCACCGCCGAGCACCACGCACAGCCAACGTCTCCACCGCACCCACAGGCTCAGGCACATCAGGAGACACAACCCCCAGTGCCCACGCACGAGGAGCAACCGCCTCCACCACAGGTGCAGGACTCTCGTCAACCGGCTCTTGCTGCTGACTCAGCCACGGATTCGCACTCATACCCAGCTCGTACGACGTGGGCGCACGACACCCGTCTCCAACAGAAGGAGACACCACCACCCTCCGGTACCGTGGTGCCGACCACACACAAAACACAGTAGAAACAGGGGGAAGCAAGCCATGGCGGTAGCGGGGGTCCAGCACCACTGGGCAGTCACACGAGGAAACAACCCAGACACCAAGCCCTACTACTGCCCCCTCCACGAGTCACGACACTTCGCCGCGGTCACCCTCTACGAGCGCCTCATCCAACCCGTCCCCGACAACGCCTCCGACTACTGGACCCGCCTCGCCGACATGGCCGTCGTCATCCCCGAGCAAGAAGCCAGCTTCTTCTACCAGCTCTCCCTCCTGGCCCAAGCCACCTGGACCCCCGTCGACCACGACACCGACCTCGACGCCATCCTCGCCAAGGCCCGCACCGAGCTCGCCACCCACCCCACTCCAACCATCAGCGGAGACCACGCAGACCCCCGCGTCCTAGGCCGCCCAGCCATCACCACCACACCCACCCTCACCAACATCAAGACCCAAGGCACCTGGGCGGTCACCCTCGAGGCCGACGACCCCAACGACGGTGTCGACGACATCTGGGTCAGCCCCATCTACGCCGACGAGACCCCCACCACCTACGCCCAGGCCCGCGACCGCTACCTCACCGTCGCCAAAGACCTCAACAGAGTCGTCCCACCCGACCCCGAACCCACCACCGGTATCCGCTTCTGGTACACCCTCGAGACCAGCGCCTCCACCCCCTGGTACCCCGACGACATCAACATCGACCCCACCCAGGCCATCAACCAGCTCTACAACCAGCTCACCCAGTAAAAACCCCGCCACCAAAAGAAAAAGTTTCAGGGTGACACAGTGTCACCCTGAAACTATATGTGGTAGCAATCACATCTACGTGGTTGGTTGGAACGCCTTCACCACCTCCTGAGCCCGCTTCGCCAGCTCCTCAGACCCCAGCGCCACAATCGGCGCCTTCGTGCCCCGACGCGACCCGATCAGTAGCGTCATCCACGCCCGAGCACACGCCTTTGACGCCCCCAGATCCGCCAGACGAGAGTCATTAGCCGCGGCCGTCTGCCGCCTCGACTCACCCCACGCCAAAGCCAGCTCTGTGACCCTCCGCGTTCCGGCCCACGCCAACGGCTCCGCCATCCCCGCATCCACCAGAGCATTAACTAGCCCCGACATCACCACCTGGAAGTCATCCAAGCCCACCGACGACACCACCAGCTCACCCGGCAGGCCGCTACCCTCCGGCACCAGACCCGGCTCCACCGACGTCACCGACACCCCCTCGGGCAGCAGGTAGTCACGCCCCTCCAAGGTCGCTGTCCTTGTGATCCGCGTCCACATCGCCCACGGCGAGTCCGCGATCGCGATCGCCCTGGCGTTCAAACGCATCACCTCCCAGGCCCAGCCCATCGTGTCTGCCTTCGACTCACGTCGACTCAGCCCACCAAACCGCATCCCCTGATGCACCGACCCCGCGAACTGACGCTCAACCGCCTTGTCCAGGCTCCGAGCCACCACAGCCATCGACTCACCCACCCACTCCTCAGCGATAGCGCCCAGGACGGCCTCCCGCAGCCCCGGGTTGTCCCCGGTAGCCACCCACGGCCCATCCGGGTCAACATCCGGGACCGCGAACCGGTACACCCGCACGTCCTCATCCACATCCTCGTCAGCCCCCGTCTCCACAGGCAGCAGACGAATCAGGTTCGCCCCCTGACGCCGCCCCCGACGACGAAGACGACGAACCAGAACACCCCGATCCTCCATCCTGGCCAGGGCTCGCTTCACCGACCGCTCCGAGACGTGCGCATGAGCCGCCAACCAGGCCACCGACGCAATCACCTCACCACGCCAGTCAGCCAACCGCGCCAGCTCCATCACCACAGCCGTATCCGCAGGCTTAAGCCCCTCCAAGGACTCCACCCACACCGGCCACGACACCCGAGTCTCCTCACTCACGACGCCACCTCCCGAACCTCTTCGCGCCTCCACTGCTCAACCAGCTCGCCGGCCAGGCTCATCTGCCTGGCCCGCCCCACATCGGGATGCTCCCGCCTGACCTGATCCCAGGCCCGCTCAGCCAGCTCCTGATCCCGTGTCCGCGGCGGCTCAACAACCCTCACCGCCCGCCGGGCGACCTCAACCTGACCCTCACCCGCCGCAACCAGCGCCACCGGAGCCAGAGCGGGATCCACCTTGTGCCTCAACCGCCAGGCCACCAGCCGCGACAGGT
>ERZ773059.629-NODE-629-length-18701-cov-8.603454_pt1 | contig 18701 bp, 16 predicted proteins | sample MGYA00580514_ERZ773059 | MGnify/ENA primary metagenome ERZ773059 (study PRJEB29015, sample SAMEA2737981) | human oral metagenome | biome: human oral; feature: human-associated habitat; material: dental | place: China | collected 2056 ...
TCCCTATATTTATTTTATCACATGCTCAAATACTATTCTACCTCGTTTTATTTTTTCTTCTATATTATATTCTTATTTTTTAACAACAAAAAAGAGCAACTAGAAAATTATAATTTCGTAGAAATTAATTTTCTAAGTCGCTCTAAGTATTTACTTTAAATAAATTTATAATATAGTTTTACTTGTGTCTACATACAAGTAAATTCTATTTTGAAACTATGAATCTCAAAATCAGTATTTATTGTTATACCAGTTAATTTTATTTAACAGGTAATACTGCTCCATTCCATTTTTCTTTAATGAATTTTTGAGTATCTTCTGATTTTAATGCTGCTAAAATTTTCTTAACAACTAGTTTGTCTTTATCACCTTGGCGAACTGCTAAAATGTTTCCATAAGGATTATCATCTGTAGCTTTTTCCACTAAAATTGGTTCTGTCGCTGCATTTAGTCCTGCATCAACTGCAAAGTTAGCATTGATTGATACTAAATCACCTTCTCCATTTTGGTAGAACTGCGTCATTAGTGCTGGATCATTTTCATAACTGAATTTTAAGTTTTTAGGATTTTCTACTACATCATCAAAAGTAGCATTAACTGGATCTACTCCATCTTTAATTTTAACTAATCCTTCTGCTGAAAGAAGTTTAAGAACTCTTCCCCATTCGGCTTTGTTATTACTTACTAATACTTTTGCTCCATCTTTAAGGTCTTTAACATTTTTAACTTTTTTAGAGTAAAGACCAATTGGCTCTAAATGAACTGCACCAGCGTCCTCAATTTTATAACCATTTTCTTTTATAGCGTTTTTCAAGAATGGTACGTGTTGGAAATAGTTAATATCTATTTCTTTATCATTTAAAGTTTTATTTGGAATATAGTAGTCTTGATATGTAATGATATCTAGTTTAATACCTTCTTTTTCAAGTTGTGGTGCAACATGTTCTAATAATACTGCGTGTGGAACATTAGATGCTCCTACTTTTATAGTGACAGGATTTTTTGGATCTAATTTATCAACATCAATTCCTTTTTTCTCTTCTTTTGATGCACTAGAGCATCCGATTAATACAAATCCAAGCACAAAGCTTGTTACTAATAATAATAGTTTTTTCATTATCATTTTCTCCTTTTATTTTTTATTTTATCTTTTTTAGAAAGATTACTTGATATGAACTAATTATCGCACTAAAACGCGATTGTATTGTTCAAACTTTTGAACTTTTAAATCATAGTTTAAATCTTATAATTTACTCTATTTAACAGGTAATACCGCTCCATTCCATTTTTCTTTAATGAATTTTTGAGTTTCTTCTGATCTTAATGCTGCTAAAATTTTCTTAACAACTAGTTTGTCTTTATCACCTTGGCGAACTGCTAAAATGTTTCCATAAGGATTATCATCTGTAGCTTTTTCCACTAAAATTGGTTCTGTCGCTGCATTTAGTCCTGCATCAACTGCAAAGTTAGCATTGATTGATACTAAATCACCTTCTCCATTTTGGTAGAACTGCGTCATTAGTGCTGGATCATTTTCATAACTGAATTTTAAGTTTTTAGGATTTTCTACTACATCATCAAAAGTAGCATTAACTGGATCTACTCCATCTTTAATTTTAACTAATCCTTCTGCTGAAAGAAGTTTAAGAACTCTTCCCCATTCGGCTTTGTTATTACTTACTAATACTTTTGCTCCATCTTTAAGGTCTTTAACATTTTTAACTTTTTTAGAGTAAAGACCAATTGGCTCTAAATGAACTGCACCAGCGTCCTCAATTTTATAACCATTTTCTTTTATAGCGTTTTTCAAGAATGGTACGTGTTGGAAATAGTTAATATCTATTTCTTTATCATTTAAAGTTTTATTTGGAATATAGTAGTCTTGATATGTAATGATATCTAGTTTAATACCTTCTTTTTCAAGTTGCGGTGCAACATGTTCTAATAATACTGCGTGTGGGACATTAGATGCTCCTACTTTTATAGTTACAGGGTTTTTTGGATCTAATTTCTCAACATCAATTCCTTTTTTTTCTTCTTTTGATGCACTAGAGCATCCGATTAATACAAATCCAAGTACAAAACTTGTTATTAATAATAATAGTTTTTTCATTATAATTTTCTCCTTTTACTAATATGTTTTAAATTTAGATTGTGTGTGAACTTAAGCAAAATAAAAACGCCCTTATCCTCCTAAGAGAATAAGGGCGAAACTAATTTCACGGTACCACCTTACTTTTTCGTAAATTACGAACTCATTTCACTACAATGGATATGTCTAGAATTATCCATAATAATGTGCGTTTGTAACGTAACGCTTACGAAAAAAGCTTGTGTTTTAAACTCACTTTTTTTACCATTCAAACCATTTTCCCATATCATCTGCATTGTGTGCTTTCACCTACTCACACTCTCTGTAAAAGTTCCTATACGATACTTATTTGAATATTGGTAATTTTTTAACTTGAGTAGATAATAACATTTATTTTTTTTTATGTCAACACTTTTTATAAAAAATTTTTTTTTATTTTTTCAAGTTTTATTTTTTAGAAATCGTTTACAAGTTACAATTGTATGTGTATAAAGGACAAAAAAGAAAATAAAATTAAAACCGTTAAAAAGAACTTTCAATTATTTTTAGTAAGGATTATTCTTTTTTAACAGTTTTTAATTTTTATATTAATTTTTTAATGAATTCTCTTCTAACCACGTATTTATTATTTTTACAGTAACATCTCTAAATTTTGGTGTTTCATACATATGATCTGAACCCTGTATAATTTCTAGTTTAGAATTTTTATATTTTTTTGCAGTTGCTTTAGCAATGTTTGGACTAACCATGCGATCATCCGTTCCTGTGATTACAAGCACTGGTTCATTTATTTTATCAAAATCAACATAAGCTCCTTTTTGTTTATCTAAAAAAGGTAGTGCCATTTGAAAATACGTAAATCCTGACTCTGGAACTAACTTAGCAAATTCTATCTCTTTATCTTCCGGAGCTTGATTATTCATGCAATAATCACAAAATGCATGTTTATACGGTGGCATAGGTTTTTTCCAAAATCCCCAACGTAAGAAATGTTTGTAGAAACAAATTACCATACTAGGATAAAAAGCAAATATTCCCGCAGCAGGAGCTGTTCCCATTAAGATAAGACCGGAAACCTTTGTTTTTACAGCGACAAGTTGTGCTATTAATCCACCTAAGGAATGACCTAATACTAAAGGCGGTTCATCTAAACTCTCTACTAATTTTACAATGTCATCTGTGTATTCTCCTAAACTTACACGTCCCACTTTTTGTTCTACTTCTGCATAAGGCAAATCATGATAGCGTAATGAGGGTGTATGAACACGCAGTCCTAATTCTTCTAATTTATTTTTGAACTCTCCCCAAACATTTCCGTCACACCATGTGCCATGAATTAATACTATATCCTTCATAAGTTTAGCCCTCACTTAGCGAAATAATTTATACACTAATTATACTTGAAAACACCTTGTTTGGCAAATTCGAATAGAAACTATATACCCTTATCTTATTCCACATAATTTTTGTATTCATTAATCATCTGCTCTACTGTTTGTTTTATATTATCTGAATAAGAAATTGCTGAAATAATTGAGACTCCCTCTACTCCAGTAGCTGCTATATTTTTAATATCCTCTTTTGTTATTCCCCCTATTGCAACTATGGGTATCTCAGGAGCTAATTTACGCATTTTTTTTAACCCTTTATAACCTATAGCTCCCCCCGCATCATTTTTTGAAATAGTACTATGAACAGGACCAACTCCTATATAATCTACAAATTCTAACTTAGACCTTCTTTGTTCCTCTTCATTTCCTACTGATAAACCTATTATTTTATCTGGAAGTAACTTTCTAATTTTTTCAACATCTCCATCTCCCTGACCAACATGCACTCCATCTGCATTAAGTTTTACTGCAAGTTCTATGTCATCGTTTATAATAAATGGTACTTGATATAGTCTACATAAGTTTTGAATTTTCCTTGCCAATTCTTCTTTTTGGGAACCTACAAGTGCGCCATCTCCTTTTTCTCGAAATTGAAAACTTGTTATTCCTCCACGTAGTGCTTCTTCTACTACTTGTTCTAAGTTTTTATTATTACATGTTGTCGTTCCACATATAAAATATAGCTTTAATATTTCTTTATTAAACATATTCTTCTACCTTTTTATATTTTTCAATATCACTATCTGAAATAGTATATAAAGCATTGATAAATTCTTCTTTAAATGTTCCTGGTAGAGTTGCTCGTGGTTGTTTTTCCGCAAGTTCTCCCGCTATATTATAAGCCAGCATTGCTGTTTCTAAGTTTTTCATCACATCTTTATCTAAACCTACAAAGCTTGCAACAACTGCACCTAACAAGCAACCCGTTCCTATTACTTTTGGCATCATAATACTACCATTTTTTATTAATTTTACTTTTCCGTCCACTGCTATTGCATCTATTTCACCTGTAACTACTATTGAGATATTTAATTCTTTATTAGCTTTTAGTGCTAATTCCCCTATATTCTCTACTACAGCACTATCTACACCTTTAGACGCAACATTTTCTCCTATAAGTGCTGCTATTTCACCTGCATTTCCTCTTATAGCAGATAATTTATAATTAGTAATTAAATCTTGAGCTACCTTTTTTCTATATTCTCCAGCTCCACAAGCTACTGGATCTAATACAGCCGGTACATTATACTCTTCTGCAATTTTTAATGCATCTTGATATAATTTCCAATTTTCAGCTGTTAATGTTCCTATATTTATTAAAAGTCCACTCGCATATTTTAGTAAATCTACTAAATCTTTTTTATATTCACTCATAGCTGGTGATACACCTAATGCTACTAACCCATTAGCAGTAAAGTTTTTAACTACATCATTTGTTATACAAATAACCAAAGGATTCTTTTCTTTTAATAATTTTAAACTACTCATCCTTATTCTCCTTATATAATTATTTATTTCTAATCCTTATATGCAAAATGATTTACTGGCCCATTTCCATTCCCTAATTCAGGAGTATATTTAATAGCCTCTGTTATAAATTTTTTCCCTATCGTTACTGCCTCTTCTATACTTTTACCTTTAGCTAGTTCTGCTGTAATGACTGCTGATAATGTACAACCTGTTCCATGTGTATGTTTAGTTTGAAACTTTTCACTCGTAAATACTTTTTTCGTACCATCTTTTATATACAAATAGTCAGTAGCTGTTTCTAAATGTCCACCTTTTATAAGAACAGATTTACTACCAAATTCATTTAAAATAATTTTCCCAGCTCTATCTATGTCTTCTTCAGTCTCCACATTGAAACCGACTATTTCTTGAGTTTCTGGGATATTAGGTGTAACAATTGTCGCTTTAGATAATAGTTTTTGTTCCAATGCTGTTTGGGCTTTCTCATCTATTAATCTATCTCCACTCGTCGCTATCATTACAGGATCTAATATATAAGGAATCTCTTTTGATAAATACTTTTCTATTACTTCCATGTGTTCTAATGTTGGAATCATTCCTGTTTTTAAAGCATGTGGCGGTATATCGTCAAATACACTCTTTAACTGTGCGTCAAATATTCCTAAATCTAAATTACAAATTTTTTGAACTCCAAGAGTATTTTGTGCTACAACGCTTGTAATAGCGGCCATTCCATAAACTCCCCTTGCCTGAAAACTTTTCAAATCTGCCATGACTCCTGCTCCACCGCTTGGGTCTGTTCCTGCAATAGTTAATGCAATCGGTAATTTACTCATAACTTACATCTCCCCTTACTAACTTTTTCATAAATTTGCCTCCTTAAATGTATTTATAAAAATTAATAATCAAAACTTAATAACAAAAAATCCCAAATGACAACACTTGGGATTTCTATGAATTTTTTATATCATACATAATTACCATATTTCAATTTCACATTTCCTACGCAAGCATTATCTAGTTCAGGTCAAAGGGTCTTACAAAAAAGTAATCTCAGCTTAAAGCACCCCTAGTGGTTTATTATTAAATTATATTTCCATCATATCAAAGAAAAAATAATAAGTCAAAAAATTGAGAAAACGTCTTCTCTACAGCTTGTTAGGTATTTTTAACAACAGTAAAAGTTTACATTAAATTACATTTCCCTTACTTTAAAAAATAATATCCCGCAACAAGTGATAATGATTATTGTTTACAAATTAAATTATTTGTCGTATAATAGTTATTAATGATAATCACTTTCAAATAAAGGAGACATATTAACTATGAAAAAAAATAACTTGTTAAAAGTTCTTTCAGCTGCAGCCATAGTTTCTACACTATCAACAGCTGGGCTAATTAACACTCAACACGAACAGACAGCATATGCTGCTAATGAAGTGACCTCTAAGCCTATTGACGTCCCTTCTACGTTGCAACATTATTATGAAAATCGTCTATCTATGGGAAATGGTGCTTTACACAAAGTAACAGTTCAAAAAGTTGGAGATCAATATAAATATACTGTTATTTGGAAAGATCTTACTTTTGCAGGTAAAAACGATGGTGTTTCTAAATTCTGGGTAGAAGGAAAACAAGTAGAATTAACTCCTACATCTATAAATGGACTTGTAAATCCAAGAATCTCTGAATTTACGCTATCTGAATTAAAATCAAAAATAGAAGTTGAAGTTTTTGTTCAAGTAATGGAAGACCTTTCACCTGGTGGCGGACGCCAAAAAGCCTACTTACAATTAGATGTTACAAAAGCTAAGGAAGAATTTAATAAATCTACTAAACCAGCAGAGGGAACAAATCCTACTGTTACTCCCGGGGAAAAACCTACTAAACCAACAACACCTCCTGCGCAAGGTCTTGTTGATCATGTAGCTGATAGTAGTATTGTTCCAAAAGAATTTCCAGCAACTGCTAAGGGAAGCTTTAAACGAGCTGGCTCAGATACAGAAGATTCAGCATACAACGCTGCCTTAGATTCTGACGTTAAAATAGAAAAAGTTGGTGATAAATATAAATATACTTTTAAAATACATCCTGGAACATTTTCTATGGGTGGAAATGCTATGAACTTTGAATTAGAGGAAATTCTTTATAAAGATAAAGTTCTTGATACTAAAGTGTTAGATGCAGAGAAAAAAATTAAAGAAGTTACTCTAACAACTAGTGAATTATTTGATAAAATTCAATTAAAAGGAGCTACTACATATCCAGGAATGGGCAAAATGACTCATCCTATGACTTTCGCCTTAAATTTCAATAAAAAGAATGATTTATCTGATTACAATATATCTACAGATAAAAATATTTACCAAGATGTACCTTATACTAAGGAATTAAAAAAACAACTTCCTATAACAGTCCAAGGGCACTTTAGAAATGCTATTGATAATAAAGAAGAATCTCTTTACAATGCTGCTTTAGACCATGATGTTAAAGTAGAAAAAGTCGGAGAAAAATATCATTATACTATAAGAGTTAAACCTGGAGTGGCATCAGTTGGTGGAGAACTATATGCTTTTGAATTATCTTATCTTCAATACAAAGATGTTACTTTAGCTGAGAAAAAACTTACACCTTCTGGAAAAATTAGAGAAATCACTATAGTAGCTGATAAACTATTACAAAAAATTCAACTTACTGGTGCTAATGTTTATCCTGGACAAAAAAATCCTACAAAACATGACACTACATTAGAGTTGTACTATGAAACTGCTAGAGATTTTGTAGAAAAACCTGTTGTTGAAGAAAAACCTACAGTGCCTACTAAACCTGCTAAACCTACAACTCCAACTAAACCAGAAGAAAACAAAAAACCAGAAGCACCTGTAGTTCCTGATCATGAAGTAGTATATGACAAAATACCTAATACCTTCCCTACTACAGTTAAAGGTGAACTTAAATATCAAAAAGATAATTCTCAATTATCTACATATGCTAATCTATTTGAAAAAGATGTTACTGTAGAAAAAGTTGGTGATAAATATAAATATACATTTAAAGTAAAAGAAGAAAAAGGGAACACATTTATTACAAAAAGAACTAACTTCCAATTTTCTAAAATTGTTCACAACGGTACTGAAGCTACAATAACAAATCTAGAAAAAACGCAAAAAGAAGTATCATTTACAACTGATAAATTACTAGACAAAGTTCAATTAAAAACTACAGTTGTTTCAAAACAAAATAAAGAAGGTAGTGAAGTTGATGTAACATTAGACCTTAATTTCCCAGATTCTCCTGCTGAATTCTTAACTGAAGGTAGCCGAGTTGAAACTTCAAAAGATGGTGCTTATGTCACTTTCTCTGATAATGATAATTCTACTCCCGTTAAAGTAACTATCCCTGTAGCAGGATTAGATAAATCTGTAAAAGAGTTAGCGGTAGAACCAAAAGAAGTACCTGGAATTGATAAAAAAGATAATAATATTTTTGACATTCACTTCCTTACTAAAAACGGAGAAGTTAAACAAATAAAACAAGCTGCTAAAGTTCTAATCCCTGTAGACAGAGATGTTGTAGAAGCTTACCACATCAATGAAGATGGAAGCAACAAAGAAACTCTTAAATTTGAAAATAAAGTTATTGACGGTAAAAAATATGTTGAAATTGAAGCAAAACACTTTAGCTTAATTGGAATTAAATTTGCTACAATCAATAACAACGGAAACAACGGAAATAACGGAAATAGCGGAAATAACGGAAATAACGGAAATAGCGGAAATAACGGAAATAACGGAAATAGCGGAAATAACGGAAATAACGGAAATAACGGAAATAACGGAAATAACGGAAACGGGGATAATAATGGACCTGTTACAGAGAATACTGCTACTATATTTAAAGGTGTAACTGCTAAACTTATGCATGCTCACCAACCTGGTAAACTTTCTATGGGTAACGCAGCTCTTGATCGTGTACAAGTTTACGAACAAAATGGGATTTATCACTATGTTGTTTACTTTAAAGATATAAAATTCCTTGGTCAAACAGATGGTATTACTAAGTTTTGGGTTAATGGGACTGAATATCCATTGTATAAAACAGGTGGAGCTGACAACGAAGTTCGAGCTCACTTTACTAGTAACCAAAAATTAACTCAAATTCCTGTGGCTGTATTTGTTCAAACTATGGAAAACATTATGCCTGGTGGTGGTAAACAAAACGCTATCTTAACTTTTGACTGGTCTAATGTTACAGAAGAAAAAGGAGAGGTTCCTACTATACCTGGAGGAACACTTCTAACTGGTGGTAATAATAGTTTAAATCCAAATGGTAAACGTCTAGCAAGAACTGGATTAGAGACAACAAGCTCTATCTTTGCTGGTATTATCACACTAGCCGGTGCTGTATTCCTTGGAAGAAAAAGACAAAAATAAAATAACAATTTGAGGTTGATAATAACCCGCTCTTTATCAGCGTTCATCCATATTATCAACAATAAAGCGGGACGATAAGTTTTTCGTCTCGCTTTTTTAAATATTTTATAGATACTAACTAATATTTCTATAAAATTAAATAAATGAAAGAGAGATTTTTAATATGAAAAGAATATTTAAACTTGTTGTAATAATTTTTGCAACTCTTGCTTTTATATTTTCTTCTGCTAAAATTAACAATATCGAAATTGCAAAAGCCGACGGAAAAAAAGTTTATAGCGTTCCTATCGAATTATGGCACTCTGAAAATAGTGGTAGACTTTCTATGGGTAATAATGCTCTAGCTACTACTGCCTCTGTTACTGAATATGAAAATGGAACATCTAATATTACCGTCCAATTTGTTCCGATGGATTTTAATAATTTACATGGGCATTTACTGTCTCTTAGCGTTTACTCTGCACCAATATTTTCTGGTTCGTTAAGTGCCGCATCAGTTACAAGTACTTATAATGATACAAATCTTAATGGTGGAACTAGTACTTATCCTGGTACTCTCAACTTTAACTATTCTGCGATAAAACCTGATAGAATTGGTGTTAGAGTCGCAGTTGATGCTATGAATCAAATTATGGGAGGCGATGCTTCTCAAGATGCTATCTTGAAGTTTAACTGGAGTGCTGCAACCCTTGTTTCTGGATCTGAAGATAATAAAAAAAGTGAGAGCAAAAAAGAAGAAGAAAAGAAAAGCTCTGACAACAATGATAAAGACAGAGTACCTGATGGATTTGTCGCTAAAAAATTAGAAGATTACTTTAAGGATACAAATAAAACTAAAAAAGTTGGAACTTATAACCTAGATATTACTGGTTCTTATTTAAACCCATTAACAGGAATTACTGCTGATGGTGGAACAAAAAATGCTTCTATTGGTGAAGGTATGGTTCAAGGTGTTATCTCACCTATCAATGCTGGTGGAAATCTTGATGAGGCTATTAGTAATCAAAAAGCTGGCGGTGAAAAACGTTGGGCAAAAGCACAGCTTCAACGCACAAAAGATGGTAAATTATACGCTACAGTGCGTATTCATCTTATGAATTGGATTGAACGCAGTAAAGAACAAGGTCCTTTTATTAAAGTATTACAAAGTGATGGGGAATTTAAACAAGTTGTCGCTACTGAAACTAAAGTTAATATTGAGCAATATAAAGACAGCTATGTAGATTATCGCTTTGAAGTTCCTAATGAAAACTTCCTTGCTATGGCGCAAATGTACGTTAAACCTATGAATCGTCCGGTAAGATTTTTTATAGAAGTTAATGCTGATACAATCAAAGAAGGAAATATTGATATGGAAGTTATTAAAGAAAAAAAATATACTCCATACTATATTGGTGGAACTATTGGCGTGCTTATTTTAATTGGTGGAGCTTATATTTTAAAAAGAAATAAAAAAAATTCTAATAATATTGAGGAATAACTTATGAAAAAAAAATTAAATCTAATATTTATTCTTCTCACTAGTTTAGTTGTTCTTCTTAGCGCTTGTTCTAATAATTCTGGCAATACTACTGGGACAGATGCTTCACAAGCAGATAAAGCATTTAATGAAACAATCGATTTAACTGGTGTTAATAAAGATAAAAAGTCAGAAGAGGAAAATGGAAAACGTATTGTTATGGATTCTGTAGCACTTAGTAGTATTGCCGATAAATTAGATATTAAATTAGCTGGTGTTCCTACAAGTAAACTAGGAAAAATGCCCGCACGTTATAACAATATTATCCAAATTGGCCTACCTATGAATCCTAATATGGAAGTAATAAAATCTATAAAACCAAGTATGGTCTATGCTCCTGATAATCTATCAGATTGGCTTAAAGAAGGTTTTGATAAAAACAATATTCCTTATAAATTTGTTGATTTGCGTAGTGTAGATGGTCTATACAAAGTAACCGAAGAACTAGCAAATGAATTTAATAAAACAGAAATTTATAACAAACTCAAACAAGAACGTCAGCTTTTTGATAGTCAATTCTCAAAAAAAATAGATGGCAAAAAGAAACCTAAAGTTTTAATCTTAATGGGCTTACCTGGTAGTTACTTAGCAGCAGGAGAAAAGTCTTATGTGGGAAATCTTGTAAAACTTGCTGGTGGAGAAAACATTATAAAGTCTAACGATGAATTTAGTCAACTAAATCTAGAAACTGCACTTTCTGAACAACCTGATTTTATTTTACGTACTGCTCATGCTATGCCTGACGAAGTTATGGATATGTTTAAAAAAGAGTTTTCTTCTAATAAAAGTTGGCAACACTTCAATGCTGTAAAAAATAATAAAGTAATCGATCTGGATAATAAAATTTTTGGAATGACTGCTGGTTTTGATTATAGTGATGGATTAAACTTCTTATATGATACTTTTTATAAATAATTAAAATTAAGGAAAAACATTGACTATGATACTAACGTTGATATATCAGTGCTTTTCCTTAAATTATAAAATTGTTTTACCTTAATAAAACTTTAACTATATTTAGAAAGGAAAAAAATATGTTAAAAGATAAAAAAATTATTTCTTTTGTCATTATCAGTTTATTACTTATGTTTACTATTTTTATTTCTGCAAATAGCGGTAGTATTAAGGCAAATATTTCTGAGCTTATTGTTGGGATTTTTACTAAAGAATACGCCAATGTCAATGCTATTATCGATGTGCGTTTCCCTAGAATCATCATCACTATTCTTGTGGGCGCTGCTCTTGGAATAAGTGGTCTGCTTTTACAAACTGTTTTAAAAAATCCATTAGTTGACCCTAGTCTTATTGGTGTTTCTAGTGGGGCTGCACTATTTATGTATCTTGGTATTGGTTTATTTCCAAATTTAATTATCTTTAAATCTATTTTTTCTATTATCGGGGGAATGCTAGGTTTTGCTATAATTTATTTTCTAGCTGGTAAGACAAAAAATAATATAAAGATAATTTTAATTGGTATAGCCATTAGTTACTTTTTTACTGGTATTCTAAACTTCCTACAATATTTAAATCAAAGTAATTCTTCCACCTCACTTTCTTTTAAAACTTCATCGCTAGGAACGAAGAATTGGGAAGATGTTAAATTACTAGCAATCTGGCTACCTATATTGTTTATAGCAAGCTTTCTTTTATCTAAATTATGCAATATATTTACGCTAGATGACAATATTATTTCATCACTTGGAATAAACATTAATAAAGTTCGATTACTTATTTCATTTGTTGCCATAGCTCTAGCTTCAATTGCAACAACAGTTGCTGGTGTATTAGTTTTTCTTGCTTTAATAACACCTCATATTGCCAAAATAATTATTGGTAGAAATCACATATTTACCATCCCTTTTACTGGATTATTAGGTGCTTTTATTCTTTTACTATTTGACACGTTAGGGCGTGTCGCATTTAATCCAATAGAAATACCTGCCGAGCTTATTATGATGATTGTTGGTGGTCCTGCTTTTATTATTCTTGTGAAAAGAGGTGTAAATTAGATGTCAAATATTATTGAAATAAAGAATTTATCTTTTAACTATACTCCTAATAAAACTATCTTTAGCAATTTGAACTTAAATATAAAAAAAGGTGAAATCACAACCCTTCTAGGAAAAAATGGTTGTGGAAAAAGTACTTTAATCAAACTATTATCAAAAAATATCACTAATTACGCTGGGAATATTTTTTTAGAAAATAAAGAATTGAAAAGCTATTCCTTAAAAGAGTTAGCAAAAAAATTATCAATAGTTTATCAAAATAATATTACTCCACAGGAAATTACAGTCTTTGATATGGTTAGTTTTGCACGATTACCTTATCAAAATATATTCTTCTATAAACAAACAAAAGAAGATATAGAAAAAATAAATTTTGCCTTAAAAGAAACAGACCTAATAGACTATAAGAATACTATAGTATCAGAGCTTTCTGGTGGTCAATTACAACGTGTTTATATTGCAATGTGTCTAGCCCAAGATACTGAAATAATTATCTTAGATGAACCAACAACATTTCTTGATATAAAATATCAAAAATCTATTATGAAACTTGTGAAACGACTTAATCAAGAGCTACACCTTACGATCATTATGGTTCTTCATGACATCAATCAAGCCATAACATATAGTGATAACATAGTAGCACTACTTGATGGAGAAATAATAAAAAATGATAAAGCTCACACATTGCTTGATGAAGAATTACTTAATAAAATATACGATACAGCTATTAAAATAGAAAGTAATAAAGTAATAAGTTGGTAAAAAAGTTACTAGAATTCACTTTCTAGTAACTTTTTCTACTAAATATCCTATCATTTCTCTCATAACTAGTAACTTTATTACATACTTGTAATTGCCCTTATTAATTCTCAACAATATTTAACCTTATCTTTTAATAAATGTTATAAACAGTATCCTTGACAAATTTTCTACTTCATGGTTTAATATACCCCATAAGGGTATATCAGGAGGTAAATACATGTTTTTTTTATTCACAAAAGTAGATAGCATTTCTACTATCGAATTAGAAGAAAAACTTAAAACACAAATTCAATTAATAGATGTAAGAACACCCGGAGAATTTCGCAGAGGTCATATAAAAAATGCTAAAAATGTTCCACTTAATGAAATAGGACAATTTTCTCCAATAGCAGATGAAAAAATATACGTTATTTGTCAATCTGGAGCAAGAAGTAAACTTGCAGCAAAAAAACTTAAAAAAAGGGGATTTGATGTTGTTAATGTCCAAGGCGGAATGCATGCTTGGAGAGGAAAAATAGTTTAAACTTATGTATTAGGATTTAAGCTAATTAATCAACTACAACTTATTGTTTATTTTAAACTATATTGTACACAAAAATTTATTATATATAAAAAATTATGAATATTAAAAGGAATCAATCATGGAAACCAATATTTCAATGAAAAATTTTTATGCTAAATACAAAAAAGAGGAGCTGTTTATTCTCGATGTAAGAGAAATTCATGAATTCAATGCTGGCCATATACCTTCAGCTCAAAATCTCCCTTTAAGTATTTTAGGTTTAGATTTTCCGAAACTTGATAAAAAGCAAAAATACTATATTATTTGTCAAGCAGGTGGCCGCTCAGCTAGGGCATATGATGTCTTACAGGCTCAAGGTTATACTGTAATAAATGTCGAAGGTGGAATGAATAGTTGGCCAGGAGAAACTAAATAATGAAATAAAAAGAAAAACATTAAATAACTGGCTTTTCTATATTAAATTCTCATACACTAAAGATTAATACTTTCTCTAAAACAAAAAGTTTTGTTCCTTAAATTTCTAGGAACAAAACTTTTTATATTATCTATTTTTTATTAAATACTTTACAGCTTTTTCTAATTTTTCTTTTTGATCATCAGGGTTTTGTAGAGGCTTATTAATACATTCCATAAGATTTTCTGTTATTAATAATTCAATAACTCGATCAACACTAGAACGAACTGCACTTAGTTGAATCATTATGTCCATACAGTCTCGCTCTTCTTCTATCATTTTTTGAATTCCTCTAAGCTGTCCTTCAGAACGTTTTAAACGTGTTATGTATTTCGACTTTGACATATGTTTTTCCTCAGTATATTTTTTTTCATTATACATTGAATAGTTTATTTTGTCAAAATTTTCAAAGTAAATGTGCTACCTTCCCCATACTCACTCTCTACTACAATATCTCCATTTAGCTGCATAGCTAGTTGTTTTGCTATAGCTAATCCTAATCCGTAGCCTCCTGTTTTCAGGTTTCTTGATGCTTCAACACGATACAATCTTTTAAAAACATTATCAAGCTCTTCTTTTTTTATACCACAACCTTCATCTATAATAGAGATAGAAAGAATTCCATCACTAATTTCAGCAATTATTTCTATTTTTGTCCCACTTGGTGAATATTTAAATGCATTGCCCAGTAAATTTACTATAATTCTTTGCATTTTATTATAATTACTTACTATTTTTGCATTTTCTGGTATAACTTTAATAAAAATATCTCTTTGTTCTTTTTCTGCTCTTAACTTAAATTCAGACATACAATCAATCAATAGTTTATCTAAAAATATTGTTTCTTTTTTATCGACAGAATTAGTTTCCTTCACACTTAGCGTCAAGTAATTTAATTCTTCAACTAATTTGTTTAATCTTGTTGTTTGACGACAAATTGTTTCTAAATAATACTTATATTCATCTTTTTTTATTATACCATCTAACATTCCTTCAGCTGTTGATTGAATAGAAGTTATAGGAGTTTTTATATCATGAGAGAGTTGAGCAATCATAAGAGATTTTTCTTTTTCACTTTGTTCTAGTGATTCAAAACTTTCTTTTAAGTGCTCTGCCATATCATCAAATGCTATAGACAGATCTCTAAATTCGACCGGACGTATCACTTCATCACTGATATCAAATCTCTTCTCACTTATATTTACTGTTTTTTTCTTTAGCACATTTAATGATTTAAACACACCTTTTAATAATGCTAAACTTATAGTCGCGCCAATCAATCCCGCAATCACAGTAATTGCAACAATAAAATAGGTATCTTTCTTTTCAATTAACATTTGATTTGAAGCCCAAAATACAGCAGCTATAGTTATTAAAAATGACAAAATATATCCTACAATAATATAATCTCTTAATTTCATTCTATATTTCCTTTCCATTTTTAAACTTGTTTTTCCATTTTATATCCTAGTCCCCACACTGTCTTTATATTTGGTGTTCTCTCTGTAGAGTATGTCACTAATATTCTCCTTAAAGAATGAACATGCACATTCAATGTATTCGCATCTTCAACATATTCATCCTGCCATATTTTTTCATACAATTCTGTTTTAGAAAAAACACGTTCTGGGTTATTAGCTAATAACCATAATAATTCAAAAGATTTCACCGTTAGGTCTAGTTGTTTCCCATTAACACTTGCTATTCTACTGTTATAATTTATCTCTAAATCTCCAAGCGTCGAAATACTATCTGTGCTATTTTTTTCAATTCTACGTAATATGTTCCTAACTCTTAATACTAACTCTCTAGGACTGAACGGCTTAACTATATAGTCATCGGCTCCCAAGTTCAAAGCATAAATCTTATCTGGCTCAGTTGTTTTGGCAGTTATAAATAAAAAGGGTTGATCTGCATCTAAATATTGTACTTCACTAATCAAATCATAGCCATCCATATTTGGCATCATTATATCGGTAATAATTAGAGAATACTTATTTCTTTTATATTTTTCTAATGCTTCTTTTCCATCATTAGCAATATCTATATCATAACCACCTTGCTCTAAATATCTTTTGTTTATCTCCGTTATTTCTATTTCGTCATCTACTAATAAAATTTTTTTCGTCATATCTTTACTCCTCCTAACAAAATAGCACTATACATTAAAAGTATAGCACTATTTTGTTAAATTCTGCAAGGTACTATCTCTCATTATTTTCAAAATATCGATTTAATTGAGATTTTCCCGCATAATTCTAGATATTCAAAAAATTATATAAAAGAGACTACTATCAAATCACACTAATTTTAATCGTCTAATACATAACTATTTAGAGTTATTCAACTTAGTCGATTTCATTTTTTCTTCTAATTCCTAAATAACCTAGTAAGCTAGAGATTATTAGAGCTACTATTCCAGTAGTTGAAGAATTTGTTGATTTTGTTGCACTCAATGTTCCTTCTGGAGCTGCACTTGTTTTTGGTAGCATACCTTTTTTCATCATTCCATTACTCATATGAGTATTCATAGTCATATTATCTTGCGTAATATCTTTATTCATATGAGAATCCATAATAGTCATATTTTCTGGCATCATATCTTCACCTGGTTTCATATCCATTTGCTTAGCTTCTTTATGTAGATTTATAGTCACTTCTTTTGTCGCTACTACGTTTGTTAGATCCGCTTTTCCATCTTTTTCACCGTATACTTTGATTGTTGCTTTGTAGCTTTGTGTTCCATTAGCTTTTAATAAATCTAGTAATTCTTTATCTGATTTTCCTTTTGTTCCTTCTAGGTCTACTTCATAGAAGTATAATCCTTTTCCTAGTTTTTCTAATGGTAATAATGCTGGATTTTTCGCTGATCCGTTATCTGACCATGGAGCTTTATCAGATGATTTTAAGATTAAGCGAGTTAACATTCCATCTCCACCGAAAAATTCATAAGGAATTACTTGGTTTACTCCTGCTGTGAATGGTCCTGGGAAGTTTGCTTTATCTAAGTATTTAGCTGGTACATCTACTGTATCTTTTGTATTCTCCATTACTGCTTTTTTAACTTCGTTAACACTTGTAAGACCATTTAGATTTACATTTACATCTTTTGTTGCTACTACATTTGTTAGATCCGCTTTTCCGTCTTTTTCACCGTATACTTTGATTGTTGCTTTGTAGCTTTGTGTTCCATTAGCTTTTAATAAATCTAGTAATTCTTTATCTGATTTTCCTTTTGTTCCTTCTAGGTCTACTTCATAGAAGTATAATCCTTTTCCTAGTTTTTCTAATGGTAATAATGCTGGATTTTTCGCTGATCCGTTATCTGACCATGGAGCTTTATCAGATGATTTTAAGATTAAGCGAGTTAACATTCCATCTCCACCGAAGAATTCATAAGGAATTACTTGGTTTACTCCTGCTGTGAACGGTCCTGGGAAGTTTGCTTTATCTAAGTATTTAGCCGGTACATCTACTGTATCCTTTGTATTCTCCATTACTGCTTTTTTAACTTCAACTGGAGTTGTTTGTGGTTCTGCTACATCTTTTGCCTGTTTTATTAAATTATTCACATCAGTTTCTTTTGATTCAATACTTACTTCTTTTTCTGATTTTACTTCAGGTTGTTTCTCAGTACTTACAACATTTTTTGCTTCAACTGTACTTTTCTCAACTTGTTTTGTTTCTTTTCCTACAGTATTTACTTTGTTTTCAATTACTTTAGATTCAGTTGCATCATATACTTGTTTATTTTCTACATTTTGAACTACAGGAGCTTTATCTTGTAAATCACTCGCATGAGCTTCTCCACTGCCAACAACTATAAAAATTCCGCTAGCAATTGCAGCTGACACCACACCAACACTAACTTTTCTGATTGCCCATTTTGTAAAATTTTCTGATTTAATAAAGTTATTTTTCATTTGTATTTCTCTCCTCTTATTAATACTTTATTACCAAAACTTTTTGTTTGATGAATACAGTATACCTTATGGATATTAACTAACTATTAGTAAAAGTTAAAATATTTCTTAAATAGATATTA
>ERZ773059.637-NODE-637-length-18592-cov-62.539623_pt1 | contig 18592 bp, 18 predicted proteins | sample MGYA00580514_ERZ773059 | MGnify/ENA primary metagenome ERZ773059 (study PRJEB29015, sample SAMEA2737981) | human oral metagenome | biome: human oral; feature: human-associated habitat; material: dental | place: China | collected 2056 ...
TAGTAGGTGTTCGAGCTAGCTGATGAAAAATCCTGAGACTCCTCTCAGGATTTTTTGGTTGACACAAAAGAAAGCTAGAAAAAATGCTTCTTTTTGGCTATAATGATGAAAGATGGATCAAGTGATTACTAGAGGTACACACTTGGTCGTTCAATCTCTTTGGTTTCATATTCTAATGGCGGTAAGAAGCCGAAAGAGTTGATTCGCTTTCTTGAAGGTCATCAGGTTACTTTTGAGAAAGAAATTACTGTTTATGACACAGGGGTTCAATATTTTAAGAGTAAAATTAGTTTTACGGCGCAAACTAAAAAGGATTCTGTTATCACTTTTAAGGGAAAATACAAGAATGGGAAGACTAGTGTTACTGGTGATATGGCTTTTGGCGGCTTGACGACTGATATTTTTCAAGGCAAGTATGATTATGAGTACAGTAACAAAGTCGCATTTGGAGATTTTTATTTAAGCAGTGGCTTTAATACCTCAGGCAAGTTAGGCTCAGACTTTAATGACCTTAACCCTAGTTTATCAATGACTTTTGGTTATAAGAACCACTCTTTTGAGGTTGGAAACAAGGCTGAAGATGGCTATCGAGTTTCTTATGTAAAGGAGACAGCCACAGTGAAGCAGGACTTCGCTACATTGACAGTCACTGATGAAATTGGACAGAGGAATGTGGATCATATGGGAAATGCGCTTGAGTGGGTGGCAGAGAATGTAGAAGTAGTGTTTTATGGTGTGGCTTTTGCTACAGTGGTAACGTTAGGCGTTCTTTTTGCGCCAGCTGAGGTAGCTCTGGGAGCGGCTGCAGCTGTAATAGCAAGTCTTGCCACATTATCTAATGACGATACTCAGAATATGGAGAAAGAAAATGAAAAAACTAACCGAGAAGTTGGCAAATAATGATATCAAAATAAACTTTTTGCTTCTTGATAGAATATCAATATTTTCAGCAGTATTATCAGTATTTTTGGCTAGTATAGGCTTCTTGTTATTAATAAAACAAAGTATAGTTGCAGTTCGTATCCTCTTATTTTTATCTGTGCTATTTTTATTCAATGCCTATTTTTTGAAAAGGTTAATAGGTAATGTAATAAAATATTGGAAAGAAGTAGATATTGACCTAAAGAAATATCAGTTATTCTATGAATATGCAGCAGAACATTCTCGTAGGACGGACAAGAAGCTATATATAACTAGTTTTGAGTTTGTAAACGGTGAGATATCTGTTTTAAAGGGGAATTTTTTATTAGCACAATCATATTTATCAAATATTGATCTTACAAACATAGCTTTAAAATATAGACCTAGCTACGTATTGAGTCAATCATATTATCAACTTCTCATCTCTATTCATTTACAGGACCAAAGGGCAATAGTCCACTTTGAAGAAAAATTATTGAAAGCATCTGATTGGAAGAATACTAAAGGAACCTTGGTTTCTCAAGCAGAGGCAATCAAGGATATTGTGTTCAATCAGGAAGTGAATGATTATTTTGATACAACAGCACCTCAAAACAAACTGTCTCGAATTATGTTTGCTTACTACGGTGCGCTTAACGCTCAGTTAAAAGGCGATGAACCTCGTGCACGTAGTCTATTTGAAAGCATCTCTGGTGAAAATCTTGAGCTTTTCTATGTTCAGGAAGCGAAGAAGTATTTAGAAGGAGTAGAATAATGTCAAAACGTACTGCTTTACCGATTGGGAGTGTTGTCCGAGTAAAGGAAGGCGCAGAGCCGTTTATGATTGTCAATCAGTGCCCAGTTACAGAAAAAAATGGGACGCAAGGTTATTTTGACTTTGGAGCTGTCACTCTGCCACTTGGCTTAGTGAATCAAAATATTATCTTTTTCAATAAAGAAGATATAGATGAAGTGCTGTTTATTGGCTATATTGACCGTCGGTTTCAGGAGTTTCTGTCTCGCTATGACGAAGAAGTTGGTAAGATTTCTTATGACAGATTTACAGTAGAAGAGTTTAAAAAATAGAGTAGGAATCCCGAGAGTTTTCTCTTGGGATTTCTTATAGACTGATAAAATGCGCTTAGATCGTTAATTATTTGTAAGTAATTGATAATAAGTATTTGAAAAAACATGCTAATATTGCTATACTAGAAGAGTATAATTTAAAGGAGAATAATATGAAAAAAGTCATAATTGCTGTCAGCTTATTTATTAGCTTGTTGACAGTTTCATCAATCACCTTTATTCATTTTAAAAATCAAGAAGTTTCAGTAACTAATAAAGTGAATGATCGCAAACTAAACATTGCTTTGGTTAACGAAGATATGGGAGGAAAGCTACAAGGAGAGAGCTATAACTTCGGAAGCGATTTTACGACCCTCTTGTCCAAAGATTCGACCAATCAATGGACTGTTATGTCAAGAAATATTGCTGAAAATCGATTTGAAGATGGGTCGATAGATGTTATTGTTTATATTGAGCAGCAGTTTTCTGAAAAAATTGTTCAATTAGAAAGTTTTAACCCAAGCAAAGCTAAGATTACGTACAAAACAAAATCTAATTTAGATTCAGCCAAGGCAAAAAATGTTGAGCTTAAAGTTGGAGAATATCTCAATCTGATTAATCAGAATGTCATTAAAATGTATTTCTCTAGCGTTATCAATAATCTAGATGATGCCAAAAGAAATGTTGAGAACGTTGTTAACGAGCAATCAGGTGCATATACAAAAATTTCTCAGACTATTTATCCTTATTCAAGCGATGCTATGCAATCTATTGTAGGAGTTGCAGATTTTACTACATCTTTGCAAAAGAACAATAATTCATTTGAAGAAGCCCAAAAGCAGTTTTCTGATTCGGTTGTATCGCTGCTAGATACCACTGGAACAGACTTAAATAAGCAAGTGACAGAAGTGAAAAGTCACTTTGATGCCAAAAAGGAGGTAGATGCAAAGAACATTTCGGAAATGCTTGAAATATTAAAGGCACAACAGAAGGAAAGTGATATACAAGCTAGTATATTTAATCAGAAAATTTTAGAAGATCTGAATAAACTAGGCCCTCTATCTGTGTCACTTGACAATTCAACGGACTTGAAATTGAATGAAGAATCGAAATCGGAATCAGAACTTGATAAGCTTGCTAATCTTGTAAAAGACTACAATCGTACAGTGGGTGATTACAAAAATAATATTGAAGCTAGAAAAAAAGAATTAGAAGAGAGAGTCACAGAGCTTAAAGAAGAGCGGAAAACCATATCTAATAACTATTTTGGTCAGGAACTTCCTAAGGATAAACTAAATGATGATAAATTTTTAATAGCACAGGCTAAAAAAGTCTTAGCTAATCAGATTGATAATAGTTTGAGAAAGAATAATTTACCAAAAGAGTTTACCAATATGATTGATAATGAGTTAGCTGGAACGAATATTGATCCTGCTAGCTACGAACCTTTATTTGATAAGCTTAAGACTATAAATGCATTATCAGATGCCGAAATAAATACATATAAAGCTCAGATGAGCCTACTAGCAGATTATGCTCGAATTAATGGTGCAACAACAAATCAAGCACCTGCATTCGAATTTGTAAAGGTAACAAATGATCAGTTGATACAAAAAAATGGTGATATTCCAATCACGGTGCAACTTCCTCAACCAACAATTAAAACCTCTTCTCCCGCAGTAACACCTGGAAGTAGTTCCTCTGTAGCTCCTAGCGGCTCATCTCAGACAGCTTCAGGGGCAAGCAGTGGCACTGCAGTTACAACAAACTCTGTTAGTGGACAAACCGTAGCTTCTTCAACAAGTGGCACAGTACAGTATGAAACTCCAAAGGCACAAGTCTTTATTACAGATATTGCTACTAATACTTCTGACTTATCTCTGACTTTAGATGGGGGAGCACAAGAAATTAGTGATGCAGCTCCTCATCAGTTAAGGATATCTTATAGTTTTACGCCTAAATATGGTGAGAATACCATCTCCTTTACTTTACACATTGGTGATACTAAAATTCCGATTACTAAAACTATATATGTAAGTAACAAGGAGGAAGAATATGAGCTTGTCAAAAAAGATTTGAAGACGATTTTACAATATTTAGGGAGAATTGAACGAGCTTCTTCTATGGTGCAGGCAATCTATGGAGTACCTAGTAATTTAGGAAATATGACAGTCAATATCGCTTCTCCTGATTCAACCTCAGTTTACTCAATGTATGGGAATATTAGTCGCAACGATATTGCCAGTCAATTACTTGATACGCAAGTTGAGAGTTTCAAAGAATCTGGTAAGAAATTATTAGAAGAGATTGATTTAACCATTTCTAAACAAGAAAAAAGTTTGACAGACATGCCTAAGCTAGGGGCATCTGAAGATAAAGATGAAAACTTATACCTTCCCAATAACTATTTTAAGGATAGATTAACTGCTTTGTCAGATTGGTATACTAACGCCAAAGGCTCTCTTGAATCTGAATATCAAAGCTGGAAGGATCTTCAGACGAAACAGTCCACAAACATAGTTAATAAGGAAACTGCTAATGGAGTAGCGTTGGAAAATAGTGAGAAAGCTTCAAATCAAATTTATACTTCAATTGAGGCTCTAGTGACTACTACTCAAAATAGCGCTAAAGAGACTTCTAAAAATCATGAAGCGCTTGGAACAATTAAACCACAATTTGAACATCTTTTAAGTCAAGTTCAGGCTGTAAAAGAGAATATTGATAAAACAGCATCTACAACAAATGAATTAATTGTAAATGAAGCAACAGTTATTCAAGAGAATCGGCTTTATTCAAATAACTTTAAAGAATTGATGAAGAATGCTCGAAATGGCGGCATAACGAATCAAAATGTTATGAATTTCTTGTCTCAACCAATTGAAGTTAAAAAGGAATCTAAGACGATTGCCATCTCACCAGAAAATAATCAGTTTTGGATTATTCTTGCTATTATTGGATCAAGTGTATTTTCTATTCTAATTACTTTTTGGTTGACAAAAGCAAAGTATAAAAACTAATCGTTCTATTTTATAAAATTACATTAGTTGAATTGGTCTTTATGAAAGGCTTGAATAGTGGTAAAATCATGAAATAGTGCACAGTGATAATGTTCTATATGTCTTTAACTGAAGAATATTATTAACAGTGATTATTTTGGCTCTTTGTCAACTGTAGTGGGTTGTTGAAAAGTTACAACCTAGAGAGGACCAAATTGGTTCTCTCCTTTTTGATGTTCAAAGCGATGAGAATTCTAGTTTTAAAATTGTCAAAGTTCCGAAAGCCAAAGCATTGCGCTTGATGATTTTGATGAGGTTATTCGTAGCTTCTAGTTTTACATTTGAGTAGGGAAGTTCCAGTGCGTTCAGGATTTTGTCCTTATCTTTCAAAAAGGTCTTAAAAACAGTTAGAAAGATGGGATTTACACAAGAAATGATATCTTCAATGAGATCAAAGAAATGATCAGCCTGTTTCTCTTGAAAATGAAAAAGCAAGAGTTGGTAGAGTTCATAGTGTTCTCGGAGTTCTGGAGAGTAAGAAAGTAGCTTCTCTAGAATCTCTCTATTGGTCAAGTGCAACCGAAAAGTTGGACGATAAAATCGTTTGTGACTTAGTTTCCGACTATCCTGTTGAATGAGTTTCCAGTAGCGTTTGAGTGCTTTATATTCGTGTGATTTCCTATCAAACTGATTCATGATTTGGATGCGGAGGCGGTCCATAGTCCGATTGAGATGCTGTACAATGTGAAAGCGGTCGAGGACAATTTTAGCGTTTGAAAATAGTTTTCTGGCAATATCGTAGTAGGGGCTAAACATGTCCATGGTAATGACTTTGACTTGGTTTCGGACCTGTCTGGGATAGCGGAGAAAGTGATTGCGAATCGTTGCTTGGGTCCGTCCGTCTAAGATAGCTAGGATCTTTCTTGAATCGAAATCCTGTGCAATGAAGCTCATCTCTATCTGCCGATTGAAACAGTCACTTCCCTGACTGTTTCCACATCCCAGCTCATGTATTCTGGAAGGCAGTTAAGGTCAGTCTTGAACTTGAATTCTTTCAATTTACGAATGACTGTCGAAGTAGATACAGATAGACTCTCTGAGGTAGCCGTCATAGGGACTTTCTCGATCAATTTTTGAATGATTTTCTGGTTAATAATCGTTGAGATTTGGTGATTCTTTTTTACTAATGACGTTTCTGCGACAGCCATTTTCCTGCAGAATTTACAACGAAAACTTCGTTTCTTTAACCGAATTAGCGTTTTGTATCCCGCACACTCTAGATAGGGGATTTTGGATTCTTTCTGGAAGTCATATTTAGCCATTTGTCCTTGACAGTGGGAGCATTCAGGAGCAGAATAATCTAGCTTAGCGATGATTTCTTTATGAGTTCCAGCATCTAGAACATTCAAGATAGTGATGTTAGGGTCTTTTATTCCGAGTAAGTTTGTGATAAAATTTAACTGTTCCATAAGAGTCTTTCTAATGATAGTTTGGTCGCTTTTCATTATAAGTCTTATGGGACTTTTTTTTCTACAACAAAAGAGGCTTCATAACTCTTACAGTGGTTTACCCACTACAGAAATTATAGAGCCATTTTTTTGCATTATAGTAAAACATATTCCTCAATAGCTTTGGCGACCCCATGTTGGTTGTTGCTTTTAGTGACGACTGTTCCCTCGGCTTTAACTGCTTCAGGGGCATTGCCCATAGCGACTCCCAGACCAGCCAGCCGCAGCATCGGAAGGTCATTGAAGTTATCTCCAATTGTCATGACCTGCTCCAGCGGAATCTGGTAGTGTTTGGCCACTTCCAGAAGAGCCTGCTCTTTTGACACTTCTTTATGTGTGACTTCCAAATAGTTGTCCTTGGACAGGTAGAAGGCTGTATTTGGAAAATCCATCGTTTGCAAGTAGGCATGGAGTTCCTGGATGACGGCTGCTTCATCAATCAACAGCAACTTATGGGCTGGGATGAACACATCCAGAACAGGCAGTAGAATATTTTGAATAATAGGCTGTTCACCTGTAATCTCGGCTTCAATTTGTACCCACTTGTCCAAACGATCAGCAATCCAATCTTTACCAGAGTAGAGATTGATGGAAACACTAGGAAACTTAGTTTTGACCAGTTCCAGAAAAGTGCGAATTTCTTTTTTATCCAATGGATGCTCGATAATGGTCTCGTAATTTTGCGGATCACCCTTGATGACCAGAGCACCGTTGTAGCAGGCTAGAGGATTATCTCTCAGTCCCAGCTTACGCGCAATTGGCTCCATGCCCAGAGGAGAGCGAGCAGAGGCTAGGACAAAGGGGATGTTTTCTTTTTTCAGCAAGGGAATCTGCTCCCTCAGTTGCGGATCTACTTGGTGCTGGTCATCGAGAATTGTGCCGTCAATGTCGCTGATAATCAAACGAATATCTTGCTTTGTCATGGTTCTTCCTCCATAAGCTATAAAATGAAATCTTGTCGAGCTAGTAGATAACGGTGACTTTCCCAGCCAGAAGAGCCTCTAGCTCAGAGCTAGGTCTTTGATCGGTAACCCAGTAGTCAAAATCGCTGATATTTCCTAAAATATAGGTTGATTCTTTCTTAACTTTGGCCTGCTCGGCCAGCAGAATCTTTGTCTTGGCCTGTTTGAGAGCTAGCTTCTTTAGATAGGTATCTTCCTGATCTTCAAAGCTGATTTGGCCATTTTTCAGACCTGCAGCTCCGATAAAGGCTAGATCAAAAGAGATATCTCTTAGCAGCTCGGCTTCATTGAGGGCGTAGTAAAAACGATTTCTCGGATAGAACTTCCCACCTAAAAGATGGAAAGCAACCTGCTCTTGGTCACTCAGCATGATGGCATTATCCAAAGAATGAGAAAAAATCGTCATCGGTTGCTGAACTTGCTGAGCCAGCTTGAGAACCACCGTTGATACATCAAAGAAATTGACCTGATTGGGTTTGAGAAAGTCCAGAGCCTTGTGAGCAATGGCCTTTTTTTCTTGGTTTAGTTGGCCGACACGGTCGTTGAAAGAAGGAATTTGCCGACTATTTTCCAAAGGAATAATCCCGCCATGGGTGCGTTGGACTAGTTTTCGCTCGCTCAAAATCGAGAAATCACGGCGAATAGTGTCCTTAGAAACCTGAAAATAGTCCACCATATCCTTGGCTGCCAGTTGTCCTTTGTCCTCCAAAAGTTCCAGCATCTTTGAAAGCCTTTGCTCCTGATACATCTTTCTCATCCTTTCTGCTTCTTTATAAGTCCATTATAATTCATTTTATAAGCATATGCTAGCTTTTATAATGAAATATAAGTGTTTTTATCAAAAATATGGAAAATCCTTTTGAAATTATGTTATAATCAAAAAAATCAAGCAGGTAAGATGAGGAAAGATGATTTCAAGCGAATTTCGGAAATTACAAGAAACTTGGCAGTAAAAAAACTCCTGATGAAGAATCAGAAGTTTTATAGAATCTTATCAAATTTTTCTATGTAAAAGAGGCTCATAGTCATGATGACGGTCAGTCCGAGGAGGATGAGGATGGCTGGTGTCCAAGAATGGAACAAATCAAAGCTGTAGCCAAAGAGGCTCGGGCCGAAGGCGGCTAGGATGTATCCTCCAGTTTGAGCCAGTCCAGATAGTTGAGCCGTTTGCGCAGGTGTAGAGGTCTTGAGGGAGAAGGTCACCATGAGATAGGGGAAGAGGGCACTGACAGACATACCAATGAGCAGATTAAGAATCAGCCAGTAAGCAAAGGAGTCTGTCTGAATCAAGAGCATGGTAATGCCGATCAGACCTGCCGCAGAAACCAAGCCAATCATAACCAGACGTTGACGAGCTTTCAAGCGCGCTGTCAAACTAGGAATTGTCATCGAAAAGGGCAGGCTAATCAGAGAAAAGACCGCTGCTAGTAGTCCGGTCGTATCAGTGGAAAGGCCAGCTTGCTGCCCCAAGGTTGGCAACCAAGTCATACTAGTATAAAAGAGTAGTGACTGTAAGCCACCAAATAAAATTAAGGCCCAGACTCTTGGATTTTTTAGAAGAGCTCCTTGCTCTTGCTTTCCTTGCTGTTTAGCCGCCAAGCGATGGCTATATTTGACATTGGGTAGCCAAACTAGAAAAATCACAAAGCAAATCAAGGTTGATATCCAAATGAGACCTTGCCAAGAGCTCATTTGAACGATGGGAACAGCCAAAGCAGACAGAATCGTGATCGACAGTCCCATCGATGTGATATAAAGGGTTGTCAAAAGACCGATACGATGCGGCTGATTGGCCTGAATCAAGCTCGGAAGAAGGACGTTTAAGACAGCAATAGCCGCTCCTAAAATAATAGTCCCCGTATAGAGTAAGGGAAGATTAAATACGCGAATCAGCGAGCCTAGAGTTAGCACGAGTAAAACAAGAGCAAACAGTTTTTCCAAGCTCATCTTTTGCGCCAAGCGCGGAGCAAAGACTGAGCAGAGGGCAAACATAATCAAAGGCAGACTGGTCAAGAGGCCTAGGGAACTAACTGGAACCTGTAGCCCCTCCGCAATGTCTGTCAGAACGATAGGCAAAACAGTAAAAGGAGCCCGCAGTGCTATCCCGATCATCACTATACCTGGAATTAAAAATGGTGAGTGTTCTTTTTTCATAAATAGTCAATCTCCTTTCGTACGTCAAGGAACGATTATACCATATCTTTTTAGAAAATGATAGGTGAATTGCGGCTTAGTCCATCAAGTCCAGAAAATAACGAGAAATCGTGTCTTCGTCAACCTGATTTCGTTGCTGCAGCCACCAGCTGACCGTCTCCACAAAAGTTGACGTCACATAATTTTTTAAAAAGTTGTCCGGCAGATGACTTTTTTTCTGCAATAATGTCTGCTCAATCATGGGAAAGAGATAGCGCTCAAGCTCGATTTTCAGGCGGTTGATGAAATAAGTATTTTTAGCCAAGAGGAGGGTGGCTATCCGATCCTGATTTTTCCGAAAGTGATGGAAAATATGGGCCGTCGCTTCAAATAAATCGCGTCCTTCAGATCGCTCGATAAAGGTATGCTGAAAGAGATCTTGGCAGAGTTCCTCCAGCAGGGTTTCCTTGGTCTCAAAGTGGCTATAGAAGGTGGAGCGGCCCACATCTGCTAGATCAATGATTTCCTGAACGGTGATGCTTTCGTAGCTTTTCTGATTGAGCAGGCTGATAAAGGCTTGGTAAATGGCTGCACGTGATTTTTTTACTCGTCTATCCATGGAAATTCCGTACAAAAAGAGCTTTTTGTCTGCTAAGAGACAAAGGGCATAAACTGGCTCTTGTTTCCTTTCTGATAATAGTGGATAATATAATTGAACAGAGTGTTCGGTATTGATTAGATTATACCATAAATAGTATTCTTTTAGGAAAATAAATAAGGAGGTTCACATGAAATCCAGTAGAAATATGACCATTGCCTTTCTCTTGAACTTTTCTTTTGCTATTATTGAATTTATATTTGGCCTTCTCTTTCATTCTAGCGCTGTCTTAGCGGATGCAATTCACGACACAGGAGATGCTTTGGCTATTGGCCTATCGACTTTTTTTGAGAAGATTTCCACTAGAAAAGAAGACCGCAACTATACCCTAGGATATAAACGCTACAGCCTGCTGGGTGCCCTCTTGACCTCGGTGATTTTGCTGGTCGGTTCGACCTTGGTAATCGTGGAAAATGTCCCCCAATTATTTGCTCCGGAGAAGGTGAATTATGATGGTATGTTAATTTTGGGGATTGTCGCCATTGTCGTCAATACAGCAGCCAGCAGAGTAGTCAGCCATGGCCACAGTCACAATGAATCCATTCTTAGCTTGCACTTTCTTGAGGATATCTTGGGTTGGCTAGCGGTTATCCTCGTATCTCTCATTTTGCGCTTCACCGATTGGTATTTTCTGGATCCGCTGCTTTCTCTCGTCATCGCAGGCTTTATTCTCAGTAAGGCCCTGCCAAAATTTTGGAAGAATATCCAGATCTTCCTAGACCATGTGCCCAGTGATGTGGATCTCATCCAGCTTTATCAGGAAATAGCAGCGCTGGAAAACGTACGAGCCATCACCCAGCTCAATGTTTGGACAACGGATGGTTTGGAAAAATATGCCATGCTTCATATCTGTCTGAAAAATCCTAATTTGCTGGCTGAAACGCAGGCTAGCCTGCGCCAAAAGCTCTTGGCTTACGGCATTGCCAAAGTGACCATTCAGACTGATGAAAGCTTGCAAGAACACCAAGAATATTGTATTGGTAAAGAATAAGCCAGCTCCCCAGAGAAATTCTGGGGTTTTTGTTTGCGGAAATAAAAAATTTTCCCAAACAGCACATAAATGCTTGTCCTTTTTTCTCATGTGTGATATATTTATAACATAAAGGTGTTAAATATTTCTAACAAACGAAAGGAGTCTATCATGAAAAAAAGTCAAAAAATGGGTGGCCTCATTTTGGTCGCCACCGCTCTCTTTATTGATTTTACTGTTTTCCTTGCTCCCAGCAATCTCAGCTGGTCAGCCAAGTGGATGATTGTCGGTTTGGTAAGTATAGGTCAGCTTATAAGCATCTGGTCTTGGTTTCACATGAAACCATGGCCTAAGAAGATAAAAGAGTTTCAAGAAAAGCAAGTCTATGATCTGACCATGAAATTTTATAATCTGTTGAATCTTACGGCAACCTCTATCTATACTGTCGGAATCTGGTTGTGGACTCCGAGCACCAATCCGCCCATTATAAAGCACATTGCTTTGGGAAGCCTCCTCGTTATCCAGTTTCTCTTTCTTTTATTTTTTGCCTTTAAAAAGGTCAAGGAGAGAGCAGACGAGCGCTTTTATGCCAATCTGGCAAAAGCAGCGACTTTGATGTTTGCCATCTGCATAGCAACTTTACTGGTGCTTGCAGGGCTTAGTGCTAATGTAGGATCCATCACAGTCAATGCTGGAATATTTTTCATCATGATTGGTGTCTTGGTTTTGCTCTTTGGATTTGTCTTCTTTTTATTCGAAAAGAGAGGTTAAAAATGGCCAAGGAAAGCAATATTATCACTAATCTCAAATCTGTCCGAGAATCCAGAGGCATGACCCAGCAGGAGTTAGCTGACTGCATCGGTATGCGGCGCGAAACGATCTTGCACTTAGAAAATAATCGCTACAATCCCTCGCTAGAGATGGCTTTAAAAATCGCTCAGGTTTTTGATTTGCGAGTGGAGGAACTCTTTCAATTAAAGGACACAGGGGGACAATCATGAAGACGGTTTTTGACTATCAAAGGGAAGGTGAAAAAGGAGAGATTCGCCGCTTTGTCCTGCTATCTACGTCGCCCAGACGCAAGGAATTGCTAAGTTTTTTGAATCCAGAGATTCAGTTTGTAGAAGTGGACGAGCGAGCTATTGAAGAGCATTGCATGGCAACCATCGATGATCAGGATTTTCTGACCAAGGCAGCCAAGATTTGCTGTGAGATTTCCAAAGCCAAGTCTGATTTGGACTTGGAAGCCGAGACTCTTTATATTTCGGCCGATACCATTGTCGTGGTGGATGGTCAGATTTACAATAAACCACAGGATTTAGCTGAAGCCAGTCAGATGTTTCGCTCTTACTTTGGCAAGAGCCACCATGTAGTGACCTCGGTCTGCCTACGTATGCAGGGTTTTCTAGAAGTATTTTACACCGTAGCTCAGGTGGACTTTGTGGATTATTATCCAGAATTAGAGCCTATTATCGAGGCCTATCTGCATGACAAGCGTCCGCTAGACAAGGGCGGGTGCTTATGGCTTTCAGGAGCTGGATCCTCGCTTTATCCGCTCAATTACAGGTGATATGCACACCATCATCGGCCTGCCTGTCGCTGAGACCAGCTATCGGATTTTTAGAGATAGCAAAGGAAAAGAGTAGGGATTTGATTCTATTCTAAAACATTAAAAATCTCCCCGCAAGTGGCTATCCACTTTCTTAGGGAGATTTTTCTATGTTTTGAACTTGGGACTGGATCCTAGATGTTTACATCGCTCCAGCTAAATGGCGTGTAGCCAAGCAACTCAATCCCGTCAATCTCAACGGATTTAATAATTTCTTGAACGTTGTCTTGAATGTTCTTAGCTAATTGCGGGTGGTCAGAGACCTCAGAACAAGTCTCAATGACCAACAGAGGCTTGTGGTAGCGCTCGTATAGCTCAGACATGGCAATCCGAAGAAGAACAGGTTGTGCAAGGCAAGTTTCTACATTTTTGCGGACATATTTGTTGGTAAACAAATCTTGGATATTTTCTGCCGCATAATGTGAGAAGGCAATAAAGTCCACGACTCCTTCTCTTAAGGCGAAGACATCCTCTTCCGTAATGCCCAGATCCAGCTGATTTCGCTCAATGTAGCGAAGGAAGTGGTTTGGATAGTGGCCCTTGGTCTGCACATCTGTAAAAATGTAGTTTTTACGTCTGTTCAGCTCATGGCCCAAGGCATCGGTAGCTGAGTGATTTTCTTGGTGGGAATCACTATTGATGGTAATCAAGCTACCAAATTGGAAGGTTGGATTGATGGTTTGACCGAGTTTAACCACGTTTGCGGATGCGATTAGCTGATGGTGAGCAGTCAGCCAAATTTGTTGCTCTTGGTTTTCCGTGCTGTCAAAGTGTAGCCCAGCGCCTAAGAATGGCAAATAAGACAGAGCGCTCATTTCTTTAAAGGTAATCCAGTAAGTGACTTTTTCTTTAAAGTGGGTCAAAACGGCTTCGCAATATTTTTCGTACATGGCAATCATTTGACGACTTTTCCATGCGCCGTATTTTTCATACAAATGAAGCGGAAAATCAAAATGAGACAGGCTTACAATTGGTTCGATGTCATTTTCTAGCAGTGCATCGATAATTGACTCATAGAAAGCAAGGACCTTAGCATCGGGTCTCCGCTCTTCTCCTGTCGGGAAGAGGCGAGTCCATGAAAAGGACAGCTGGTAGGTATTGAAGCCCATTGTTTTAATTTTTTCAATGTCTGCCAGATAATCCTGTTTGCTGGAGCCTTGTTTGAACAGATCGTAGGCTCCTAGGGGGATTGTTCGATAGTCAACTGTTCCGTCCATGACAGAGAGACGATAGTCTTCACCATACTGGGGCAGGATGTCGGTGATTCCTAGACTTTTACCATTACTTGATAGAATATTTCTAATCATATTAGTTCCTTTCAGTATTCATTCGCTGTTTGTTCTGAGCTTATTTTTTATGTCTCTTAGTAATCATGGCCAAGGTTGATAGATTCTGTGTGACAGTAGTAAACTCAGAAGCCATGCTTTGCGATTGATATACGGCAGCAGACAGACTGATCGAATGGGCTCTCTCTGCACTGATTGATTGTTCAATAATCATTCTTTGTGATTGTGACTCAGCGATAGATAGACTGATTGAACGCTCTCTTTCCACGCTCATTGATTGCTCAATAGCGATACTTTGCGATTGCGATTCAGCAACAGACAGGCTGCGTGACTGTTCTTGCTCTAGGCTGATAGACTGCTCAATGATCTTACTTTGGGCTTCAGATTGGGCAAGGTAAATGCTGAATGAATGATCCTGTTCGACGCTGATTGATTGTTCAACGGCTCTGCTGAGGATTTTAGATTCTGCAGTAGATAAACTAAATGATTGTTCTTGCTCCAAGCTGGTAGACTGCTCAATAGTATCTCTTTTCGCTCTAGATTCCGCAGCTGTCAAACTGTATGAATATTCCTGTTCCAGATTGCGAGATTGTTCCACCGCCGCATGTTGTGATTGTGATTCCGCGATAGACAGGCTGCGTGACTGTTCTTGTTCCAAGCTGATAGACTGCTCTACGGCTACGCTTTTCGCTTGTGATTCCGCCATAGACAGGTTAGTAGATACTTCATTTTCTAGGCTGATAGACTGTTCAATAGCGATGCTTTGAATTTCATTTTCAGTAGCAGATAGGCTCAGTGATGCCTCGTTCTCCGCGCTAATAGATTGTTCAATTGCTCGACTTAAGGCTTCGGATTCCGCCACAGACAGGCTGATAGACGCTTCATTTTCTGCACTAATTGATAACTCGATCGCTTTACTTAGTGCTTCAGACTCTACGATAGATAAGCTCGTAGACACTTCGTTTTCCGTGATAATAGACTGTTCAATAGCTCTATCTAAGACTTCGGCTTCCTCTACAGACAAGCTGGTAGATGCTTCGTTCTCTGCACTGATTGATTCTTCAATAGCAATGCTTTGAGAAACGGACTCTGCTACAGATAAGCTTGTAGATGATTCGATTTCCGCACTGATCGATTCTTGGACTGCAATGCTTTGAGAAATAGACTCGGCCACCGACAAGCTGGTAGACGCTTCGATTTCTGCGCTGATCGATTCTTGGATGGCAATGCTTTGAGAAATAGACTCGGCCACCGACAAGCTAGTAAATGCTTCGATTTCCGCGCTGATTGATCCTTGAATCGCGATACTTTGAGAAACGGACTCTGCTACAGATAAGCTTAGCGATGCTTCCAATTCTGCACTAATAGATTCTTGGATAGCAATGCTTTGAGATACAGATTCAGCGATAGATAAGCTGGTAGATGCTTCGATTTCTGCGCTGATAGATTCTTGGATAGCAATGCTTTGAGAAATAGACTCCGCCACAGACAGGCTCTTAGACGCTTCGATTTCCGCGCTGATAGATTCTTGGATAGCAATGCTTTGCGAAATAGACTCGGCTACGGACAAGCTGGTAGATGCTTCCAATTCTGCGCTAATGGATTCCTGGATAGCAAGGCTTTGAGAAATAGACTCAGCAACGGATAGGCTCAACGACGTTTCCAATTCCGCGCTGATAGATTCTTGAATCGCGATGCTTTGCGAAATAGATTCGGCTACGGACAAGCTGATAGACGCTTCGATTTCCGCGCTGATGGATTCTTGGATAGCAATACTTCGCGAAATAGATTCTGCTACAGATAGACTGTTAGATGCTTCGAATTCCGCACTAATCGATTCTTGGATGGCAACGCTCTGAGAAATAGACTCTGCTATAGATAAGCTGGTAGACGCTTCGATTTCTGCGCTGATAGATTCTTGAATCGCGATACTTTGAGACACAGATTCAGCGATAGACAAGCTTGTAGATGCTTCGAATTCCGCACTAATCGATTCTTGGATGGCAATGCTTTGCGAAACTGACTCTGCTACAGATAGGCTCAGCGATGCTTCGTTGTCCGCACTGAGAGACTCTTCAGCGGCCATGCTTTGAGAAACTGACTCAAAAATTGATAAGCTCAGTGACGCTCTATTTTCTTCAAGGATTGATTGCTCGAAGGCATGACTTTGCGCAATTGACAAGCTAGCAGAAGTATCCGTTTCCTTGCTGTCAGATTGCCCAACTTCCAAACTTTGTGTCTGTGATTCGGTTACTTCTAAACTACGAGAAGCCTTTTTACTTTCTATACTTAATGATAGAGATATTGAATCAGCTGTGCTCTTCAAGCCCCTCTTTTTCATAGAATCTGAAGAAATGCTTGTCTCAGCAGATTCTGTCGTGCTAGCTGCCTGGCTTTTCGCTGCCATTTTTTCCTGCTCCAGATTAGTTTCGCTTTCTACAGCTGGAGATTCGTCTACTTCTTCTCCACCGATATTCATAACATCCAAGCGGTCGTAGTATTGGATCGATTCCAAAGCTTTCTCAATGAGGAAATTTTCTCTATCTTCTGGGTTCACATTGACTTGTGAGTTACTTACTTCATTGTTATGAACCGCAGAAGTGGATGATTCGTCCTCTTCTCCTTTTATAAGACGCTTAAAGCCACCTAAAAAATTACGAAACATACCTTTGTTCTCATCATTATTTGGCATGGACATACTCTCCCTAATTTTAGTAATAATACTATTATAAAGGCTAGTAGAGCATCTGTCAAAATTTATTGCATTAAAATGAAGATTTCTAAAAGTAAGGGTTTTCTTGGAATTTTATAAGAGTTTTTCGCCGAATTTTATCCATCTTTGCCCTCTTTTTTGAAGGATTTGAAGTCGATAGAAATAATATCTTCGAAATAATGATATAATATGAGAAGTTATTCTCAGAATCGTTAGAATTGATAGAGGTATAAATTGGAAAATTGTGTTTATATTGTTTCTGGTCCTCCAGGCGTTGGAAAAAGCACGGTCAGCAAAGAATTAGCCTACTCTTTTGACAAAAGTGCGGTGATAGAAGGCGACATGATCTACTTGATGATTAAAAGCGGCCTAGTAGCTCCTTGGGAGGATGATGGTTATTACATGGATTTATTCTGGGATAATGTCATCAGTCTGACCGATAATTTCATGGCCCGAGGCATTACAGTCATCATAGAATACGTCATATTTGAGGAACAACTGAAGAAAATCGCAGAATTCTTAAAGGCAAAACAGATAAACTTAAAATACTGCGTTTTGCTAGCAGAAGAAGAAACGCTTAGAGATCGAGATTCTTCTAGAAAAGAAATTGAAAGAACAGGCGATTTATCTATCCAGTCAAGAAATGAGTTCTTAGTTAAAAATATTGAGAAAAATCATTTGCTGTATACAGATGATTTGGACGTCAAAGAAACAGCACATATCATAAAAACTTCGGATAGATTTTTAGCTGATTAAAATTAAGCTTGATAGCTGGAACTTAGAAAGTAAAGTGATAAGACGGGTTTACAAGTTAGCAAGTCAATTGATTGTCTGACAAATTTGAATTTATTAAGGTATGCATATGGGAGAAAAAAGACCTGATTTTCGAGATATAAAATCATTTGAAGAATTTAATAGATACTACTGGTATCGAGAAGAACTTTCAAAAATTTGTAAGTCCCTTGGATTAGAGTATAGATGTACGAAGCAAGAATTGAACTATATTATCGAACAGTATTTTAAGGGAAATAAAATAGAAAAATTTTTGAGTAAAGGAAACAAAAGTCAAGCCGAAGTTATCACCTTGGAGACTCCGTTACTTAACTGTGGTTTTTCTTTTAACCAAAAATTTCGAGATTATTTTTCAGCTGTAACAGGCATTAGTCCCTTTAAATTTAGTGCTAATATGGCGACGGCTTGGCGAAAAGTAAAAAGGGATAAAGATATAACATTCACTATTCAAGATATGATTAAAATATATTATGGTGAGTCAGATTATGCCAAGTATGATAGTTCGGCTTGCCAATGGAATCAGTTTCTAAAAGACTTTTGTTTAGATGAATTGAGCGATTGTTATTCTAATAAGTTAAAAGTTGCGGCTATTCTCTGGAAAGAAGTTAGAAGCTCGATACATGAAAAAGTTTACTCACGGGAACTTTTAAAAAAGTATGAATCTAAAGTAGAGGAATACCGTAAGTAAACAGATTCCAGCTTATCGAGCTAAATAAAGCTGGATACATTAATTCATGTACTATTTTATTATAGTTAAATAATAAAATAGATATTGGAGCAAGCATATAAAAAAAGAGGAACCTCGTAATGAAGCTCCTCTTACTTTTGATTGTCCGAATCGATATTCTCATTTCAATAAAGGTAGTGAAAAAAGTAGTGATTCGCTTGATTTATATTGCGATGTACTGAATTTGACAAAAAGAAAAAACGCTTGAAATCAGCGTCTTTCTTCTGTATTGATTCGTATTGAATGCTTACTTCACTTCTGTAAACACAACGT
>ERZ773059.638-NODE-638-length-18586-cov-9.382602_pt1 | contig 18586 bp, 18 predicted proteins | sample MGYA00580514_ERZ773059 | MGnify/ENA primary metagenome ERZ773059 (study PRJEB29015, sample SAMEA2737981) | human oral metagenome | biome: human oral; feature: human-associated habitat; material: dental | place: China | collected 2056 ...
ATTAAAATAATAATTTAGAAATTATATTAAAAAAGTGTGTTTTTATTTGGAGTTTTATGTTATAATAACCTTGGTAATGAATTTGAGAAAGGTGACAAGATTAGAAGAAGTTTTTTATAAAAGATAAAAAAGATAATAGTAAAAAGAACTGTGTCATAGGTATATAGTTTTTTTATTTTCTTTAAAGTAATCTAGTCTTTAGTTTAGAGAAGAAAATGGATGAAAAATTATTAATGAAGACCGCCTTGCTTGCAGGAAAGATTCTTATGGAAAATGGAGCAGAAGTTTACCGTACAGAAGATACATTGGAGAGAATTATAAGAAAAGGCGTTGGAGAAACAAGAGAAGATGAATTTTATACTCATGTTACATTAACAGGTATATTTATTCGACTAGAGACAGTAGGAACAGATTTTAGAAGAGTCGGGGATAGAACATATAATTTAACAAAAACGACAGCGGTAAATACTTTATCACGAGCATACACATCGGGCCAAATAAGTTTAGTGGATATGTATAAGGCTCTAAAAAGGGTTCAAAATGAAAAAAGTCCACTACCAAATTGGTTTAAAGTCCTATGTTCAGGAATACTTAGCGGTAGTATCGTTTTAATATTTGATGGTAGTTTCTGGGATGTTATTCCGGGAAGTATTGCAGGTGCAGTAGCATATTATGTTTATGTTAAGGTTATCGGTTATTTAAAAGCTCCGTTTATTTCGGAGTATATTAGTACTTTTGCTGGGGGAGTAGCCGGTTATATCGGTTTTGCTCTTCTTAATGGGCAGTCACTTCGTCTTGCAATGATAGGAGCAGTAGTTCCCCTGGTACCTGGTATTACAATTACTAACTCGATGCGTGATATTATAGCGAAGCAATTTATTTCTGGGACTATTCGTTTTATAGAAACATTCTGCGTTGCATTTGCGCTTGGTGCAGGGATAGTTACAGTTTATTATATAGTTAAATTACTAGGAGGTGCTTTATAATGATTGCAGTATTTAGCCATTTACTTTTATTATTATATCACTTCGTATTTAGTTTTATTTCATCGGTATCATTTGCGATAGTATGTGACGTGCCACGAAAAACATTAGCTACAGGTGGCGTCATCGGAGCAATAGGTTGGTGCGGATATTGGGAAATGTGGAGCCATGGACAAAGTGTTTTCATGTCGAGTTTAGTATGTTCATTACTTTTAGCTAATATAAGTCAAATTTGCGCGATTAAATTTAAAAATCCACTAACAGTTTACTTCGTACCTGGACTTGTTCCAGTAGTACCCGGGGTAACTATTTATGATGCGTTTAGAACATTACTATTGGATGAATATGGAAATTCAGCAAAAATTTTCTTAAATAGTTTTTATGGTGCAGTAGGACTTGCAGTAGGAATTATTATTGCTGATTCAATATTTAGGGTTGTACTAAGTCCGTTATTACAAAAAAGACAAAGTAAATAAGAGAATCAATATAAAAGTATCTTCACTTGAATAAAAGAGGTGAGAATATTTTTCTAATTAAAGAGAGGGATATACAAAATATATAAGACTATGTTATAGTTATATAAACACAAGGGATTAGCTTACGAATAAACGTAGTAGTATTGTCATTACGAAAGAATATTTTTCGGTGATACTTTAAAAAGCGAGACTTGGTTGCTATGCAATCGGTCTCGCTTTTTTGTTTTGTATAGTTTTATTAAAAGATAGTATAAAGAAAGTTGAGTATATGAGATATCATTGAACGCTGTAATCGGATTTGATATAATCAAAGAAAGAAGAGAAACGTGACAATCATAAAAATAAGCAATACTATTTGTATTTTAATAACCACATACAGAGGAGAGCTATAATGAGAATAGAAAGAGGTTTTGGAGAATATTTTAAGTATTCATTGCATGATGCAAGAATATTAAAAATGGAATATATAAATGGCAATTTAATATTATACTTTGATTATATTTTTTCGTATAATGAAGATAAATCGGTAAATACTCACAGAGCCAAGATTATTTTCGAGAAAGTAGATATAGATGATGTTGATTTTCTAGTATTTGATGACACAATAAGGGAAAAGTTTTCAGGGGAATCTATTTATTTAGAAGAATATCAAGATAAGTACAAAGATAGTGAACTTGAAGTAATTGTTGAAACATATAATTGGGGTAGAGCTGTATTTCAAGGGTGGTTATGGAATGATGATGTTCATGTAGATTGCATTATGAATATTTATTATTTAGGAAAAATGATATATGAAATAGAGGAACAGTAAAATACTATAGGAAATACGTATTTAGAATTAAAACAATTTTTAGAAGATACAAATGAAGTGGACTCGTTATTAAAAAGTGATTCAATTATTTGGATTGACTGGAGAGAATATGACGAGGATGTTATAAATTATTTTAATGAGAAAATAGAAAATAAAATTACTGTTAAGCTTGAGAATAATGGTAAAGAATACGGAGATGATATTGTTTTAGGTTATAAAGAAAAGTTGATAAAAATACCATATCAAGAAGAAATGGATAGAGACACAACGATAAAATGGGTTAACGAAATCATCAAAGATAATTTTTCAATAAGACTTTGTGCATTAAGCCTTGGAAGTGATACTTTAGGTTTTGTTTTACTTAAGAATGAGGATTGGGGAAACTTAGAAACGCTGGTAGGAAAAGATAAATTAGAACATTATTTTTCACCTATAACTTTAGAAACTTTAATGTTCGATTTGGATTTTAATGTTGTTATGGATTATTTACAAATAGCAGAGATTAATGAAGATATTTCATTTGATATATTGATTTCTTATTCAAGTATTACCTCAAAAGAATATGAACTTGAAAATCAAAAGGAAGAAGGGAAAATCAATTTAAAAACATATCTTCATTTAAAAAGAGAATTGAAAGAAGAAAAAGATAACTTTGTTTCTGAATATGGACTAAAACTTTCTTAGGTGTTTGTGTAAAAATTTTAGAAATAATGAAATAATAAAAATTAATTAAAATTTTATATAAAGGAGTAAGGAGAAGAATGGAGAAAAAGATTAAGGTGGGACTAAAGCAACGTTTAATAGAACTGATAGGACATTTATACAATGAAAATATTATTGAAACTAATGTTGTTGATTTCGACAAAGACAGTTTTTATGACACTGTGGTTTTCTTAAGAGATACATTAAAAAAAGAATACCCTAAAACAAAGATAAAACGTATTATGAAAAGTATTCACTATGCAAATGGCTTTGATGACGAGTCTTTGAAACAAAGTGCTTTTTTACTTGATGAAATAGAGCAGTATCTTTGTTTTAATAAATTTCTAAATCATGATAGATCCGTAAAGTATTTTAATGAAAAAATTACATCTGAGGGATTTATTATTAGTCCGGAAAATTTGCTGGAAGTTATGATTGAGAGTTTATTAGATAGTGAAAAAGTCTAATAAGGATGGATAACGGTTTTTAATATGTGAGAAGATTATGAAATATGCATAAATTTAGAACATAATAATCTTCCTATGATTTTAGAAATCTTAGTGTTATTATGTATTATTTACAAACATACAATTATTACATTTTTAATAAATTCCAAATAATAGTTAAAAGTTTGTGAATATTCAAATGTAGATATATGTTATAATAAAGTGTAATAAAAATTTTGTTAATATATTTATTAATGTAGAAAGGATAATAAAATGGTAGTATTTGATAAACTTTGGTTGGAATTTACTAAATTACCAGAGGTAACAGCAATAGTATTAGGAGGTTCTAGAAGTAGTAATAACTATGATAAAAGTTCTGATTATGACCTATATATTTATTGTACAAGCATTCCTAACAAAGATGTTAGAAAATTAATTTTAGATAAATATTGTTCTTATATTGAGTTAAATAATCAATTTTGGGAATGTGAAGATGATTGTACTTTATCTGACGGAATAGATATAGATATTATTTATAGAAATATAAATGATTTTGAGAATAATATAGAAAATATTGTGGAAAAACATCATGCGGGTAACGGATATACAACATGCTTTTGGCATAATTTGAAAAATAGTAAAATTCTTTATGATCCTTATAAAGAGTTTTCTAGAATACAAGAAAGATTTGCCGTTCCGTTTCCCAAGCAGTTAAAAGAAAATATTATTTCAAAAAATTTCCGTTTATTAACAGGAAATTTACCTTCTTATGATAAGCAGATTTTAAAAGCATTTAATCGTGGAGATTTTGTGAGTGTAAATCACCGTATTGCAGCATTTATAGAATCTTATTTTGATATTATCTTTGCGATAAATGAACTTACTCATCCGGGGGAAAAGAGAATGATTTCGTATGCTAAAGAACATGCTAAGATTCTTCCTAAACAATTTGAAGAGTCTCTGAATATGTTATTATATAGTGTAGGTAGTAGTATAGATAACGTAGAAAAAAACTTGAAAAATATTATAGAAAATTTAGAAGAAATTATATAGTTATAGATGGACTACATGATGACAAAACTAATCTAGAATTTATAAGAATTCAAGTTTGATAAAAGTGCAGCATAAAAATTATCGGAAAATTTTTTCTATTGATCATTCATGTAATATAGTTGTTTGTTATGTTGAGGTGGATTTTGTGAAATAGCTAAGAAGTTTGATTCTCATAATCCTGTTGACTATATCAATGTCATTTATGGGAGTAGTTGTTTTTTGGATTTAAAAAAATGAGATTTGATAATATTGTTTTTTCTGGTATAAAAGCTGGACTAATATCTTCTATTATGCTAATTATGATGGGATTATATTCAAAAAAGAAAAACTAATGATAACTATTAGTTTGTAGAAGTAAAATAATTAATAACACCACTAAAGAGAAAGTAAAAGAAACATCAGATACTTTCTAAGAAGTCAGTTAATGAAAAAAAGATGAAGATAAACTAAATGCTAAAAAAGAGACCATGGAGCTTGAATTAGCAAGATTTTGAAGTTAGGATTAAACTAGGAGAGATATTGTATGACAAAATTTATGATAGATAATAATGAATTTACTTTAACGGGTGAAAACGAATATGAAGGTAAATTATGCGTTTGGGGAGAGGAAGTAACAATTTTTGTAGATTCACAAGAAAACCAAGAAAAAATTGTCTCATTTGTACAAGATAAAATTCAGTGGATTGATGAAAACAAAGATAAAATTATAGACGCATTTATGGAGGAAAATAGCCATTATATAGAAGTAATTAATGATATGATAGAAGATGGTGAATTTGATGCTGAGTGTGAAATTGATGAAGAGGACTTTATTAGTGCGTTGTTTATTAATAATGTATCTTTATTTTCAAATGAGAAAGATTGGAGTATAATGTTAGATTTGGAAGCAGAGCCTGATTATCTATTAGGTCATTTAGCTTGTATAGAAATAGATAGTGATTATGAAATAGAATTCGGTGGATTAAATGGGTAAAGGTTGTAGTTTAAAAAGAGATCGTTAAAGAATTATTTTATAGCGATAAAGAAGAATTTCTAGCTACAGATAAAAATAAGCAAAATGTTAAAATAATTTTCGCTCTTAATCATTCGCAAAAGACAATTGTCCTCCATGAAAAAAGTCCGATTTTTTCATTTTAAAGAAACTATTAGATTGTTATTTTCAAACAATATAACGAAAAAACGAACTATAAAATTATAAGGTAAAAATATTTTATCAAAAAACAAATTTTATTTTCGGAAAAGTATTGACATTATTTTTAAAAGTTGGTATACTTAATCACAAGTTAATGATTCACACGTCGATAAGATAAGTAAAAGTGAAAGATGGTAAAGAGAGTCTCGGGTGGTGAAAAGAGATCGTATTGGAAACTTTGAAAATGGTCTTTGAGTGTTAATGGTCGAATAATTAGACCTTTACGGGTGAGCCCGTTATAGCTTCAGGGTATAACATCAAATTTGATGCGTACTTTTTGAGTTGATATTTGTGAGAATATCATAAAGTAAGGTGGTAACACGTAAATGATTAGGCGTCCTTGCAGAAGCGTAGCTTCTGTGAGGACTTTTTTATTTCTCAAAATAATCAAAAGGAGAATTAACTTAGAATTTTATATAAATATTGGAGGAAAAACAATGTCAGAATTATTAAGTATTTATAAAGCGTTAAAATCTAAAAAATGGGTGAATTTAAGCCATAAGATTGATGAAAACTCTCCGAAGTTTCCAGCATTACCAGCATTAGAAAAAGAAACATTATTTACACTGAAAGATGGATTTTATGTCCAAAAATTTTCAGTAGTTGGTCAATATGGAACTCATATCGATGCACCTATCCACTTTGTAGAAGGCGGAAGATGGCTTGATGAGATTGAGCTAAAGGATTTATTATTACCTTTATATGTTATTGATAAGAGTGCTGAAGTAGCTGCTAATAATGATTATGAAATTACTAAACAAGATATTCTTGGTTTTGAAGAAAAATATGGGGAGATTATTCCAGAATCATTCGTAGCATTCCGTAGTGATTGGTCTAAGCGTTGGCCTAACTATGATGAAATAAGAAATCTTGATGAAAATGAAGTACAACATACACCAGGGTGGTCTCGAGAAGCATTAGAATTTTTAATTAAAGAAAGAAAAGTTAAAGCAGTTGGACATGAGACTTTGGATACTGATTCTGGAGTGAGTGCTGCGGCAGAAGGTTTAGTAAATGAGTATTATTTATTGGAACAAGATATTTATCAAGTAGAGGTTCTTGCAAATCTTGACCAGGTACCAGCAACTGGTGCATTGATTTCAGTAGCTTATCCAAACTGGACAGAAGCGACTGGATCTCCAGCTCGTGTAGTAGCAATACTACCAGAAGAAGAAAAATAAAGGCCTTTTATAGAAAAAGTAAAGAAGTTTATAAAACATAGAAGTTAAGAAAGTTAGAAGTAAGAAGTTTATAAAATATAGAAGTTAAGAAAGTAAAGAAGTTAGAAGCAAAAGTTTTATGAAGTAAAAAAATTAGGATTAGAGAGGAAAAAATTATGTGTAAAAATTGTCGAAATAAATTAGTAGGAAAAGCACCATATAGAGTAGATCACGTTGGATCATTTTTAAGGCCAAAAGAATTAGTAGAGGCACGAGCTAAGTTTGCAGCTGGAGAAATTACTCAAGAAGAATTAACAAAAGTAGAAGATAAAGTAATTGCAGAATTAGTAGAAAAACAAATAGCCAACGGCTTAAAAGGAGTAACAGATGGAGAGTTTCGTCGTGCATACTGGCATCTTGATTTCTTCTGGGGGCTTAATGGAGTAGAACATACTCAGGCAAAAGTTGGTTATCAGTTCCATGATGAAACTACAAAACCAGATTCAGCAGATGTAGTTGGAAAAATTTCTGGAGAAAATCACCCATTTGTAGAACATTACAAATTTTTACGTAATTTGGTAGGTGATAGAGCAGAAGTTAAGCAAACTATCCCAGCGCCAGCACAGTTTTATTTTGAGTTAATTCGTGATGAAGAACATATCGCTCAAACAAACAGCATTTATCCAAATAAAGAAGAATTATTCGGGGATATTATTGCTGCATACAAACAGGTAATTAAAGAGCATTATGATGCAGGATGTCGTGTAATTCAACTTGATGACTGTACTTGGGGTGCAATTGTTGATGATAGATTAATTAAATTAATTGCAGAAGGAAGTGGCTTTGATCCAGAAGGAATCCGTGAAACATTCAAAAAAGAATTTATTACCCTTAATAATGGGATTTTAACAGATCTTCCAGAAGATTTAGTTGTAAATACTCATATTTGTCGTGGGAACTATCACTCAACATGGGCTAGTTCTGGGGGATATGACAGCGTGGCTGACACGTTATTTGGCGAAGAGAATGTTAATGCTTACTACCTAGAATACGATACAGACCGTGCAGGTGACTTCAAACCACTTGCCAAAGTAGGAAATGATAAGAAGGTTGTTTTAGGATTACTTACTTCAAAATCAGGAAAGTTAGAAAATAAAGACGAGGTAATCGCACGTATTCGTGAAGCAAGTGAGTATGTGCCATTAGAAAATATCTATTTAAGTACACAATGTGGGTTTGCTTCTACAGAAGAAGGGAATATTCTAACAGAAGAAGATCAGTGGAAAAAAATTGTACTAATTAGCGAAATTGCACAAGAAGTTTGGGGAGATAAGTAGTATAGAACATTAAGTAATATAACTTATCGGGCTGCGTATGAAATATTAATAAGTTTATATCTGAAAACATCTTAAGTTTGAGTATATATAATAAAGGCGGAAATTCAATTTTTGAGTTTTCGCTTTTTTACATATTATTATAGGAGAAAAGATAAAAAGGGGGATAGGTTATTATAAAATTAAGAAGAGTCTAGCAATAAGTTTTTGACACATATATTACTTTGGAGTAAAATATAATTTATAAATAATTGATAAAATTCGCGTAAAGGTAATATAATGAGGTAAAAGTATGGCTAAGAAAAAAGAAATTAAAACAAATGCTATGAGATTTTTGGATGATAATAATGTAGAGTATACCCACTTTGAATTTGACGTAACGAGTGATGCTGCAAAGACTGGTGTTGGAGTTGCTGATATAATTGGTCGTAATCATAATCAAGTTTTTAAAACAATTATGACGACAGATGGTAAAGGAAATTACGTAGTGGGTGTGCTGATGAGTGAGGATAATATCAACTTCAAAAAATTGGCGAAAGCCGCCGGATTAAAAAGTTTATCAATGCTGCCACTAAAAGATTTAACAAAAATTACAGGTTATGTAAAAGGTGGTTGTTCTCCATTTGCGATGAAAAAACTTTTCCCAACATTTGTAGATGATAGATGTCGTGAAGTTGAAACAATTATTGTTTCAGCGGGTAAAGTAGGACATCAAGTAGAGGTTAAGCCAGAAATATTGGAAAAACTTATAGATGCCCAAATAGTTGATATTAAAGCAGAATAAAATAAAAATAGTTTTTAGTAAATTTTTACTAAAAACTATTTTTTTATGCCGCTACCCAGAATTGAACTGGGAACGGAGCATTACCATTGCTCTATTATGCCATTTAACTATAGCGGCTCATAAGAATTATATCATATAAACTATTTTCTATGCAAATTTGTATTATAAAAAAGATGTAAAGAATGTATAAAATAGATAAAATACAAATCATTAGGATATATTTTTAAAAATTATTAGAAGAAAAAAACTGAAGTAAAAATTAAAATTTTAGCTTGATTTAAGATATTATAGATATAATTTATAACTAATACTTTTAAAAATTTTAAAGAAAACGTTGATTTTAAAGGGTTTTAGTCAGTTTCTTGTGAAATGAAAAGGTATTGTAATGTAATTGAAATAGTTTAGATATTCTACTGAAATTTTCTTTTGTTATAATCTTAAAGGTGAAGGAGGCGTAATATGTTATTTGATACACATGCGCATTTAAATGATGATGCTTATTTAGAAGACTTAGAAGAAACTATAGAACGCGCTAAAGAAGCGGGTGTAAAATTAATTAATATAGTAGGCTTCGATGACAAAAGTATAGAAAAAGCACTAGAAATCACAGCTAAATATGACTTTTTATATTTAACAATAGGCTGGCATCCGGTTGAAGCGATAGATTTTACAGAAGAAAAGTATGAAATGATAAAAAATATCGCATTGACAAATGATAAAGTAATTGCAATCGGAGAGATTGGTTTAGATTATCATTGGGATAAAAGTCCAAAAGATATTCAAAAGGAAGTATTTAGAAGACAAATTCAACTAGCGAAAGAAGTAAATAAACCAATCGTAATTCATACAAGAGATGCGATGGAAGATACTATAAAAATCCTTCAAGAAGAAAAAGCTAGTGAAGTTGGTGGAATAATGCATAGTTTTTCAGGTTCAGTAGAAAGTATGAAGATTATGTTAAAAGAAGACTTCTACATCTCGTTAGGAGGTCCAGTAACATTTAAAAATGCTAAGACTCCTAAAGAAGTAGCAAAAGCTTGTCCATTGGATAAACTTTTAATAGAGACAGATTGTCCATATTTAACACCAACGCCATATAGAGGTAAAAGAAACGAACCTGCATATGTGCATTATGTTGCACAAGAAATAGCAGACTTAAGAGAGATGACTTATGAACAACTAACAAAACAAACATTTAATAATGCATGTAAGTTGTTTAAAATAGATAAAAAGGAGATTGATTAACAAAAATGAAATTAGGAAAAATTTTTGTAGCAGCAGCTACATCAGGAGTATTATTATCAGGAGCATTTATGATAGCAGAAGAGTACACAGGAAAATCAGCTTTTGCCGTAAACATGGATAATACACGCATCGAATTAAAAACTAAAAAAGGAACTGTAAGAGAAGTGCTTATCGCTAATGATATTCCTTTTAGTGCAGATGATAGAATCGAGCCAGGTCTTGATACAAAAGTTAAAGGTGGAGAAACTATTAACATTTACAGAGCTCGTGAAATCACTATAGTTGATGGAGAAACTACAACAACAAGAAAAACTACTTATAGAAAAGTAGAAGATATTCTAAAAGAGCTTAATATTACTTTAGGATCTGAAGATAAAGTAACTCCAGAATTAAGCAGCGAAGTAGCAGAAGTAGATACTATTAAAATCACAAGAAATAGTACAACTACAGAAACAAGAAAAGAAGCTGTAAAATTCGAAACTAAAGAAGAAAAAGACGATACTAAATATGTAGACGAAAAAGTTACTAAAGTTGAAGGTAAAGACGGAGAAAAAGAAGTTACTTACAACGTAGTAAGAGAAAATGGTAAAGAAGTATCTAAAACAGTTGTTTCTGAAAAAGTTTTAACAGGAGCAACAGCAAAAGTAGTAGTTGTTGGAACTAAACAACGTCCAGCTAGCCAAATGGTGAAAACAGCGGGTGGAACAGTAGCATTAGCGAACGGAAATACTGCTGGAGCAACAGGTGCAGCGGCAGCTCAAGAAATGGCTCGTCGTACAGGAGTACCAGCATCTACTTGGGAATACATCATTGCTCGTGAATCAAATGGTCAACCAGGTGCAAGAAATGCATCAGGAGCAAGTGGATTATTCCAAACAATGCCAGGATGGGGATCTACAGCAACAGTTGAAGATCAAATCAATGCAGCAACTCGTGCATATCAAGCACAAGGTTTATCTGCTTGGGGAATGTAATATAAAATAAAAAACTCTCGAAAATCTTTTCGAGAGTTTTTTATTTATATATCATAACAGTAAGATATATTAGAAAAATCTCTTAGAAAGGTAAATGACCATAAAGCCAACAATTCTAAGAGATTTTTATTTATATTTTTTTCTCAATAGCTTTATATAGTAAAAATGCGACAGCTGAGCATATGAAAATAGCAAGTGAGCTAGAATAGAAAATATTACCGATTCCAACTAGAGGAGAGACAACCCCACCTAAGAAGAATGGGATAAATCCTGATAAGGCAGATGCACTACCAGCGCGGGTACGTTCTAAACTCATAGCTAAAGCTCCACCTACAGGCAGGATGAACCCTAATCCTAAAAGAAGTAAAAAGAATCCAATTTCAACAAAAATAAATGGTAATGTTAGACTAAGAATGATAGCTAAATAAATACTTACTAAAAGCATAATAGATAAACCTAAAGTCATGTTCGTTTTTTCTCTAAAATTTGTAGTACTTTTACTTCCTAAAACTAAAGCTAAACCATTAAGACCAAAACATAAACTATATGCAAACGAAGATAAGTTGTAATGAACTTGTAGAATAAATGGAGAAGCAGCGATATAAGCAAACATAGCTGACATAGCCATACCTTGAATCATAACAAGCATAAAGAATAGTTTATTTTCAGCTACTGCTACAATAGATGTATATGTTTTTAAAACTGGGACATTAAGACGTTTTTCTTTTTTTAATGATTCATTAAATTTTACGGATGCAATAATTAAAGGTGCGCCTATAAGTGCTAAGGTAACAAAAATCCCACGCCAGTCAGTAAATTGAAGTATTAAGCTACCAACGATTGGTGATAAAATCGGAGCAAGACCATTTACCGCCATAAGAAGTGCGAAAAATTCTGCCATTTCTCGGCCCCTATAAAGATCGGTAGAAACAGCCCTTGAGATAACTAGAGCTCCAGCAGATGCAAGTCCTTGAATAAGTCTAAGTATAGCCATTAAATAAATATTAGGCGAAAAGATAATAGCAATTGTACTAATTAGATAAACAATAAGACTGATTAATAGCGGTTTTTTTCTTCCATATTTATCGCTAATAGGCCCGATAAGTAACTGTCCTAAGGCCAAACCAACCATACTTCCTGTAAGTGTAAGTTGTACTGTAGAGGTATTAGCGTCAAAATATTCCCCCATAAAAGGTAAAGCTGGTAAATATAAATCTGTAACAAATGGCCCAAATGCCGATAGAGTTCCTAAAAATAAGACTAGAAATAATTTTGAATTTGTTCTATTTGTCATAACGACTCCTTCCTTTTTTGAGAATACTATCGATTATAGCACAAAAAAAATTTTTCATGTAAGTTTTTTTAGTATATTAAGAAATTTTTTCAGATGAAATAAAAATGAGAGTATAAAATAGAATTTCAATTTTATCGGATGGTCTCGATATGATTAGAAAACTAACTTATACCCTTATTTTATTTTAAAATCAACGCTGTCTATTTTAGCTATTAGTTTATTATTTATAAACCAAATCAGTGAAGCTATGTAAACGGCATAGGTAAACATAAGTAAGCTTGCGGTAGTTAAAATACGATGGTTTTTAAAGAATAAAAAGTTTAGCAGTAAAACAGCACAATAGATAATAAAAACGATTAGAAGTTTTAGTTTGCTTTTTTTTATCCAATTAGCATATTTAGTTAACAACTCTAATCTTTTGTTTTCTTCGTTTGTTGCCATTATATTCTCCTTGTAAAATAATATCTAAATTATAACAAAAGACAAATAAAGGTGCAAATAAAAATAGATAAAATATTTTTATAGTATGGTTCCAAATAGTTTATTGGTATTGCTAGAATATAAAGATATATGGTATAATTAAATTGCCATATTATACACAATAGGAGGAAATATGTCTTATACAAGAGATGGTATTTTTGAAAAAATTATAGAAAAATTACCTACTTTGAAAATTCGCGAAAGACGAGAAAAAGATAATAGTATATTTATTTTAGAATATAATAATCGTCGAGCAAAGATTGATATAGATAGCTTTATAAGGAAGCTAGGCGACAAAAAAAGTGAAAAAAGTGATACAAAGGTAGAAGAATTTATTTATTATATTGTGAATAATTTTACAGCTCAAGATAATGTATCTTTAGACGATATTACAAAAGAAGAGTTGGTAGATAAGGTTTATCCTGTTGTTCGCTCAACAGGATTTAATAAAGGTAACAAGCAACATCTTGTAAAATATCCGCATACAAATGAGACGGATATTTATCTAGCTTATGATTTTGGAAAAGGGTATAAGCTTCTAGATAAGACTGTTCTAGAGAAACTTTCGTTATCGTTAGATGAAGTTTTTGAATTTGCTAAAAGAAATCTAGAGAACTTGCCACTAAAATATAATCTAGATGAAGTAGAAGGAAATAAATTTTATTTTCTAAACGCTAAAGATAGCTATGATGGAGCACGAGTTATTGATAAAAATATTTTAGGTTATTTTTATAAAAAAATTGGAGAGTCATATTATTTAGGCTTACCTCATCAGGATGTTCTTATTATAGCGGATATAAAAAATAAAAAAGGGCTGGAAATTCTGCAAAAAATGATGGTTCATTTCTTTACAGAAGGTACAGTACCGATAACAACAATTACATTCAAATATGATGGAGAAAAACTAGAAAGTTATTTTATTTTTGTTGAATAAAGCGACTAAAATTTAAAATAGTATAGGAGAAAGATTATGTTATTTTTTTACAATAAGAAAATGCTAGGAGAAACTTTATTAATTACTATTCAAAATAGTGAAGAGGTTACTTACGAAGATAAGAAAAATATCACTCTTATTAAGGATAATAATGGAGTATTAGTAGGATTAAATATCTTTAATGTTGAAAATTTGAAACTAGAAGGTGAAGGAAGTATCGAATTATCTGATGAACAAAAAGAAATTTTGAGCAAACGTCTAGAAAAGAATGGTATCAAAATAGATTTAGAGGGTAATAATGATGATTACTTCGTAGTAGGGGAAGTTCTTACTTGTGAAAAGCATCCAGATGCAGATAAACTGAAAGTAACAACAGTAAATGTAGGAGAAGAAACTTTACAAATTGTTTGTGGAGCACCTAATGTAGAAGCTGGACAAAAAGTCGTAGTAGCTCTTAGTGGAGCGATGATGCCGAGTGGATTACTTATTAAACCATCAAAATTACGTGGTGTAGATTCTAACGGTATGCTTTGTTCAAAACGTGAATTAGGTTTACCTCAAGAAGAAGTAAGAGGTATTTTAGTATTAGATGGAGATACTAAAGCAGGTACTAAATTAAAAGAGTTGAATTTAAAATAATTTGTAAGTAGGAGGTGTAACTATGGTTAATTGGAAAAAATGGTTTTTAGAAGAAGATGAAGATGAAATTTATAAAGCTGAAGAAGGGCGTAGAGATAAACAAGAAAAACGTGTTGCTTCAACTAAAGAGAGTGATTTTGATATAGAAGTATCTGATAAAGAATCGTTTGTAGAGAACAGAGAAACTAGAAAATTCGAAGAAGAAATAGACTTAGATGAATATAGTGTCCCAGATGATTTTGATATAGAATTTATTGAAGAAGACGAAGAAGACTTACCTCCGCAAAAATATAAAAAAGAAAAAAATAATGGCGGATTAATGGGACGTATAAAAGGTTTATTCTCTAGTGCGAATGATAAGCAGTTTTCGGATGATGATTTTGAAGAAGATTTCGAAGAAGATGAAGCAGAAGATTATAAAACCTATTTAGAACGACAAAAACGTGAAGAACAGTTAGGAAAAGAAGAAAATTACACTATAGCAGAAGACTTGGAAGAAGATGAAGAATATGAAGAAGAGTACGAAGAAAAACCACAAGGGTTCTTCAGCCGATTAAAAGAACGTTTATTCAGTGTGAGTGAAGAAGATATAGAAAAAGAAGAATTGGATGCTATACTTGACGACTTGGAAGATGAGCAAACTTCTGACAACTTCGTAGAAGAAATTGACGAAAAATTTGAGAGAACTGGACAACAAGATTTTTCAGAGCGAGTTCGTAATAAGGAAGTTACGGATGTGGGATTTGAAGAAATAGATTTATCAGAATATGAAGAAGATCTAGAAAAACCTGAAAACACTACTAGTCTAACAGATGCATTAAAAGAACTAGGAGTAGAAAACTCTGAAATAAAAGATGTTGATATCTTTGGAGATAAATCAGATAGAAGAACACATCCAACACTTGCAGCTGTTCGAACAAAAAGATTAAAACAAGATCACAAGATGGACACTCTAGGAACAGATGTTGCTTTAGAAAAAGACCATAGTGATTTAAAAAATGAGATAGCTAAAGCTTATGTATCAAAAGAATCATCTGCTGCACAAGATTCAGAAGCTAGAGAAACTAAAAATAAAGATGCACGTGTTGAATTAAACGAAAACTTTAATAAATTAGAAAGACGCGAAGATAAAATACAAAAAGATAACGTATTATATAAACAAGATAAAGAATTAGATGAACTTTTTGAAGAGATAAAAGTAAAAGAAGAAGAGAGTCATCGAAGAGCTGTACCAGAATTAGAAGTTCGCGCTGTAGATGCAGAAGGTGAACGTCGTGAAAAAGTTAAATATACAACTGTTGATGATATTTTAAAAGGAAACGATGAACTTTTTGAAGATGATATAGATAGAACTAGTAAAAAGCTAGTAGGCGAGCGTTTTGATGAAAATATTAAAGCAACAAAAGAAGTAGAAGACTTTAGAAAAGACTTGTATGAAGGTAGAAGAGTAGAAACAGCAGAAAAAACAGCCTTAGACGAGCTTATCGAAGCAGAGAATATTGATATTTTCAAAAAAGAAGAGACTTTACCTGAAATAGAAAAATTAAACACAAATCTAAAAGAGTTCAGGGAAGAAAACTATGTAGAAGATTTTGAAGAAGACATTGATTTAGTGGAAAAAGCTGCACGTATAGAAGATATCGAAGTAGAAGACTATGATGAAATAAAAGAACATAAAAAAGATATCCTAGAAGGGTATAGCGACTATCATTTAGATGAAAATGAGATTATTGAACTTGAAGAACAAAATCATTTAGATGAAACAGCAACAGACGTAGATATTGACAGACTATTAGCGGATATTTCTCCTCGTAACAAGGTGAAAGCTATGAATAATGATGTTGATAAGTTTGTTGATGAAAAAGTTGAGCCAATAGAAGTTGCTGTTCAGAGAGCCGAAAAACACTTAGAAGAAGATGAAGCAGTAGAGGAACAAGAGGAAGAGGAAATTGGTATCGACTATACTGAAAAACTTTATACTGATGATGTTTTTGACTATTTCGATAAAGGTAATGGAAGAAAACTAGGTGAATATAAAACTATAGACCATGGTTATAGACCTGTAAGCAAAGAAAAAATAGAGAATAATCAACGTATCTTAGATGCAATTTTTGAAAAGTATTCTAATAATGGAATATCAACAAATAAATCGGTAACTGCTAAAACTATGGAGACAAGCATTATTACGCCAAAACTTAGAAATGTAGGGAAGTTTAAGCCAACTCCAGTTTATTCATCAGTTTATGGTTCAGGACCACGTAAAGATGTAGAAGTTAAATCTACAACTAAGTTGGCAGAAGAAGCGGGTTTATCAGATAAAAAAAACGTTCCTGTGAAAAAAACTGCAGAACCAAAAAACAAAAAGAAGTCAGAAGCTAAGGTAGGAGAAAATGAGCAGGCAAGTGCTGATATTTATAAAGAAATAGCTTCTCAAGAAGAAACTGTATGGAATATTGGCTCTGCTAAAAGAGTGCCTAAAAGCAAAATAAAAACAAAAAAAGATAAAAAGTAATTTAATATTTTTCAATTAACCAAAAAACACCAACCGTAAGAATATAATATTACGGTTGGTGTTTTTTATGCTATGAAGTTAGTATTTTTCTAAGATTTCTGCTCTAACTGCAGAGATTAAATATAGTGAACCTGTAATTAAAAGTACTTCATCACTTTTTAAATTAGGAATAAGCTTAGAAAGAGCTAGTTCATAATTTTCATATTTAGTAACAAATGTATCATTAAAACTACGAACAAGATTATCCAAGTTTGATTCTTTGATTTCAATAGGAACTTTAGTTGCAGAAAACTCAGCGGGGATAGTTTTTAACTTAGTCACCATATCTTCATAGTCCTTATCCTCAAGGATACCTAACAAGATTTTTAGTTTTGGGAAGTTGTTAGCACTAAGGTAATTGACCAAACTGCCAATACCATCATTGTTGTGGGCTCCGTCTAGTAGGATATTCGGACGAATCCATTCTAGGCGACCTGCCCAAGTAGACAAAGCTAAAGCAGAACTAATTGTTTTATCATCTATATCGATAATACAACGAGAGCGCAGATTAAAGATTGCTGCTAGTGCTAGTGATGCGTTGCAAATTTGATGTTGACCGACCATTTTTGTTGTGTAGTCGATATTCCTGAAGCTAAACTTATTGCCATGAGCATCAATATCTTTTATTTCTATATTGTTTTTATCTAAAATAGAAAGTTTTGCATTTTTTTCCTTACAAATATTAGAAATAACATCTACAATACTATCATTAGCTGGATAGATAAGGACGTTATCATTTTCTTGGATAATACCGGCCTTTTCATAGGCGATTTTTTCCAAAGAATCACCTAGTATTGCAGTATGGTCTAACCCGATTTTTGTAATAATCGATAATAGCTTTTCTTTAAAAATATTTGTTCCATCATAACGCCCGCCAAGACCAACTTCCATAATAACAAAATCTGTTTTTTGATCTTTGAAATATAGTAGAGCAACTGCTGTAATAATTTCAAAGAAAGAAAGCTTATCGCTAGGGTCATGATTATTTGCATCATAAACTTTAACAACTTCTTTATAGAGATGATATGCTTCTTTGTATGGAATAAAGTCATCGTTAATACGAATACGATCGTTAAAACTTAGCATGCTAGGACTAGAATAAAGACCAACACGATATTTAGTTTTTAGTATGTCTTTTATATAAGAACATGTAGAACCTTTTCCGTTAGTTCCTGCGACATGGATAACCTTAAGATCTTTTTCAGGATGATTGAAAAGCTCTAGTATATATTCCATTCTATGAAGTCCAAGCTTCATTCCAGTGCGCTCTATTTTATAAGAAGCGGTAATAAGCAGCTCTTCACAAACACATTCCAGTGCAAAGTCGGTCAACTTATCTTGAGGAAGGGATTCTAGTTTATCGATAATATTTTCTAAGTTTTGTTCAGTAAATAATTCTAAAATATTATTACTATCTACTAAATTATTTTTTGTCAAAAAGTTTTCAATTTTATTTTTACATTTTAAATTCATAATAAATTAACTCCTAAGGAGACGGTATCTCCTGATTTTATACATTTAATTCTAT
>ERZ773059.648-NODE-648-length-18399-cov-3.570650_pt1 | contig 18399 bp, 13 predicted proteins | sample MGYA00580514_ERZ773059 | MGnify/ENA primary metagenome ERZ773059 (study PRJEB29015, sample SAMEA2737981) | human oral metagenome | biome: human oral; feature: human-associated habitat; material: dental | place: China | collected 2056 ...
GACGTGGCCGGCGGCGTCTGTTCCTGGACGCGTTCTTCCACAGCGCGTTGCGGGCTCAGGTCCGCCGGTCGGGCAGGGCGTTCCAGCACCAGGTCGCCGATCTGGAGGGCGGTGATGTGAGGGGATGCGGGATCATCCGAGCCGCCTCCACCACACGCGCTCAGCAGCAAGGTGGAGAAGCCAAGGGTCAGGGCCTGGGCGATGGGCGTCTTGCGCATGATGGAGATCCGTCCGGAAAGAGATGCCGCAACGTCTTGGGGTGTCCGTCGCAGCCAGGGGCTGGCGGTGCGACGGTGCATGTGCCCGGAAAGGCAGGGCGGGGGCTGTCGGATGCCGGAACGGTCGGCATCGAGGTTGCTGGCCATGCCGGCAAGACAGACCCCTGTGGGGAGTTATCGACCGTAGAAGGTGATGCTCCAGTCCTTCAGCCGACCGGTTTCTCCCGCCACACGGTCGGTTGTCGACAGGGTCCAGTTCCTGTTGCTGCCCTGGGCCACCGGCTCTTCCAGATGACGGCGAACGCCGAAGGGGTAGTTCTGCAGGCCCTGGCAGGGCCCGATCTGCATCGGACCGCCATCGGTCGGAAGCTGGCAGGGGTGGGGCACGCTCAGGGTGCTGACACTGCCCAGCGGACTCTGCAGGGTGATGTGCAGGTCGCCGGCGCTGGGGTGCTCGTCGCTGCCATCGGCATTGGAGGCGGTGAGCGTCACCTCGATGTGCTCGATGTGCGTGATCTGGCAGCTTTCCGGCACACTGACGGTGGAGCTCAGGCCGTTGGTCGCTGCCTGGTTGTAGTCGATCCGGTTGCCGGCCTCGATCAGCGCCTTCCGGAAGGCTTCCGCCTGGCTCTTCCGGACGGGATTGGTCGCCACGGCATCGGCTTCCGGAATCGGGGCGTTGACCCGGGTCGTGAACGGACCACACTGTTTCTGCGTGCTGCTGCCGCCCACGCTCTGCCAGTTGCGACTCAGCTTCACGGCGGCATCGGCATTGACGACACCGAAACCGTAGTCGTGGTGGTAGCGCAGCGTGTCGTAGGCGCCAGGCTGCCCCTCGACGATCGGGCTGTTGTGGCTGCGCCAGCCGCTGGACTTGGCATCCACCTGTCGGGCGGAACGTGCCAGGATCAGCGGCACATCACGCCAGGTGAGTTTGGGGTTGGCCTGCAGCATCAGGGCCACCACGCCCGAGACCATCGGCGTGGCTGCCGAGGTGCCGTTGAAGCTGTCGGTGTACTGGTTCTGCAGTGCGGTCGTGGACACGTCGGGCAGGGTGGGGGCTCCCTCGATTCCCAGTGTCCGGCTCAGGTCGGCCGATGGGGCACAGACCGTCAGGTTGGGGCCGCGCTCGCTGTACGGCGCACGCGTGCCGGCGGCATTGGTGGCGCAGACCGTCACGATGCCCCGGGCGCTGACCGTGCCGTCCATGGAGGAGTAATCGCCATCGAAGGCGCCGTTGCCGGCCGCGAAGGTGTAGATCACGCCCAGTCCGTCACGTCCCTTGCTCAGGCCGTCATTCAGCGTGCTGTCGAAGGCGGCCTTGTTGTCCGGGGCAAAGAAGTGCCCGATGTCGGCGGCGCCCCAGCTGTTGTTGTAGACGTGGTTGCGATTGATGTCGCGCACCAGCGCATCCAGCGCGTCTTCGGTCAGGCTGTTGGCCAGCGCATTGAAGCCCACCAGCCCGGCGCGGGGCGCCACGCCCGAGACACCGATGCCGTTGCCGTCGCGCGCTGCAATCACGCCGCCCACCTGGGTGCCGTGGTCGTTGTCTTCCGTGCAGGGCATCGGGTAGTCGGCGTGTCCGGCAATGGTCTTTGCATTCGGGGACAGGCGCCGGTAGTTGTGGCTGCCGGCCACCACGTTGGCACGCAGGTCCTCGTGCGTCACTTCCAGGGCGTCGTCGATGACGGCAATGCGGATGCCTTCACCCCGCATCCCCTGGTCCCAGGCGCCCTGCACGCGCAGGTCCTCGCCAGCCACCATGCCGTCGGTCGAGAAGCCGGGCAGGCTACCGGTGTTCGTCAGGTACCACTGGCGGGTCTGATTCGGGTCGGATCCGGTCCTGTCGGCCACGGCCGGGCCGCCGCGGAAGTAGTTCAGCTTGCAGCCCGCCCAGCTGACGCGCTCGCGGGGCGAGCCAGAAGAGCCGCCGTGGTTGCCCGACGTGCCCGCGCCCGGCTGGCTGCCGTTGCCTGCCGGGTTGCTGTTGCCTGCGGGGTTGCCACCAGTTTGGCCGCTTCCGGCGCTGCCCGTGCCGTTCGTGCCTGGCGCTACTCCAGGCTTAGAACCGTTGCCACCCGAGCCACCGGCCTGCGTGCCGTTGACCGGGGCAGACACCAGGTTGGCGGACGGGTTGGCGCCACCACCGCCACAGGCTGCCAGCAGGGACAGCAGCAGCGGGGTGGCCAGGTGGCGCACGGGCAGATGTCGGGTCTTCATGACGGAACGGCTCCAGAATGAGTCGGTGCGATGCAACATCTGCACACGGGGATGCGTCACTCTAGCAACGTCGTTGCGTCAAGACATCGGTTTGGCGGCAAACAGTCGATGGACGGTTGACTTCGGCTTTTTATAGGTTATGGCGCTTTGGCTGCAAAATATCCGTGGACTGCTGACCGCTCCTGGGAGGCATTCCTCACTCGTCTCTTGCCTCATGGGGCTACCATGAGGATGCGCGCTGGCAATACGTTCCGCAGGTCCGGAAATGACGAAGGGGGCGATGAGCCCCCTTTGTCGTTGAGTGGAGCCGCTGCTTACTGGCAGTGGCGCTCCATGATCATGGTGACAAAATCATCGGCCTGCCGACGAACCCTGCGATCAGCCGCCCTCTGCATGACCTTGATCAGCTTGTCGGCATCCTCGCAGGCAATCCGGCTATCGGAGCGAGCTGGGTGGACTGTTCGATCGATGTGATCGAGTGCCAGTGTCCGTTCATCGCGCGGGAGTTTGGAAATGTCGTCGACGGTCAGGTAACGGAACACGGCAAGGCCAGCACGGCTCATGTACTTGGGCGTGGGGCAGCTTGGGCGGAGGGTAGCGCACCGGGATGCAGCCCAAGCACCATCATTGGCAGCCATGGTAGCCCAGGCCGGGGCGGCCAGACAGGTCAGGAGGGCGAGGGCAAGGGTGCGTTTCATCGGGCAACTCCAGCGGTCCGGCCGGATCGCGTGCTCACTTCAGCGCGCGCTTGGTCCACCAGTTGGGGCTCACGTCGGTGAAGATGCCCTTGGCGTTCTGCTGGTTGGCCATCTCGATGGTCTCCAGTCCGGCCGGGCTTTCCACCACCCAGACGCGGCCCGTGATCTGCCGCTCGGGTTTCAGGCCGGCCGCCACCAGCTGGGCGCGGCCGTCAGCCTCGGACATGTCCTGCTTCAGCGTGACGATGAGACCACCGGGCAGGCCGTAGCGACGGCCGGCGGCATCCTTCAGCACGGGCGAGACGGTGCCACCCGAGGTGCTGGTGAGCGCGCCACGGGTGCTCTTCAGGGTGTGCAGCTGCTTGGTCTCGGCCTGGCTGGCCTTGCGCACCTGGGTGCGGGCACCAAACTGCACGACGTGCGCGGTGTCGATCTGGAAGCTGCGGACCGTCTTGTCGGGACCGATCAGCTGCACGACATTCGCATCGGCCGCCTGCACGCCGGACAGGCCCAGCAGCAGCGTGGAAAGGCCGATGGCCAGGTTCTGGATCAGGGTGTTCTTGCGCATGTTGGGACTCGTTCGGGCTTGTGGTTCAGCCAAGGATGTTCATGGTCGGAGGGTTGTACCTGATCATCACCGTCCGTAGAGGGTGATCGACCAGTTTCTCAGCCGGCCGGTATTGCCGGTGCGACGGTCGGCGGCGGCCAGGGTCCAGTCGCTGCTGGTGCCGCTGATGGCAGGCTCCTCCAGGTGGCGGCTGAGGCCGAAACTGAAGTCCACCAGGCCCTGGCAGTTGGTCTGCTGGCCGCTGATGTTGTAGCAGAGGTGCGGCGTGGTCAGCGTGCTGGTCTGTCCGGCGGGGCTGGTCAGCGTGATCTGCAGGTCACCGGCGCTGGGGTGGGCACGGGCACCGGTGTCGTCGGTGGCCGTCAGGACCACTTCGACGTGCTCGATGTGCTGGATGCCGCAGCCGGCAGCACTGATCCTGGAGGTGACCCCGTTGACGGCGGCCTTGCTCAGGCCGCTGGCGTCGGCGAACGGGTTTTCAAGCACTGCGTCGGAAACCGGGGTGGTCTCGGGAATGGCCTGGTTGACCGTGGCGCTGTAGGGGCCGCACTGCCGCAGCGTGCTGCTGCCGCCCACGCTCTGCCAGCTGCGGGCCAGTTGCACGGCCGCCGTGGCATCGGCCACGCCGAACCCGTACTCATGGTTGTAGTGGTAGCCGCCATAGCTGGTCCAGCCGGCATTGGTCGGATCCACCTGACGGGCGCTTCGGGCCAGCACCAGCGGCACGTCGCGCCAGGTGAGGTTGGGGTTGGCCTGCAGCATCAGGGCGATGACGCCCGAGATCATCGGGGTGGCGGCCGAGGTGCCATTGAACTTGGCCGTGTACTGGTTCTGCAGCGTCGTGGTGGTCACGTCCGGCAGGCTGCTGCCTTTTGCCTGGCCCATGTCGCTGGACGGCGCGCAGACGATGAGGTTGGGGCCCGGTTCGCTGTAGGGGGCACGCTTGCCAGCCGCATTGGTGCCGCAGACCGGGATGGTGCCCAGCATGCTCACGTTGCCGTCCAGCACCGAGTAGTCGCCATTGGCACCACCGTTGCCACCGGCAAAGGTGTAGATGGAACCCAGCCCGTTACGGCCGTTGCGCAGGCCGTTGAGAATGGTGCCCACCTGGGCCGAGCGCGAGGCGGGCGTGTTGAAGTGGCCGTCGTCTTCGGCGCCCCAGCTGTTGTTGTAGATATGGTTCTTGCCCTGGTCACGTACCAGAGCATCCAGCACCTCGCTGTCCTGGTCGTTGGCCAGGGCGTTGTAGCCCACCAGGCTGGCACGTGGTGCCACGCCCCGGCCGCCCAGGCCGTTGCTGTCGCGGGCAGCCACCACGCCACCCACGGCGGTGCCATGGGTCTGGTTCGAGGTGCAGGGCAGCGGCCAGGGGCTGCCGCGCTGCCAGCTGCCATCGCTCACATAGTTGTAGCTGGCGCCTTCCACCACGTTGGGGGCCAGATCCTGGTGGGTCACTTCCAGGGCGTCATCCACCACGGCCACACGGATGTTCTCGCCCCGCAGGCCGCTGGCCCAGACGTTCTCGACCTGCAGGTCCTCGCCTGCCGCCAGGCCGGAATAGCCCGTCAGACGGCCGGTGTTCTTCAGGTACCACTGCGTGAGGTAGAGCGGATCGGTGCCCGCGCTCTGGCGGGGCTGTGACTGCGCGTAGTAGCGCACCGTGCACTTGGTGCCATTGAGCAGCGTGCCCTGGTAGGGCGTGTTGCTGGACGCCCCGCCCGAATCTTCGGAGCCGCCGCCGCAGGACGCCAGCAGGGCGGCAAGCAGCAGCGGGACGGTTCTGAGGGACAGGGAAAGGGTGGGAGGTGTCATGGCACTGAAGGTGTAGGGTGAGACGGCAACGGGCGGAATTTTCGTTGGCCTGCGTGGCTGGAGTGTGACGTTATGTCACCCCCGTGTACAGATTGGCCGTGGATTTCGGCGTTGTCGTCGTGGCAGGCCGGGGAATGGCGAAAACTGCAGCCGAAATGGTCCGAAGCTGTAGTCAGGGGCGCCCCGGCAGGGCCGGTGAGCGTCTTCCGCAGCCCTGATTCTGCCGGGAAATCTTCCATCATGCGCACCGTGCTTGCCGGGAACGAGGCTGGCACCCTGTACGCAACGTGCCATCAACGTCGTGGACCGTTGATGGGATGACAGCGCGGATCAGTGTGATGAAGCAATAGTTGTCATCACTGACAGGCATGAAAGAACTGTGCGGACAGGCTGTTCATGGCCCGGAGATTGGCGTTTCATCGGGCCGGAAGGGGAAATGGTTCTGTTTTCGGGCGTCATTGTCCTTGGCCCGTGCGCAAGGGTATTACCGCAGTGCGGGGTTCGGGAGCAGGACCCCAAGGCATAATTTCCGGCTGGAACCGCGCGAGCCGTGGCGGTGACAACGTTTCCGGATGACAAGAGGACAGAACGAAATGGGTGACAACAACGTAGGCCAGGGCCGGCGGATCCGATCGGTGCTGGTGGCCAACCGCTCCGAGATCGCCATCCGCGTGATGCGTGCAGCCACCGAGCTGGGGCTGCGCACCATCGGCATCTATTCGCACGAGGACCGTTTTGCGCTGCATCGGACCAAGGCCGACGAGAGCTACCTGGTGGGGCAGGGACAGAAGCCGCTGCAGGCCTACCTCGACATCGCCGAGGTCATCCGGGTGGCCAAGCAGGCCGGTGCCGATGCCATTCACCCGGGTTATGGCTTCCTGTCCGAGAACCCCGAGCTGCCGCGTGCCTGCGCCGCGGCGGGCATTGCCTTCATCGGGCCCACGGCCGAGGTGATGACCCGGCTGGGCAACAAGGTGGCGGCGCGTGAGGCGGCCGTGGCAGCCGGGGTGCCGGTGATGCCAGCCACTGATCCGCTGCCCGACGATATCGAGAAATGCCTGGAGCTGGCGGCTGCCATTGGCTACCCGCTGATGCTGAAGGCCAGCTGGGGCGGCGGCGGTCGCGGCATGCGTGCCATCGAGACACCGGAGGACCTGCGCGTGCAGCTGCCGGTGGCGCGGCGCGAATCGAAGGCGGCCTTCGGCAATGACGAGGTGTACCTGGAGAAGCTGGTGCGCCGTGCGCACCACGTCGAGGTCCAGGTGCTGGGCGACCTGCATGGCAATGTGGTGCACCTGTTCGAGCGCGACTGCTCGGTGCAGCGGCGCAACCAGAAGGTGGTGGAGCGCGCGCCCGCACCGTATCTGACCGATGAGCAGCGTGCGGGGCTGTGCGAGGCGGCGCTGAAGCTGGCTCGTGCGGTCAACTACACCCACGCCGGCACGGTCGAGTTCCTGATGGACGCCGATACCGGCAAGTTCTACTTCATCGAGGTCAACCCGCGCGTGCAGGTCGAGCACACCGTTACCGAGGAAGTGACGGGCATCGACATCGTGAAGGCGCAGATCCGCATCACGGAAGGCGCACGCATTGGCCAGCGCGAAGACCGTGTCGATGCCGAGGGCAGGGTGCTGGAGCTGGGCTCGGGCGTACCGGCACAGGAAGAGATCCGCCTCTATGGCCATGCGCTGCAGTGCCGCATCACCACCGAAGACCCCGAGAACGGCTTCACACCCGACTATGGCCGGATGACGGCCTACCGCAGTGCGGCCGGCTTCGGGGTACGTCTGGACGGCGGCACCGCTTTCAGCGGCGCGGTCATCACGCCTTACTACGATTCGCTGCTGGTCAAGGTCACGACCTGGGGCGCCTCGCAGCAGGAGGCCATCCGACGGATGGACCGGGCGCTGCGCGAGTTCCGCATCCGCGGCCTGGCCACCAACCTGCAGTTCGTCGAGAACGTCATCAAGCACCCGGACTTCGGGGCAGGGCGCGTCACCACCCGCTTCATCGACAACACGCCGGAGCTCTTCGACTTCACCGCACGGCGTGACCGGGCCACGCGCCTGCTGCAGTATCTGGGCGATGTCATCGTCAACGGTCAGCCCGACATGAAGGGACGTGCGGCGCCGGATCTGAGCCATGTGCAGGTGCGCATGCCGACGCAGCCGGATGCGAACGTGCCACCGCCGGCAGGCAACAAGCAGCGCCTGGAAGCCCTGGGAGCCGAGGGCTTTGCCCGCTGGATGCGCGAGCAGCCGCAGCTGCTGGTCACCGACACCACGCTGCGTGATGCGCATCAGTCGCTGTTTGCCACCCGCATGCGCACGCACGACATGCTGCCGGCGGCGCCGGTCTATGCCAACCGGCTGTCGCAGCTGCTGTCGCTGGAGTGCTGGGGCGGTGCCACGTTTGACGTGGCCTTCCGCTTCCTGAAGGAAGACCCGTGGGAGCGCCTGCGCAAGCTGCGCGCCGCCATGCCCAACATGCTGCTGCAGATGCTCTTGCGGGCGTCCAACGCGGTGGGCTACACCAACTATGCCGACAACGTGGTGCGCCACTTCGTGCAGCAGGCCGCTGCGCAGGGCATCGATGTGTTCCGGGTGTTCGATTCGCTCAACTGGGTCGAGAACATGCGGGTGGCCATCGATGCGGTGCGCGAGACCGGCGCCATCTGCGAGGGCACGCTTTGCTACACGGCCGACATCTTCGACACCTCGCGGCCCAAGTACAACCTGTCCTATTACGTGAACCTGGCCCGCCAGCTGGAAAAGGCCGGCTGTCACGTGCTGGGCATCAAGGACATGGCGGGGGTGTGCCGTCCGCGTGCGGCAGCCGAACTCGTGCGGGTGCTGCGCCAGGAGGTCGGGCTGCCCATACATTTCCATACCCATGACACCAGTGGGGCCTCGGTGGCCACGGTGATGGCGGCCGTGGCGGCCGGTGTGGATGCCGTGGATGGGGCGCTGGACTCGATGAGCGGGCTCACCTCGCAGCCCAGCCTCAACACCATCGTGGCCATGCTGGCCGGTGATCCGCGCGATCCGAAGCTCGATCCGCAGGCGTTGCGCGAGCTGGCCGACTACTTCGAGGGCGTACGGCGCTTCTACTCGCCGTTCGAGTCTGAGATCCGCAGCGGCACGGCCGATGTCTACCACCACGAAATGCCCGGCGGGCAGTACACGAACCTGCGCGAGCAGGCGCGTGCCATCGGGCTGGAGCATCGGTGGCCGGAGGTCTCGAAAGCCTATGCCGAGGTCAACCGGCTGTTTGGCGACATCGTGAAGGTCACGCCCACGTCCAAGGTGGTGGGGGACATGGCCATCATGATGGTGGCCAACGACCTGACGGCCGAGGACGTGGCCGATCCTGCCCGCGAAGTCGCCTTCCCCGAGAGCGTCGTGTCGCTGTTCCGGGGCGAGCTGGGCTTCCCGCCCGACGGCTTCCCCGAGGCCCTGGGCCGTAAGGTGCTGAAGGACACGCCGCCCGCGCCCTACCGGCCAGGGGACCGCATCCCGCCGGCTGACATGGACGCCATGCGCGCCCAGGCCGAGAAGGAAGCGGGCCAGCCGCTGGCCGAGCACGATCTGGCGGCCTGGCTGATGTACCCGAAGGTGCTCAACACCTACTGGGATCATCAGCGGCGCTATGGCGATGTGGCGGCGCTGCCCACGTCGGCCTTCTTCTATGGCCTGCGCGAGCACGAGGAAATCTCGGTCGAGCTGGACCAGGGCAAGGCGCTGCTGATCAGCCTGCAGGGCACCACCGCGCCCGATGCCGAGGGCTATGTGCGGGTCTTCTTCGAGATCAATGGCCAGCCGCGCACCATCCGCGTGCGCAAGGCCGATGCCGAGTCCACCGCCGGTTCGCGTCCGCAGGCCGAGACTGGCAATCCGCTGCATGTGGGCGCACCGATGCCGGGCATGGTGGTGACGGTGGCCGTCAAGCCGGGTCAGAAGGTCCGGACCGGTGATCCGCTCGTGTCCATCGAGGCCATGAAGATGGAGTCGCAGATCCGGGCCGAGCGTGATGGCACGGTGGCCTCCGTGCTGGTGGCGACCGGGCAGACGGTGGCGGCGCACGATCTGCTGCTGGAGTACGCGGCCGACTGACCTGCACCGCCGGCTGCCCGCGCGGGCGGCTGGCTGGGAAGTCCTCGTCGACGGGATGGGCCATAAGGGCCATCAATGTCGACGAGGGCCGCTCATGTCCGTTGCGCCCCCGGGGGTTGCCGCCTGCGGCGAAGCCCCGGCCGTCCTGTTCCTTGTCCTGGGACAAGTGGACGGAAGGGTCTTTTCACGGCGGGCGCAGCGGCAGCGGGAATCACGGTAGAATCCGCGCTTATTGCCGCTTGAAGCGGTGGCCCGGCAGCCTTGGTGCGCCGGGTCGAGACAGTCGCGGCGGTGCGTCGCGCCGGGCCTGAGGGCCGCGTGCGCACCGCTTTGCAACTCGGACAAGGCATAGCCAACCAGTCAGAGGTATGAATGAATAAAAGTGAACTGATCGATACGATCTCCAGCGAAGCCGACATCAGCAAGGCTGCCGCAGAACGGGCCCTCACCTCGGCCATGAACGCCATCATGAAGGCCGTTGCCGAGGGTGACCGCGTCACCCTGGTGGGCTTTGGCACCTTCCACGCCAGCAAGCGCGCCAGCCGTACCGGCCTGAATCCGCGTACCGGCGAGAAGATCGAGATCGCCGCGGCCAACGTGCCCAAGTTCACCCCCGGCGCTGCCTTCAAGGACGCCGCCAACAAGGCGCAGTAAGCCGCCGGGCCCGTTTCAGGGCCTTGCCCCGCACGAAGGGGCACATCTCGGAGCCTCGTCAGGAGGCTCCTGTTTCATGGGCGGCGTCCAGCGCCGCCGGGAATTTCGCTCAAAGGTCCTGCAACTGGGCCAGCTGCTCCTGCAGGCTGATGATCTGGCCCTGCCAGTAGCGTACCGAGCCAAACCACGGGAAGGCTGCCGGAAAGGCCGGGTCTTCCCAGCGCTCGGCCAGCCACGCACTGTGGCGGATGATGCGCAATGTGCGCAACGGCTCCACCAGGGCCAGTTCCCGCCGCTCGAAGGGGCGGATCTGCTCGTAGCCGGCCAGCAGTTCCTGCATGGCCTGCGAGGTGGCGTCGTCGCCGGTCTCGGCGTCCTGCTGGCCGGCCGCATCGGCAATCATCCACAGATCCTGGATGGCCGGGCCGCTGCGACAGTCGTCCAGATCCACGAAATGCGGGCCATGGGCCTCGGTCCACAGCAGGTTGCCCAGGTGGCAGTCGCCATGCAGGCGGATGCGCGTGAAGTCCGCCACGCCCGGGCTGGCCAGCGTCGGATGCAGCCGCGCTTCCACGCGTGTGCAGCACTGGCGGGCCAGGTCTTCCCACTGGTGACGCACTTCCGGTGGCAGCCACGCGCATTCCGTCACCCGTTCTATCGATCTCCAGCCATCCAGTCCGCAATCCAGCGGCGGACGATGCAGGAAGCCGTGGCGCGTGCCCACCTGGTGGATGCGGGCGATGAACTGCCCGATGCGCTCGCGCATGGCCGGCCCTTCGTGGATGTTGTCCAGCTCGGGCACACGGCCGCCCTGACGGCGATAAACGGCGATGTAAAAGCCGTGGCTCTCGAAGAGGGTATCGGCCACGGCCGCATCGTCCTCCGGCTCCTCTTCTTCCTCGTGCAGATCCGGGGCCATCAGGGCGTCGCGGTGCAGCGGCGCTGCCAGCGGGATTTCGGCGGCCGCGATCTCGTGAGCGAAGCGGTGCTCTTCCAGCAGCTGCTCACGGTTCCAGCGTCCAGGGCGGTAGAACTTGGCCACGCGGCTGCCACCATCTTCCAGCCCCACCAGATAGACGCGGTTCTCGAAGCTGTTGAGTGCCTGCAGGCGTCCATCGCAGCGCAGGCCGATCTCTTCCAGTGCCGCCAGCACGGTGTTGGGCCCCAGCTCTGCAAAGGGCTGGGGCGTGGCGTTTGCCGTGGATGGCATTGCAGGGGTGGGCTGTGTATTGCACATCATGCTTCACCGACGGTTGGCCTCATCACCACAACGATACCCCAGTCGGCCGCTGGTGGCGAATTTGGGGGCCGTGCGCCTGCCTTGCAGTCAGTGTGCTCAGCCGTCCGTCTTGCGGCTGCTTTCGTGGGGAGAAGTTGCAGGCTCGTCGGCCGATTGGGCCAGCAGGGCGTCCACCTGCTTCATGGCGTCCTCGGTGGACAGCGGCGGCGTCTCGTCATCCCCGTCGCTGTCGTCATCGTCCGTGTCGTCCGTGTCGTCCGTGTCGCTCGCGTCGTCAAGGTCGTCTTCCTGCGGCTTGCGCTTGTGCGTCAGCCGCCAGATGACGGAACCGGCCACAGCCAGCAACACCAGCGGCCCCAGCCAGAGAATGCCGTTGCGCCAGGACCAAGTGGGCCGGTACAGCACGAACTCGCCATAGCGATCCACCAGGTAGCGCTTGACCTCGGCGTCATCGCGACCTTCCTGGATCAGGCGCACCACCTCCATCCGCAGGTCCTTGGCCAGATCGGCGTGGGAGTCCAGCAGGGTCTGGTTCTGACACACCAGGCAGCGCAGCTCGGCCGCCAGCCCCCGAAAGCGCGACGTGCGCATGATGGCTTCCGCCTGGGCATCGGCATGGGGGGCGCTGGACTGCGCCGCGTCCGCATCCGGAGCCGCCGAGCGCGTGTTACCGTCGTTGGCGGCATTGCCGGTCGCTGCCGGCACCGCCTGGACAGGCGTGACGGCCGCCACGGGCGCCATGGGGCCCACCATCAGCGCGGCCGCCAGCCCCAGGCAGGCAGCCCAGCGCCGGGATGTCATCGGCCACGCCATCCGGCCGAGCGTTTCAGGAACGGATGCGCAGGCAGAGACGACAGAGCGGACAGAAACGGCAGAACGGACTTCCTCCCCGTGGGGGGCGGCGCGATCAGGATGACGAGGCAAAAGGTTCATGCGGTGACCTGTGGGCAGGTGTCATGCAGGTGGCCTCTGCCGGATGAGCGCTAGTTGGGGCACGCTGGCATGGCTCCTCCTGCAGGGCGCTGGATTCGGGATGGGCAGGCTCAGGGCGCCGGATTCGGCCGGGGGCTGGTGCTGCCCGACGGCTGGCCGTTGTTGTCCAGTGCGGCGATGGCCGGCAGCAGCTGGTCCTGCAGCGTCTGGATGGAGAGAGCACCCGTCAGCTTGTAGCGGATCCGTCCTTCGGCATCGATCAGGAAGGTCTCGGGTACGCCGTAGACGCCGAAATCGATGGCCGTGCGGCCCTGGGCGTCCACGATGATCTCGTCGTAGGGATTGCCATTGCGGGCCAGCCAGCGGCGGGCATCGGCCGGCTGGTCCTTGTAGTTCATGCCCACGATCCGGATGCGGTGACTCTGCGCCAGTGCCACCATCTGCGGATGCTCCTGCAGGCAGGGCATGCACCACGAGGCCCAGACATTCAGCAGGTAGGGCTGGCCACGCAGTGCCTGGGAGCTCACCAGATTGTCATTGCCCCCCTTGGCGTCGGCGCTGGCCTGGCCGGTCGATGAGCTGGTGTTGCCTGGCGCCAGACCACGCCGACCGATGGAGGCGGGGGCGTCTGCCAGACGCGGCAGGGCGTACTCGGGAGCGGCCTTGCCGATCAGCGGCGAGGGAATCTCGTTGGGGTTGCGGTTCAGTCCCAGCAGCAGAAAGACCGACAGCGCCAGGAAGAAGCCTGCCGGCAGCAGGTAGCGCAGGGAGAACAGACCGGATTTCTTCTTGGCCTTGGCGCGCTTCTTTTTCATCGTTCAGTGAAGGGATGCGGGAAGGGATGGGGGCATGATACGGCCTGCGGCTCGTACGGCAGAAACCACAGTAGAAACCGCAGCAGAAACCAGCGCCGAGGCTGGAAAGGCGAGCGCCGGGCAGGGTGTGACCCATGCCCGGCCTATTGCCGGAGAGAGGTTCAGTCCCGCCGGCCGTGTGCCCGCTGGCGGCGGTAGCGCCGGTCAGCCATGGCGATGAAGCCGCCCAGTGCCATCAGCACGCAGCCTCCCCAGATCCAGTCCACGAAGGGCTTGATCCACACCAGCATCGTCCAGCGGCCGTCGGGCAGACGTTCGCCCAGGGCCACGTACACGTCACCGGTCAGCCGGGTCTCGATGGCGGCCTCGGTCTGCGTGGAGCCCATGGCGCCGCTGTAGGCGCGCTTCTCGGGCAGCAGCATGCTGTGGAAGCGCCCGTCGCGGCTCACTTCCACCTTGGCCTGCACGGCCTGGTAGTTGGGACCGGGCACCTCACGCAGTTCCTGCAGGCGGAACTCATAGCCGCCCAGCGACATGCTCTGGCCGGGCGCCAGCGCCTCGTCGGCCTCGGTCTCCAGGGTGTTCACGCCGGCCACGCCGATGATGAAGACGCCCACGCCGATGTGTGCCACCAGCATGCCCCAGAAGGCGGCCGGCAGCGCGCGGGCGCGCTCCATGGCAGAGCGCGACGCCGCGGCCTCGCCCGACGGCCACAGCCGTTCGCGCAGCAGCGCCAGCGCCGAGGCAATGGCCCAGATGCCGATGAACATGCCGATGGCAAAGAGGACGGCCCCGCCGACACCAACCCCACCTTCAGCCGGGCTGGCCATTCGTTCGGCCGAGAAGCGGCCGGAGGTGAGGGCCACCAGCACCGTGGTGACGATGGACACGCCCAGCGCCCACCGCAGCCGGCGCAGCAGGTCGGGCACCGGCGCGTTGCGCCAGCGGGCCACCGGGCCCACACCCATCAGGAACACGGCCGGCGCCATCAGCGGCACGAACACGGCCTCGAAGTAGGGGGGACCCACCGAGATCTTGCCCAGCTCCAGCGTGTCCAGCAGCAGCGGGTACATGGTGCCCAGGAAGACGGCGGCGCAGGCCACCACCAGCAGCAGGTTGTTGGCCAGCAGCATGCTCTCGCGCGAGCTGAACGAGAACGTTGCCGGCGCATTGCCCTGTGCCAGCCGGGGAGCGCGCCAGGCATACAGGAAGAGCGAGCCGCCGATGACCACCACCAGGAAGCTCAGGATGAACACGCCGCGTGCCGGGTCGGTGGCGAAGGCGTGCACCGAGGTGATGACGCCCGAGCGCACGATGAAGGTGCCCACCAGGCTGAGGCTGAAGGCCGCGATGGCCAGCAGCAGTGTCCAGTTGCGGAAGGTGCCGCGCAGTTCGGTGACGATCAGCGAGTGCATCAGCGCCGTACCCACCAGCCAGGGCATGAAGGAGGCGTTCTCGACCGGATCCCAGAACCACCAGCCGCCCCAGCCCAGCTCATAGTAGGCCCACCAGCTGCCCAGCGTGATGCCCAGGGTGAGGAAGCACCAGGCCGCCGTGGTCCAGGGTCGCGCCCAGCGGGTCCAGGCGGCGTCCACCCGGCCGCCCAGCATGGCGGCAATGGCAAAGGCGAAGGCCACCGAGAAGCCCACATAGCCCAGGTAGAGAAGGGGCGGGTGCAGCACCATGCCTGGGTCCTGCAGCAGCGGGTTCAGGTCGCGGCCATCGGGCGGAGCCGGCAGGCTGCGCTCGAAGGGGTTGGAGGTGGTAAGCAGAAAGAGCAGGAACCCGATGGACACGAAGCCCTGCACGCCCAGCACCCGGCTGCGCACCAGTGTGCCCAGCGTGCGGCCGAAGCTGGCCACGGCCGCCGTCCACAGGCCCAGCATCAGCGCCCACAGCAGCATGGAGCCTTCGTGCGAGCCCCAGGTGGCCGCAATGCGGTAGGGCAGCGGCAGCATGCGGTTGCTGTTGCTGGCCACGTTCTTCAGGCTGAAATCGAAATGCACGAATGACCAGGCCAGACAGCCGAAGGCAACCACCATCATGGCCGCCTGCAGCAGCGTGGCGCGGTGGGCCACCTGCATCAGCCGCCCGTCCTGCCGGTGGGCGCCCCACAGACCGCTGCAGAACTGCACGACCGCCAGTGCCAGTGCCAGCCACAGGGCGTAGTGTCCGATTTCAGCGATCATGCTTCATTGTGCCTTCAGGGTATCGATGGACGACGGGTGACCCGCCTTGTGCAGTGCTTCGGCAGCCTCGGGCGGCATGTAGTTCTCGTCGTGCTTGGCCAGCACCTCGGAGGCGGTGAAATGCCCGGCATCGTCCAGCCGGCCCTGGGCCACCACGCCCTTGCCCTCGCGGAACAGGTCGGGCAGCGTGCCCACATAGCTGACGGCGATCTGGTGCTCGCCATCGGTCACGACGAACTCGACCCGCGTGCCGTCACGCTTCAGGCTGCCGGGTTCCACCAGCCCGCCGATGCGGAAGGCGCGACCACTGGGGGCTTCACCCTGGGACACCTGGGTCGGCGTGTAGAAGAAGACGATGTTGCTGTTGAGCGCGTAGAGCAACAGGCCTGCGACCAGCACCAGGGCCGCCAGGCCCGAGGCGATCCAGGCAAAGCGCTTCTGGCGGGGCGTCATGAGTTGGCGTCTTCCATGCAGTGGCGCGCATGCCGGCGGCGTCCGGCCAGCAGCACAAGCTCCAGCACCAGAGCCAGGGCGGACAGCCCATAGGCAATCAGGACGTAATGCCAGTGTGTCATGGAGAATAGATATGGGTATCGTAGAGGAAGGATGACGATACCCGTAGCGTGCCGGCCAGCGTTGATCGAGGTCAACGCGGCCGACATTCGGCAGACTGGCTGGCGGGCCATGGCGGACGATCGGATACGTTACAGGAAAATAGTCGTCAAATGGCGCCAGAAACCGGACTGATAATCATTGCGGGTTGTCGGCTCCGGTGCCTTCCTGTGGCCTCTCTGAGGCCTGGAAGTCTGAAGGTTTCGATGCCTGGATGGTTTGGCGCCCGGTGAGGGGCGCCTGACACCGTCACGATTTTTCCGGATGCTCCTGCAGTTCATGCACCCACTGCGTGTGCGCCTCGCGCACCAGGATGATGCTGCGCGCCCGGTGCAGGACCACCGCCACACTGTAGCACCAGGCCGCCAGCGACATCACCAGCATGGCCAGCAGCATCACCGTGGCCATCTTCGAGCCGCTGACCGGGTTGACGCTGGAGCCCTGATGCAGGGTGTTCCAGAGATTGACCGAGAAATAGATGATGGGGACGTTGATGCTGCCCACCAGCACCAGAATGGAGCCGGCACGATCGGCGCGGTTGCGGTCCTCGATGGCGTTGGTCAGCGCCAGATAGCCGAAGTACAGGAACAGCAGGATCAGCGTCGAGGTCATCCGGGCGTCCCAGGCCCAGTAGGTGCCCCAAGTGGGCTTGCCCCACAGCGAGCCTGTCCAGAGCGCAATGGCAGCCCACAGCGCGCCGGTGGGCGCCAGCGCGGCGATCATCATCGCCGACATCCGGGTGCGGAACCCCAGGTTCAGGATGGCGTAGATCGCCATCACCAGATAGATGAACATGGCCATCCAGGCTGCCGGCACGTGGATGAAGATGATCCGGTAGACCTCGCCCTGCTGGAAGTCGGTGGGGGCCTCCCAGAAGCCCAGCCACAGACCCACCAGGCACAGCAGGGCGGCACTCACGGCAAACCAGGGGATCAGCCGGCCGGCCAGGGCGTAGAAGCGCTGTGGGGCTGCGTAGGCAAACAGGTTCATGCGGGATATCACTCCAATGAGGTGCGCAGCGCCAGCGCCACCAGGTACGGTCCTCCCCAGGTGGCCAGCACCATGCCGGCCGCCAGCAGCGCCAGGTGCGCGTCTGGCGACAGGCCGGCTGTCACCATGTCCACCGCCCCGGCGCCGAAGATCAGTACCGGCACATACAGCGGCAGGCACAGCAGCGCCACCAGGGCGGCACCGGCCCGCACGCCCAGCGTGAGCGCCGCACCGATGGCGCCCAGTACCAGCAGGGTGGGGGTGCCCAGCAGCAGCGTCAGCACCAGCAGGCCCGTGCGTGGCAGGTCCACCGACAGGGCGAGCGCCATGACTGGCGTGATGACGATGAGCGGCAGGGCCGAGACCAGCCACACTGCCAGCAGCTTGCCCGCCACCAGGGCGGTGGCCGAGCGACCGCTGGCCAGCATGTGCTCCAGGCTGCCGTCCTGATGGTCGTTGGCAAACAGCATCGGCAAAGCCGTCAATTGTGCCAGCAGTGCCATCACCCAGATGATCCCGGGGCCCAGACGCGCCAGCCAGTCAGTCTCCGGGCCCACGGCAAAGGGCACCATCAGGCAGGCCAGCACGAAGAAGCCCAGCAGGTTCAGCGTGTCGGCCCGGCGACGCAGGGCAATGCGCAGATCGCGCTTCAGTGCCCAGGCAAAGGTGGCGGGGGCGGCTTTCATGACGGATTGCTCCCCAGCCACAGTTCGGCCGGCTGGCGCGCCGCCAGCACCGGCAGGTGGGTGGCGATCAGCGCGCTGCCGCCGCCCTCCAGGTGTTCTTCCAGCAGGGTGTCCAGCAGCGTGCTGCCCTCGGTGTCCAGGGCGGCCGACGGCTCGTCCAGCAGCCACAGCGGCCGGTGCGGCGACAGCAGGAGCCGCGCCAGCGCCAGCCGTTGCCGCTGGCCCTGCGAGAGACGGCGGGTCTCCACGTTCGGCCGCTTGCCCAGCGCCACCCGTTCCAGCACCTGACGTAGCTGCGCGCGGGTGGGGCGGGTACCGTCCAGCCCGGCCAGCAGCTCCAGATTGTCGATGGCCGACAGTTCTCCCTTCAGCCCATGCGCATGGCCCAGCCACAGGGCATGGGCGCACAGTCGGCCGCTGCCCGGCGCAAAACGGTCATCCTGCCATTGAATCTGCCCGGCCTGCACCGGCGTCAGCCCCAGCAGCGCCCGCAGCAGGGTGGACTTGCCGCTGCCGTTGGGGCCGCGCAGCATCAGCGCGCTGCCCGCCGCAACCGAGAAATCCAGCCCATCGACCAGCACCTGCTGGCCGCGCTCGATGCGGATGCCCGTGACCTGCATCATGGCTGGGCAGGCTTTCCGCCCCGAGAGGG